>ODAI011662249.1_pt1 | contig 43228 bp, 45 predicted proteins | sample 1539321 | NCBI WGS metagenome assembly ODAI01 (sample SAMN02144231, study PRJEB22623) | gut metagenome | biome: sheep rumen | host: Ovis aries | place: New Zealand
AGCATGTCATCGCATTCAATGAGAATCAGATCAAGCTCACGACAAATGAAAATCCTACGGAGAACGTGGATATCAGATTCTCAGTGGATCAGCCTGATCTCATGGGTGTTGATGCTGAGGATGGAATCAGAGAGATCAATGGTGATGCAGACAGAGTAAGGTTCAATCTTGCCAGTGCGGACAAGGTAAGAGAAAGCCTTGAGAAATACTGGAACGAACGTATCAATGCGGAGAGCAACAGCAGGAGACGTAAGCAGTTAGAGAAAGATTATGAGACTGCTATGGCACAGTACGATTCCATGCGTAACCTTGCAGAGAACATGGCACAGGACGAGGCGAACTACAAAAACTTCGCAGGATGGCAGATAGTAGTTCCGAAGACAAACAGAGCAGGAAAGCCTGTTGGATCTGTCATAGTCACAAATGGTGAGTATGCCATGAACATCGATTTCTCTACGATCTGCAAGAAGAGACGTGCTCTTGATAATCTGCTCTTCATGCTGTCAAAGGAAGGTATATTCGATTCCGACAAGCTCGAAGGTACAACAATAGTCTCACTCAACGAAGCTCTCGCAGAACATGGATATGAGGTATCCTGTCCGCTGTGCTTCGTAGATACCAAGAGGTACGGTATATACAATTGGGCAGATTCCTTCACTACATACTGGAATGGTGTGGTCAATCTGCTGACAAAGGATACCGGTGTAGAGACTTCAGACTTCAACTTCCTGAACAGAAGCGATGTATATGATGTTGAGAATGGTGCGGACAAAGTGAGCGATGACAAGCTCAACATGGACGTGCTCGACAGGATCATCAACTACAATGGGAAGATATCTGAGCCAGAGTTCCAGGTGTTCAAGGATGATAAAGGGAACATGAAGGGCATCGTGAAGGATATAGCAGAGGCGATCAAGGGGAATCCTGATCTCCGTAAGAAGATGACTGCTGCGGATATTCTCGCATCGCCTGGACAGGAAGCGGTCAGACAATATGATCAGAGACTGTTCACTATCCTTAATGGACACATGGGTTCTGCTAAGCCTAAGAATTCGTATACTGATACACCTGCTACTGGCGAGATCCTTGCATCATCATGGACACCTGAAAAGGCATTTGAGGTGGGTGGTGTACGTATCCAGTCATTCTCAGACTATATCGGATATATGTTCTTTGACTATGTACAGACTGTTGCAGAGTTATCTGCAAAGGGTCTGCCGGTACATGGATATACAAAAGAGGCAGATTTCGTAAGGATCTTTGGTAAGACTGGCATCAAGATAAACATGTCATTAGTTCCGAAGGTGGATATCGAGCCGGGTGAACGTGAAAGATATCAGTCATATCTGACCAAAAAAGGCGAACTAAAAAAGGCTGTTGAAAAAGAACCTGAGAAAAAGGCTGATTACGATTACCTTAAAGCGAAGTTCGACAGGGCCGGTCTTGATGAGAATGGAGACTATCTGTGGGCAGATGAATCATTCGGGCCTAATGGCGGTCAGGAAGGGTTTGATCTTGCTGTTGAATTGCTCAATCATGATGACTACCACAGGAATGTAGGTACGATCGCTGTAGGAGTATCCGATGCGCACATTAGGAAGCTCCTTAGAGATCCTCGTATTTCGATGGTCATTCCGTATCATGCTTCTGGAATCAACAAAAAGGTTGCCATTAAGAATGACATCGATTTCTTTGTGGATTACACGAACAGTCAGAATGACACAATTGGCTCACAAAAGTATGCTGATAAACTAAAAAAACGTGCCCAGAAGATGGTGAAGGAAGGCAAGCTGACACAGTCCGCTTTCAAAGAGATCTCTTTCAAGGCAGGCAATTCCATGTCAAACATCTACAAGGTGCGTAATGGTTATTCCATTGAAGAACAGTTCGACTTTTATGCATCCATGCGTAAGAATGGATATGATGCTAAGAAGACTGCAAAGGAATACCTGGCAGACTGCGATAAGAAGGGCATCACACCTGTGTTCCCACAGTTCCGAGATGAGGATGGATATTACAAGATGATCATAGACTTCAATTCCTATGATCGTGATGGCAAGCTATCTCCACAGGAAGCTGTTAAGAATGAGTATCCGGACAACGTATCTGAGTACATCATGGAAAGTGTAAAGATGTCTGAAGAGGATGCGAGCAGGCTCGATGTGGACAGCGATGAATTCCAGTCAGTTCTCGATGATGCCAGGAAGATAACATCAGGCACGAATTATCAGAAGAATGATCCACCTGCATATTTTGAGGAAAATAAAAATAATATAATCTATAAAAAAGAAACAGAAGAGACAGAGGAGACGAGGGTCAAAGTCCCAAGCCGCATGACATCTTCTGATCTTAATAAAAGATTAGCACAGTTCAACGAAGATCTCAAGCAGTATAAAGAAAATCGTGGAATCAAGTATTCCGTCAATCCAATCGAATCCACCATCGCATCCGAGGATGATGTCGCAGACTACATCGAGGAACATGAGAACGAGTTCCCTGATTCAGTTCCTCTTGGAGACTTCAAGGGCATGGAAGGTAGACAGCGCATGCTCGACACCATTGCAGATCTGAGACAGCAGGTCGAGGTTCTGAAGGAAGATAAGAAGCTCACGCATGGCAAGGTGCTCGACAAGAAATCAGTGAAACCACACTTCAACGAGATGGTGAGAACACTTCTCTCAGAAGGCAAGAAATCGTCCAAGACGAAGAATGATGCAGTGAACAGCATCGTGGCTAATGCATCCACAGTATACAGAGCACTCAAGAACAATGATCCTGATGAGGCTGCTGAGGTAGCATACTACACAGCAAGAGAGCTCGTTGAGACTTTGGTAGTCAGAAACGATGATCGCTATGAAGAGACAAGGGATCTCAGAGAAGAGCTGAGAAACACAAGGATCGTAGTTCCGGAAGATGTGAAGAATGATATCCCTGACTACAATGATTTCCGTAAGGCCCACATGGGAAGGCTCAAACTTGTGAACGAAGGTGGAGCACAGATCGACACACTGTACGAAGAATTGTGCGAACAGTATCCTCAGTTCTTCGACAGCGAGATCACGCGCCCATCCGATCAGCTCCAGGCGATAGCAAATAAGCTCGATAAGTTCAGACCGTATGACGAGATGCTCACATCAGAAGAGGCCGAGACACTTACAAGACAGATCGCAGGCGATATAGTCATTATTACTTACAATAATGGCGAAGCACAGATGTCATGGGCAGATAAGAAGAAGCAGTTCTACGATGGTAAGATCAAGGCCATGAAGGTGCGCCATGAAGAGGCGATCAAGAAGATCAAATACTATGAGAGACTGAGAGCCGATCTTGAGAAGGATCAGATGCGTAAGCAGAACAAGGAGCGCATCAAGGAAGAACGTGCGAAGGCTGATGAGAGAGTAAAACGTGAAAAGGATAAGGCCAAGAGAAAGGACGAGCAGAGGAAATCCAGAGCAGAACGTAAGAAGGCATGGAACAAGATCAACGAGGACTATAAGTGGCTGACAGAGAGGATCCTCAATCCTACAGAAAAAAAGCCGATGCCTGAGAAACTGCGTAAGCCTCTTGCAGAGATCCTTTGCACGATAGATCTTCAATCTGAAAGATCCAAACAGATCGAGGCAAAGACCGGTGTCAAGGCACAGAGAACACTTAAAATGGATTCATTGCAGAAGGCACTTGCAGGTCTTGCTAAGGAAGATGGTTCATTCGCTGCTATACATGACGAAGAGATTGAAAGCCTCATGGAAGAGTTTACTAACAAGACATATGGCATGTCAGTGGATGAGCTCACAAATGAAGAGATAGATGATGTTGCAAAGATACTCAGAGCGATCAGACGTGAAGTTTCCAATATCAACAAGGCATTCAAACTTTCGAAAGATATGTCGGAGATGGGCGAGCAGGTTATTGGTGAGGCAAAGACACATTCAGAGAAGCATCCTCTTAAAAGGGATGGCGGTCTCATCAGAGAGCTGATGGGTGATGGTATGACTACACCAAGAGACTTCTTCGAGAAGTTAGGTCCGGGAATGTTCGAAGCGTTCATGGCTCTCAGGAATGGTGACAATACCCACATGGATCATATGGAAGAGGCAAGGAAGTTCTTCACTGGAATGTTCAAGAAATACCATAAGAAGGGCAAGCCTGGTTCAAGCATTAAGAAATGGAGAAATACAAAGAACAAGAACGATTTCAAACTTGAAAATGGAGATACCATATCACTCACACCTGCACAGGTAATGAGTCTGTATTGCGCAGCCAAGCGTGATCAGGCACTTGGACATATACTTGGGTGTGGTATCGTAGCATCGGATGTCACAGTCAAAAATAACTGGAACTATCTGTTCGGAACGAAGCAGAAGAACATGGTCAAGTCAAGACCGGTCAACCTTACACATGATGATGTGTTGAAGATATGCAAGAGTCTTACTGATGAGCAGAGAGGGATCGCAGACAAGATGCAGGAATATCTCGTTACGACATGTGCTGAGTGGGGCAATGAGACTTCGATGGAGATGTACGGTTTCAAGAAGTTCGTTGATCCTGATTACTTCCCGATCAAATCAGAGGCAGCATTCCTCGATTCTAACTTCGAGAAGAAGCAGAGAGGCGGTATGGTCGAGTCTATCAGGAGCTTCGGATTCACTAAGGGAACGGTAGTAAATGCAAACAATGCCATCGTCATAGATGATATCTTCTCTGTGGTAACGAAGCATGTATCAGACATGTCACTGTATAACTCATTCGCTTCAGCGATAGCAGACTTCACCAGACTGTATAACTACAGAACAGTAGAAGAAAATGAAGATGGCAGTCTCAAGGCTGATTCGGTCAAGGCTGCACTTCAGGAAGCCTTCGGAACGAATGTTGATACCTACATCAATAACTTCATGGCTGATGTGCAGAACCAGAACAGGACGAGAAAAGATCCTATCACCGGCATAGCAGACTTCCTGCTTGCGAATTATAAGAAGGCAGCCATAGGTGCGAACCTTAGAGTCGCAGCTCAGCAGCCGACAGCGATAGTAAGAGCACTCAATGAGATATCCCCGAAGTATTTCGTAAAGATGGGCCATAAACCATTCTTCGCAGATAAGAAGGATGAGAGAGCATTCGCTGAGATGGTCAAGTGGTGTCCGGTAGCAAGACGTAAATCCTGGGGATTCTCACAGACAGATCTCGCAAGGCCGATGGAAGATATCATCATGAACGAGCAGTGGACGAGAATTGACATGGTCACTATGGGGTTCTACGGAGCACTCGATAACTGGACATGGACAAAGATATGGAAGGCAGTGAAGGCTGAGACAAAGGACAAACACCCGGAAGTCGAATACGAGTCAGATGAATTCTTCAGGCTCTGTTCCGAGAGAGCAACAGAAGTATTTGATAAGACACAGGTAGTCGATTCAGTATTCCACAGGTCCGATGTCATGAGATCCAAGAACCAGATCGCTAAGGTAGCAACAGCATTCATGGCCGAGCCTACGAGAACATACAACATGCTTAAGAGCGATATCGTCAAGGCTAACGAGCTGTGGCATGAGGGCGATAAGTTGGGTGCTGTGAAGAAGCTCAACAGGACACTTGCCGTATTCACTGCGAATGCACTTGCATGCGCACTCGCACAGACACTGATCGATGCTTTGAGAGGTAAAGGTGGCGATGACGATGACGATGATAAAGGCAACAAGTACCTGAAACTTCTCCTGGACAATTGGGGCGGTAACATGAATCCTATGGGCATGGTTCCGATCCTCAAAGACTTTGGTTCATACAGGCAGGGATACGGTGCTCAGAACATGGTATGGGATGGTCTTTCGGATCTCGTCAAGGACTGTAATGACATCTACAAATACATGCGTGGCGAAGAGACTAAGAAGAGTCCATACGAGCTGATTTACAAGCTCGCTCAGGACCAGTCATACGTGACCGGTATCCCACTCAAAAACGCTGTGAGAGATGCTAAGGCTGTCATGGATTTCCTTTCGATAAATCCATTCGCTGCGACAATAGGCGGTGAGGAATCTGAGGATGGTGCAGGATCAGAAGGAAATGTCATTCAGCAGTGGCTGTCTGAAAAGACCGGATTCGGGAAATCAAAAGATTCCGGAGACAGTTCCAAAGGTGAAGGCAATGGAGAAAGCCAGGAAGAAATCGACTATGGCATCTATGAGGATGAGGGCTCAGGACAGAGCAGTGGTTGGAATCGTCTCATAAGGAAGGTGTCGGGCGGTAAGTACGGTCAATCTGAACAGGAATATCTTGCACAGAAGGAAAAGGAAGATTATCAGAAGCGTATAGATGATCTTAAAGCTCTTGGGGATCCTGATAAGATCTACGACAAAGCCACAAAGAACTACACCAAGATCCTTGAACAAGGTGATTTCGAGACTATCGATGAGATGAAGCAGACACTTATCGATGCCGGTGGAGACATTGATAAGTTCAATAAACAGCTTGAGAGCAAAATGAAGAGCAACTTCAAGAAGGGCATAGGCGGTGATGATGAGTACACCATGCTGATGATGAAGAGCAGACTGATGGAAGATTACGGATGGGATGAAGCAACTATCTCAAGAGAGCTGATTGAGAAGACCGATACAGCAAAGGAATTCCAGAAGGCAGCCGCTGCAGATGATACGGAAAAAGCGCAGATGTATGCAGATCAATTGGCAAGAGCAGGTATCACTCAGGAAGATCTTGATTATCTGTACAGGAAGAGATGGTCGAAGGTAGATGCCAAGACCACAGGTCAGTTCTCATGGCCTGTACAGGGCAGACTGTCATCCGGGTTCGGCAGAAGGTGGGGAACACTTCATGCCGGTATCGATATCGCAGTTCCGGTTGGAACATCAGTAGAAGTCGCAGACGGTGGTACGGTAATGCACACCGGCAGAGACGGATCACGAGGCATCTATGTAGATGTGAAGCACTCGAACGGATACATAACGAGGTATCAGCACCTGAGTTCATTCTCTGTACAGCAGGGACAGAAAGTGGCTAAGGGAGAAGTGATAGCCAAGAGTGGTAACACAGGTCACTCCACAGGTCCGCATCTCCACTTCTCAGTATACAAGGGTGGAACAAGCCATGCGGATGCGATAAATCCAATGAAGTTCCTGGGCAAAGCACAGTAAGACACAAGCCACTGGCAGGGGCGAAATGCTCCTGCCTTTTATTCTATAGTGAATTATGATGAGCTGATTATGCACTATAAAGAAACGAGGTGAAAGAAGAATGAGAAGCGTAAAAAGAAACATTTTTACCGTTGGCCTGAACAGAGCACAGTCTATCGTATCAGCGATACTGTGTTACATCGTGAGTGTGGTTGCGCCTTCGATACAGATCTATCTTGAGCAGGGAATGATCCCTGCCATAGAATTCTTTGTTCCTGCTTCTGCTGCTTACTGGTGGGCCTGTTATAAGAACCACAACTTCTCAGAGTTGTCCAATGAGTTCCAGACACAGAAGGACGAAGCACTCTTCAGTATGTATGAGGATGCTGAAGCAGAATTAGCAGACGAAGATTGGGGAGATGCAGAGGATACAGAAGAGGAGACAGAGGAATGATTTTCAGTACATACGAAGAACATCAGAAGGTATTGCAGCAGGTACAGAATAGGGAAGAGTTCGATGATCTGAAGCCTGGGCAGATGGATGCGATCAGAGGTATGTACTGGTGCCTTGATACCATCGAGAACGTGATCGTGAATTACGATACAGTGGACAGTGATAGCGTGATCGCAAGGATGGTGAAGGAAGTATCAGTGGATGCTCTCGATGAGGCTATCCTGCATATCGAGATCGACATCATGGAAACGCTCGTTGCCTTCAGGGATGCGAATGCAGTCGAGGATGGTGATGAATAAATGGGATTCTATCTTGAATGTAAACCATGCAAATGGACGAGGATTTCGCAGTTATACAAAAAGAAAACCCACAGGGGCATCGATCTCGCTGCTCCCACAGGCACTCCGGTATATGCGACAGCAGATGGGACCGTTGTCTCCGCAAAGTACGGTGGATGGGATGCGAGTTATGGCAAGATGGTTGCCATCTATCATGGCGGTGGTACGTATACTAACCATGCTCACCTATCCAAGATCAAGGTTCGTGTCGGTCAGAAGGTCAAGGCAGGACAGGTTATAGGATTGGTAGGGTCAACCGGAAGATCCACCGGACCGCATCTCCATTTCGAAATTCACCTGGGTGCAAAATGGAATCGCATCGATCCCAAGCCATATCTCGACAAGGCAGGCAAGCAGAAGAAAACAACAAAGAAGAAAACAGTAACATACACCAAAGGCAAGACATACACACTTAAAGAAGCGATGAACGTCCGCATGACACATTCCGCATCAGCACCAAAGGTGGGTGTGAACAAGTGGACGAAGGATGCTCAGAAGCATGCGACCAAGAGTGGCCTTCTCGCTAAGGGAACTAAGGTGACTGCTAAGGACGTGTGGAAGGCTAACGGTGAGATCTGGGTGCGCACACCTTCCGGATGGATCTGCGCCAAGAATTCGAAAGGGAAGGTGTACATGTCATGACGTGGGAATTGATAGCAGCAATAGCAGGTGGGATCGTCCTGCTTGGGAATGCCGGTGCGATGATCTACAAGTGGATCAGGCCGGCATTGAAGGTGAAAGAGACGGTAGAGGAATTGGACAGACGGAGCAAGAATGATTTTGAGGCGATCCAACGATTAGAAAAAGCGATAGAGCAGAACGAGCAGGTCAACAGGCTGCATCTGGTTGTCATGCTCAATATGCTCAATCATATGATCGATGGCAATGGTGTCGATGACATGAAGGAGACCAGGAAGGATATAGAGAATTTGCTTGCAGGTGTTGCGGAGAAGTGATTCCGCAGGGGTTAATAAGTGGTTAAATTATTATTTGTTTCACATGAAACATTGAAATCAATGGGTTTGTGAGACATCAAGTGACAACCAAGAGGTCACTGGTTCAAGTCCAGTATGGGTCACCAATTTATACAGAAAGACGTTGAAATTCCAACGTCTTTTTAATTTCTCTGTTCTGATGTTGTATAACGCAACAAAGCGGATTAACCACCGAGAGGGGTTAAAGAGTGGTTAAAGAGAATAGGTCAGTCTGTCGATAGCATCCTTCTGTGTGTCCTGGCGAACGAGAGCATAGTGCTTCGCAGTAACTTCCATAGATTTGTGACCGAGAAGTTTTGATGCGACTTCCAGAGGCACACCACACCTGCATAACTGAGTACAGAATGTGGCACGATAAGTATGCATGGATTTGTATGGCACACCGATCTTCTTGTAGAATCTCATGAGGGCCTTGTGTACGGAGCTGACATGATATAACTGACCGGCAGAGGTGGTGAACACATATTCTGTCTCATAACCATTCCTGATCATCTCTTCGTGGTGCCAGTCATAATGGATAGCATATACTCTCTTTAGGTCCTCGTGCATAGGGATAGATCTCTTGCTGCCGTACTTAGGTGGTTTCATCTCGCCCATGTAATACTGGCGGTCAACGTAGATCACGTCATCACGAATATCTGTATAACGAAGCGATAGAGCCTCTGAAATCCTCATTCCTGTATAAAGTAACACAAACACTAAAAAGTATTGTCTATGTGGCTTCAGGGCGGTCTGAGCACCATCTAATGCATCGAGTATTGCATGGATCTCGTCATCTTCCCAAATGAGGATATCATTCTTGCGCTTGTTGGGATCCTTTTTAGGCAGTTCCACAGCGAGAAGAACATTGTCAGAATATCCGCAGCGGAGCATCCACTTGTATAGGCCCGACATGAATTTGTTTATGCTCTTAAGACCTGCTTCAGACACATCGAGATCATTGTAGAATCTTTGGATGGTGGATGCTGTGACATCCTTGATCAGCATCTTGGACATAGGTGAGTTCTTGACGTATGTATTGTACGAGCTCATGTACCGGACGATAGTTCCTTTGGCATACTTTCCGGAGACTGAGAGTACATCCTCTGCATATTCTTTGGCGAGTTCACCAAAAGTAACAGCATCCCTGATCACCTGGGTGCTGTTCTTTTCTTTCGCAAGATCCTCGATGTACTGCCGGTATTTCTTCTCCGCATCTGCTTTAGATGATCCGTAGAAGCTCTTCTGGACACCATCGATCTTACGTCTCAGTCTATAATAGTTTTTACCGTTGATCGTAACATTCGTAGCCATATCATGATATCGTGATATTTAACTCTGATTCCTTCTTCTTTTCCAATCGATCTCGTACTTGATCTTATATATCACTGCCAGAACTATACTTTTGACAAAGCGAACAAGGCAGAACGTAAAACCCAACATAACAATAAATCTTAAAGCAGGCATGAGAAAAGTATTCTTTAAGATGAGACCAGGGATAATAATGATCAGTGCCCAATAAAATGCCCATTGGAATGCATAACACATGTCATCCAAATAATCTGAATAGTCCTTTTTATATTCGATTTTCTCTTCCTTGTCGTTATTATCCATATCACAGTTCCCTTATGATCCTTATCACACGTCCTTCGATGGTGACCGGAAGATCCTGCACCTGTGCTGCAGTATAGAAGTGCGGTGCATACACGTTGATGTTGTCTCCGATCAGGACGAGACCATCATCCTGCTTGCGTACTCTCTTGAGAGTGGTGTCATATCCATTGATCTTGACGAGATATATGCTGCCTTTTCCGGAGAGGTAGTTCTGTTCCTTGACCACCACATCATCTCCATCAAGGAGAGTTGGTTCCATAGAATCGCCGTACACAGTGACGAGCCTCTCATCATCAGCCAGGATGAGATATTTCTCTTCGGTAGGGTAGCCATCATTCATTCGGCCTTCACCTGCTGATGCTTCGTATACAGGGGTCTTCATAGGTACGTCAAAGTCATTGATATCGAAACCATGTCTATTGAAAATTTCCTGTATGATTTCGTTGTCCTCTTTTGTAAATGGAATCTTTGTTACAGGACCGATTCCCCAATCAGCCAACTTACTCTCAGAAGTGTTTAACGCTTTTGCAAAATCCGATAATTTTGACAGAGGAATATCATTAATTCCCATTTCTATTTTGTTAATCGTAGATTTCGATTTATATCCTAATTTTGTAGCGAGTTCTTCTTGAGTCATTCCAAGTTCTATTCTTCTGTTTCTGATATTCTCTCCAATACTCATTCTTATCACTCCTTTATTCATATAAGTATTTTATAGTGAGATAGATTTCAAGTCAATTATTTTTAACAAATTTGAGAAATGTAGTTGACGGATAATCTACAGGGTGTTATATTATAGCAAAGAGATTTAAAATCTACTGAGAGAAAGGAGTAAGAATGATGAAGACAGTCAACATGATAAAGAATGCATATATAAAGGTGATGGGTACAGAGAAATGGAACAGTCTCACAGATGAACAGAAACATGATGTGATAATGATAATCGTCAGGGATTTAAACAGAGCTTTAGATAACGCAGAGTGATGCTCCGGAAGGAGCAGTAATGCGACCACCATTGGGTGACGGTCACAAGTCCGAAATAAAGAAAGGAGAACCGAAGTGGTTAACACAGAATTACTGAATTCAAGAATAGAAAAATCAGGCTTGAAGCGTAATTACATCGCACAGGAATTGTCTATGTCAAGACAATCGCTTTCTTCTAAGATCAACAATTCGACAGAATTTCTGTCGAGTGAGGTGCAGCAGCTTTGTAAGTTGTTGGGCATTACTTCGTTGACGGAGAAGGAAGCGATTTTTTTTGCAAAGAAGGTAGACTGAGAATCTACAAATCGAAAGGAGTAGCAAATGGTCAAGTGTGAAGGAACACACGTCCAGTTCAAAGGACTTGATGCGATCATCTTCGCAGAGGTCACGGTGATCCTCAGAGGCTTCTACGAGATGATGATAGAGATTCATGGAGAAGAGCAGGCGAAAGAGATCCTCGTGGATGTTGGCAGGTATGCAGTCAAGAGCGATGAAGAGCTCGATAGTGAAGTAGAAGAGGGGATGAAGGAATGGTTAGACAGTATGTGATACTCGCAGGTTTGATCCTGCTGATAGGAGTAGTTGTCATAGATGGCATGGTCTTCGGACCGATGCTGAGATAGAGAAGGGAGATAGTTATGAAGGAGACACTGAATACCATTCAGGCGATCACAGTCAGGGTGCTCCGGAGAGACAGGAGAGCACGTAACGATGACAGGCATTGCTACATGGAAGTCATGAAAGAGATCTTCGGAAACGATGTCAGGAGCATCACACTTGGCGAGTGGGAAGATGATCCGAGATTCGTTTCCACAGAGAGCGTGAGACGGTCAAGACAGAGAGTGCAGCAGGAGATGCCTGAGCTCAGGTCTGACGAGCGGATCGCTAAAGAGAGAAGGAAGTTAGAGGAGCAGTTCAGAGAATGGGCAAGGAGTTAGGTATGTTCGAAGATTATTTCGAGAGAGACTACGATCTCGATCAGTATGACAGGGAGTGGGAGCACAAAGCAGATGATATCGAAGAGGAGTTGATAAGAAGATATGGCAAGGAAATTAGTGAATACTAAAGAGATCAGCCATGAGCAGTGGCTTGAGCTCAGGAAGAAATCCATAGGTGGATCTGATGCAGGTCCTCTCATGGGCCAGTCAAACTGGAAGGGTCCGATAGGAGTATACGCAGACAAGATGGGTCTCGTGCAGGACGTGCAGACCAATGAAGCCATGAGGCTCGGTACGGATCTCGAAGGCTATGTGGCATCGAGATTCACAGAGATGACCGGTAAAAAGGTCCGTAACGATAACTTCATGTATCAACATGATGACTATGATTTTATCACTGCGAACATCGACAGAACAGTTGTAGGTGAGAATGCCGGTCTCGAATGCAAGACCATGAACAGTTATGCGACTTACGACTTCGATGCAGGTGAAGTTCCTGCTACGTATTACTGCCAGTGTCAGCACTACATGATGGTCATGGGATATGACCGCATGTACCTGTGCATCCTGGTGTTCCAGAAGGGAGTGTTCGTAGTTCCTATCGACAGGAATGACACATTCATAAAGGATCTCCTGAAGGTGGAAGTAGACTTCTGGCAGAACCACATCGAGAAGAAATCGATGCCGGCACCAACCGGAGAAGAGGATAGGGAGAGCCTCAAAGAGCTCTATCCAAAAGAGAGAGATGGCCTTGATGAGATCTATCTTGGCAGTCTCGACAAGATCGCTGATGAGATCCAGAAGCACGAAGAGAGCATGAAGTTCCACAAAGAGAAGGTGGAACAGTTGAAGGCGAGGATACAGGCTTCTATGGGCGAGTATGGCAGAGGATATGGTGAGCATTACAAGGTATCATGGCTTGCTCAGGAAAGGGCCACAGTAGATGGAAAGAAGCTCAAAGAAAACTTCCCACAGATCTACGCTAAGTTCGCCAAGACGAGCACATCAAGACCGTTAAGGATATCAAAGATAAAACAGAAAAAGGAGAGTAAGAAGAATGGCAAGTAAGAAGATCAACGTGAATGATACGAACAGCATCGTATCACAGGAAACCGAAAACAAGATGACCATGAACAAATGGATCAAGAGCTACACCAATCAGATCGGAGCAGCACTTCCATCTGTTATGACACCTGAGAGATTCGCAAGGATCTGCATGACAGCAGTCACACAGAATCCTGCGCTTGGAGAATGCACACCTGGGTCATTCATTGGGAGCATGCTCACAGCAGCGCAGTTAGGTCTTGAGCCTAACACACCATTAGGTCAAGCATACCTGATCCCATTCCGGTCAAAGGACAGAGGTCTTGAGTGCCAGTTCCAGTTAGGTTACAGAGGTATGATCGAGCTTGCACACAGGTCCGGAGAGTTCAAGGACATCAGTGCTCACATCGTATACGAGAATGATGTGTTCGAATACGAGCTCGGTCTTGATCCTAAACTCAAGCACATTCCTGCCATGAAGGACAGGGGCGAGATCGCATGGGTGTATGCGGTATACCATCTCATATCTGGTGGATATGGATTCGAAGTGATGAGCAAGTCTGACGTGGATCTCCACAGACAGAAGTTCAGTAAGGCCACAGGTTTCTCACCATGGAAGACGAATTGGGAAGAGATGGCGAAGAAGACAGTCATCAAAAAAGCACTCAAATATGCTCCGTTATCCACAGATTTTGTTAGAAATGTAACGAAGGATGAGGCGAAAATAGACTTCAATCTCGATTCAGAATCCGAAGGTGGATACAACATCATTCAGGGTAACGTAGTCGAGGCTGAGGTGGAAGTCGAAGAAGGATCTGAACAGACACAGATAGACATCGAGACAGGCGAGATCGCAGAGTAACCAAGTTAATAAAGTGAGGGGGCAAACCGTTATTACTTTTAAACAAAATGCCTTTGCCTACGTTAATGTCAAGAAAACCTCTTGAGAATTACCATACTCGCTCCCTCACTTTGTTATAGGAGATAACGCAATGAATGGATATATAAAACTTCATCGAAAACTTCTCGATAATCCTGTGGTATGCAAAGATGGCGATCACTTAGCTGTGTGGGTGTGGCTGCTTTTAAAGGCTGCATGGTCAGAATCTGATATCACGTTCGGTGGAAAGAGGATCACTTTACAGCCTGGAGATCTTCCACCAGTCAGTAGGAAGACGATAGCGAGTGAACTACGAATGAACGAGTCGAAAGTGCAAAGAATCTTAAAATCGTTCGAAAATGAACATCAGATTAAACAACGAACAAATCGTCAATGTCGGCTGATTTCAATCGTTTCGTGGAATGAATATCAAATAAGTGAACAACCTAATGAACAACGAGTGAACAACGAGCGAACAACGAGTGAACAACGAGTGAACACAATAAAAGAATATAAGAATAATAAGAAATATAAGAATGATTATCATTCAAGAGATATAGATAATATTAACTCTATATCTAATGGCGATCACAGGGAAAGTTATCCACAGGCAGGGAAGGAAGAATCAGAAATCACATATCCGAGAATGAGACCGAGAAGGCCAGATGAAAAATCAGATTACGCAAGAGTGCAGGAACATGCAGAGCAGATGCGTAAGATCATGAGAGCACGAGGCATGAAAGTTTAGGAGAAAGGAGAGATGCCATATGCCAAACCTGGGTTACGTGATCCAATGTCCGTACTACAAGAGCGAGAGGCCGCTGAGCATAACATGCGAGGACACCATCCGGACATTCCGTAAAGCCGACAAGAAGCGGATGCAGATCGAGAAGCATTGCGCTGATGACTGGAAGAGCTGTCAGCATGCGAAGGTGCTGCAGAGCCTGTACGAAGATGAGGATCCTACGAAACTGTACAAGCATTACGCAGAAGCGAGGTACAGGGAGATGGTCAAGGTCATCAGTGTTTCAGGAAAGAAGGACCGGAAGATAGAGAAGCTCGAAGATGAGATCTGGAGATATAAAGCGCAACTTGATGTAGCAGAGAAGGCCATCGCTCGAAGGGTGCAGAGCGAGAAAGCACTCAGAGAAAAGAGCGAGGCAGCATTCAAGCAGATCAATACACTGGCGAACATGTACGATCAGATCTTCGCTTACCTGCTTGCAGGCTCGATGATGAAGAGCATAGATCTCGAAGCGGTAGATGCCTGGGCCAAAGAGCACGAGTGGAGACTGATCCCTGAAAAGGGAGATGACGATCACATCATCGCATGGAAAGTTGAGGTGAGAGACAGTGGGAGTGAACATGGATCTGACAGATCTTCCGGAGAAGTTAAGAAAGCAGGCAGAGGAAAAACTTCGCAAAGAGGGTCTGAAGGTACAGAAAAAGCAAAATAAGTACCACAACACCAAAACGCAAATAGCCACAGAAGGCTCTCAGCTCGTCATGGACAGTCGAAAAGAGGCTAATAGGTATAACGAGTTGATTGAGATGGAAAAGGCATCTCTAATCAGCGATTTAAGGCTTCAACGTCACTTCAATCTGCTCGGTGCATTCACAAGACCGAACGGTGAGAAGATCAGGGGCATTGATTACGTGGCTGACTTCACCTACATCGACAAGGACGGTAAGCTCGTCATCGAGGACGTGAAGTCGGAGATCACCAGGAAGAATCCGGTGTACGTCATGAAGAAGAAAATGATGGCAGACAAGGGCCTGTACATCACAGAAGTTTGAAAGGAGAAACCATGAATTATATCAACAAGATCCGCAAGGCAGATTACATCCTGAATCACTACGGAGCGATCAGTCAGATGTTCAAGACACAGGAAGAAATGTCAGAATTGAACGTGGAAATCGTTAACTTCTTAACAGATAAAAATTACAACATCGAGGAAGAGATCGCAGACGTATGGATCATGCTCCTGCAGCTCCAGTTAGCACTCAATGCGGACAACATCGACAGGATCATAGACGAAAAACTTGATCGTCAGATCGCAAGGATCAAGGTTGAGATCGAGGAAAGAGAAAAGGCAGAGAAAGAAAAGAGCGAATCTGTGGAAGATGTTCCGGAGATGACAGCAGAAGATATGGAGCATCTCGATAAGGTCTTCGCAGAAGCAGCAGGTGAGGAGCATGAAGAGAGCAAAGAAGAGTAAGCCTGATGTGCGAAGGAAATTTTATCTCAGCGAAAAACAGCTCGCCAAGATCAAGGAAGATGTGACCGGTGAGGCAGTGCAGATGACAGGTCTTCTGTACCTGGCTGCACTCGCTGAGAAGGGATGGTCCGAGGATCAGATCGTAGAGATGTTCGAGACCATCTCACGATATGTCACATACCTGGATGACAACATCGTCAAGATAAAGCAGGTGCAGGAGATCATCGAGAAGCATACAGGCATGAAGATCAAGAGTGCATGGTAGAAAGGAGCATGCATAGTTATGAGATGGTTTATAACAGGCTTTGTGGCTTGTGTGATCGGCTACTGGTTTGGATATTTTATATGCTTTAGCCAATTCAGAAAGGAGCATGGAATGAATAATGTTCAGCTTATAGGCAGACTGACAAAAGATCCTGAAGTGAAATACACGACAGGCAGGGAGCCGACAGCAGTGGCCACACTTACTGTCGCAGTAGACAGACCGACAAGGTCCGGAGAAGAAAGAAAAGCAGACTTTCCGAGAGTAGTTGTCTGGGGAAGGCTTGCAGAGAATTGCGAGAAGTACCTTGCGAAAGGTTCTCAGGTGGGTATCACCGGCAGGATACAGACAGGATCCTATGAGAAGGATGGAAGACGGATCTACACCACAGACGTGGTAGCACAGAACGTGGAGTTCTTGGGAGCACGTAATAAGAACAATGAGCATGCTCAGAACGATGCTCCGAGCAGCAATAGTGCGAAGCAGTATTATGACGAGGATGATTACGTAGCAGGATTCCAGTCAGTGGAAGACGATATACCATTCTAAGAGGTGATGGCATGCCTAAGAAATCAGATAAGAAGTACATATGGATGCTCGTCACTGAAGATAAGTATGAGTTCCCTATCTGCATTTGCGATACACCCAAAGAACTCGCAGCAATATGCGGTGTTACTCCGGGAGCTATCAGGGCAGCAGTATGTCACTGCGAAAAAGAGAACAGGAAGTTCAGCAGATACAGGAGAGTGGAAGTATGAGTGATATGTGGGAGCAGATGTCATTCTTAGATAATGATAAGAAAAAACTGAAGATAACAAAGCCTATCAGATTGATAGAATTGTTCGCAGGTGTTGGATCACAGGCAATGGCTCTCAGAGATCTTGGTGCTGATTTCGAAGCGTACAGAGTAGTCGAATTCGATAAATACTGTATCAAAAGTTACAATGCGATACATGGTACAGAATTTGAGCCGATGGATATCAGAAATATCCATGCAGAAGATCTTGGTATCACTGATACAGACAAGTACACCTATATCATGACATATTCCTTCCCATGTCAGGACCTGTCTGTTGCAGGTAGGGGGGGTGGAATGCAGAAAGGGAGTGGTACACGAAGCGGTCTGCTCTGGGAAGTAGAGAGACTGCTTCTTGAATGTGAAGAATTACCACAGATCCTTTTGATGGAGAATGTTCCACAGGTCCACAGCAAGAAGAATCTACCTGACTTCAATCAATGGATAGAATCTCTGTCGAGAAGGGGATACCAGTCATGGTGGGCAGATCTGAATGCTAAGAACTATGGTGTTGCACAGAACAGGAATCGCACGTTCATGGTGTCTGCACTCGATAGCAATGTCTATTATAAATTCCCAGAGACTATGGAGCTTGTTAAGAACATGAGCGATTATCTTGAGACTGAATGGGTGGATGAGAAGTATTACATCAAGAGTGAAAAAGCTGACAAACTGATACAGAAACTGTTTGACAACGGTACACTTCCTTTTGAAGAATCGTTAGACAGACAGACAGACAGACAGACAGACAGACAGACAGACAGACAGACTATGCGTTGACGGAACAGTCTGTGAGCCTGGAAAGAAAACAGTATGTAACTGCATCAAGGCAAGATACGATGCAGGAATCAGCAATCTGCGTTCAGACGGATGCTGTGTCGTTGAAAAATTAAGGCAGTGAATTTCACAAAAGAAGTGATGTGGCTGGTACTCTTATGGCAATACGATACCTTACATAGTTGTTTTGAGAGAAGAACAAGAAGAAAGATGCGAGATAAAAGAGAAAAAAGATTAGGTAATCTGAACGGATTCACTGGCGGCAACTTCGCAGGGAATGTGTACGATGACAGATGCCTGAGTCCTGCACTCAACACTATGGGTGGGGGGGGTCGGCAGCCTATGATAATCGTAGCGATGCGAGGCCGAAATCCCCAAGATCCGTCAGACATAATGGGGTGTAAATTATTAGGGGGAGTTGGCCCTAAGAACAGCAATGGTGGTACACAGTATTATCAGCAGGATCGAGTCTATAGTTCGGAAGGTGTAGCAATGTGTTTACCGGCTAATATTCCGGGTGGGAGTTATAGGTACATGGTCGAGGAAAAAGAAATCGTTAAGGTGCGACAAGCCACTAAAAAAGGATATGTCGATATATGCAAGATAGAAACGAGGTATAGGATCAGAAAACTTACTCCGAGAGAATGTTGGAGACTGATGGGTTTCTCCGATGAAGACTTCGAGAAAGCAGAAGCTGTCAACAGCAATACGCAGTTATACAAGCAGGCAGGAAACAGCATAGTCAAGGATGTGCTGATGGCTATCTTTGGAGAGATGCTTAGAGAGGATGAGTGATATGGATGATAAGAAATGGTATATCTTCACTTTCGGAGTAGGGCAGGAGCACGAAGGTTATTACATCAAGATCTATGGCACATACGATAGTGCCAGGAAAAAGATGTTCGAGATGTACGGTGACAAGTGGGCATTCCAGTACGATGAAGAACGGTGGCAGAAATGGGAAAATGAAAGACCGTTCTGGATGAAACCGGAGATCCTGCTGATGACGATAGGAGAGGATGATGGCGAGGATAGGCCTTGTTGATGTAGACGGTGGAGCATTTCCGAATCTCGCTCTTATGAAAATTTCAGCGCATCATAAAGCAAAGGGAGATCACGTGGAGTGGGTGAATGGTTTTTTACCATACGATAGGATCTACAAATCGAAAGTGTTTGATGATTCCATCTCTCAGGACATAGATTATGCATACCGGTGCGATGAAATTTTTAGGGGGGGGTCAGGATATAATCTGAAAAACGTGCTCCCAAATGAAGTGGAGCATTGTTGTCCTGACTACAGCCTCTATGGAATTACTGATACAGCATATGGATTCCTGACGAGAGGATGCCCAAGAGGATGCCCATTCTGTATAGTCGCTGAGAAGGAAGGAAGAAAGAGCATCCAGGTGGCTGATCTTGATGAGTTCTGGAGAGGCGAGAAGAACATTGTGCTGCTTGATCCGAACATCACAGCATCAAGAGAATGTGACAGGCTGTTCAAAGACCTGATCAAGACAAAAGCGTATATAGAATTCAGTCAGGGATTAGATGTGAGATTCCTGACTGAAGATCAGGCAGAGCATCTGAACAAGATGAAGATAAAGATGATCCATTTCGCCTGGGATAACTATGAGTTCAAGACATACGAGAAGCTCAAACAGATAAGACCATTCCTGAAATACGATCACAGGCGAATCGTGGTGTATGTACTGGTCAATTTCAACACTACGATAGATCAGGATCTCGAAAGGATCTATAAGCTCAGGGAATTAGACTACGATCCATATGTGATGATATATGACAAGGCCAATGCTCCTAAAGAAATAAAGCGCATGCAGAGATGGGTGAATAACAGGTTTATTTTTAAGACTGTAGAAAGATTTGAGGATTATAAAGGATGAGGATTAAACTTGACGATACACATACTTTGGTATCCGAGGCAGAGTGCTGTTGGATCGTGAAGTCGGTCAAGAACAGTAAGACCGGCAAGATGTTCGAGAGAAGAAGCAGTGGATATTACCGGACCATCGAGGACACACTGCACTCGTACTTCGACAGGCATGTGAACAGGAGCGAGAGCACTTCTGTCACAGCTCTGCGAAGAGAGATCCGGAAGGTCCATGAGGATATAGCAAAGTGGTGCGATGTGATAAGAGGTGAGATGCATGAGTGATCTGATCAGCAGGACAGAATTGTGGAACAGATTAGCCAGGGTGCCAATCAGCCAGTATGCGGTGGACGAGAGGACGATGATCCATAATGTGATCAATGAGATGCCGACAGCAGAAACTACAGGTGAGTTGGATGATGTTATCCAGGAATACATCAAAAGTGGCCTGATGGAATTTGATGATTTCAGACCGAAAGGGCATTGGATATTAAGCCAAAGCCAAGACAAAGAAGATACCGATAATGGGAACTATCGTTTTGAGTGCTCTAATTGTGGATATTCTGATACGCATTCAAAAGCGACGGAAGTTCCATACTGTTGGCATTGTGGAGCAGATATGAACGGAGAAAGGATAAGCGATGACGAATGACAAGGTTACAATCGAATTGACCAAAGAGCAGGTCAGAGATTTGTTGTTGATGTATGAGTTCAATCTGTTTGCACAGATTAGAGAGGATCCCGAAATCGATAACATACGATGGTTAAGAGTACAGTTGGATACCTATGATTCACTAGCAAGGTCGATAGGCGAGATGGATTCGGGAGGTGAGAGTCATGAAGAAAGTGTATGATAGATTTGCAGATGAGTATATTAACGAAAGCGAGAAAAACCCTTATGCACCACCTGAACGCTATATAGAAATCACAGAAGAAGTGCTTATTGAAAATGCGGCAAGGTGGTTTCTGACAGCACTTAAAAGGTTGTTGGACGAAGAGACAGACCGCAAGGATACAGACGTATAAGGAGAAGTCATGAAAGTCTATGAGCACAGCGATGAATACTTCGAAAAGACACCAGTGGAAAAGCAACGAGTATGCTGTAATTGCGATCATAGACAACCAGTTGACAGATGTGAATTGGATGGACATTACATCGGATATGTAAGTTGCTTCACTAACTGGTGCAGAAAATGGAAGGGAGAACCTGATGACTAATGCAGAAGCTATTAAAATACTCAATGACGAAAAATATTTAATATGGGAAACTAAGGAAGAAGAAGTTTATTGCCTTAAAGCAAATAAAGCGATAAATATGGCTATAGAAGCGTTAGAAGCGATGGACAACACACAGAACACGTTACAACACGTTGGAAGCGTTGATAGACCGAAAGGGCATTGGTTAGTTTCCAATGTCACAGATAGACGTGGCAGACCAACAGGAAATCATCGCTTACGTTGTGACCAATGCGGTACAAAATATTACCTTGAATGGGGCAAGTATCTCGATGATTACAAATTATGTCCAAATTGTGGAGCAGATATGAGAGGTGAGAGCGAATGATAGATTTGATCAGCCTGCTGATCGCCACAGCACTCATCTCCATTTTCGTTGGTATGCAAATCGGGATACACATGGGTATGCGTATCAAGAAAAATGAGATATGGAAAGCGTTCAGATATCGAAGGCGATACGGAATAAATGAGGTTAAGAAGATGGTAAATGTTTATAGGTGTCCAATAGGTTACAGAGGTAAACCAAGCACAGAATATGTTATCAATGGGAGAAAGTTTAAATACTGCTCTGGATGGGTGGATGGCTCAACGGATGAGCCATTAGAGGAATGTCAATCATGCCTGGACCATGTAAGCAAAGCGCAGGAGCAATACGAACAGAGAATGAGCGAAGGAAGAAAGGAACCACATGATCTTCCTAAAGCATGCGAAGACTGTGATGGGTTTATCTATGATTACTGTTCAGAATGTCCGGTCAAGAAGTGAATAAGAGCTCTTACAATATAGTTTATTATTAATATTACAGTAGAATATTATACTCTATATATTATATATATAGATAATATTAATTATAGGCTCCTTTAAGTCTCTTGCAAGTGGCAAGGGGCGAAATCATCAGCTCTTTCCATGTATTGTTTAGTCAGTATATGGAAGGGGCTGTTTTTAATGGCAGACGAAAATAATAAGCCTAAGAAGAAAAATGGCAGACAGAACTATGACTGGAATGCCATCAAAATTGAATACATAACTACCAAGATCAGCCTCACAGATCTCGCAATCAAGCATGGGATTCGTAAGCGGACAGTATATGACAAAAGTGCTAAAGAAGGATGGGTCGCAGATAAGAAAGCACACTTTAAGAGGGTGGCAGAAAAAGCAGCAAACAAAGTTGCAACGAAGCAGGCTAATCAGCTTGCGAAAGAAGCAAGGATCGCTGAGAGGATATCTGATGTGCTTGACAAGGCTCTTGAAGACACACTGCAATTCAACCGTCATCTCGTAGATACCAGGACGAAGATGGGTGGTACAGAGATACAGACCACAGAAGAGAAGGTGTATGACAAGGTGGACCTGAGAGCATTAAAGGATGCTGCCCAGACACTGAAGCTCGTGGAAGAAATGAAGAGATCCCTGTACAACATCCAAAAGATGGACGAGATCAACAAAGAGAGACGAGAGCAGCGCAAACTTGAGATGGACGAAGAAAAGCTCAAGATGGATCAGGAGAAACTTGAAATGCAGAGAGAGCAGGCCGAGAACAGTAAGCCTGATTCCAACATCACTGTGATGATCAAGGGATATGAAGAAGGGTGGTCTGATTAGTATGGCAACATTGGTTATTCCGGAGCCTAACGAGAAGCAGAAGCAATGTCTTGCAGCTCATCAGAAGTACATCGGATACGGTGGTGCTCGTGGTGGCGGTAAGTCTTGGTTCCTGAGAACGAAGGCTACACTGCTTGCACTCGATCATCCTGGCATAAAGATCCTGATCATGCGTAAGACATATCCTGAATTAGAGGCGAACCACATCAACATCATGAAGGCTGAGCTGCATGGCATAGCAAGGTACAATGCCACAGCGAAGATGCTGACATTCCCGAATGGATCTACCATCAAGTTCATGTATTGTGCAAGAGATGATGATCTTCAGAAGATACAGGGTCATGAGTATGACATCATCATGCTCGATGAGTGTACCAACATGACAGAGTTCCAGATGAAGGCGATCACAGCATGTATGCGTGGTGTCAATGATCATCCAAAGCACACGTACTTCACATGTAACCCAGGTGGGCCGGGGCATGCATACATCAAGCGAGTCTTCATAGACAGAAGGTTCAATGCGAACGAGAATCCTGATGACTACACTTTTGTCCAGGCACTCGTGGATGATAACAAGGCACTCATGGAGAGTCAGCCTGATTATGTAGCACAGCTCGAAGCACTTCCTGAGAAGCTCAGAGAAGCGTGGAGACATGGCCGGTGGGATGTGTTCGAGGGTCAGGTCTTTGGAGAGTTCACTGATGATCCTGAGCACTATGTAGACAGACACTGGACACATGTGATACAGCCATTTGATATCCCGAGAGACTGGCAGATATATCGTGGATTCGATTGGGGGTACAGTAAGCCATTCGCATGTCACTGGTATGCGGTGGATTACAATAACGTGATGTACTGCTTCAGAGAGTTCTATGGCTGCACAGGTGAAGCGGACGTGGGTGTCGAGTGGACCGTTGACAGGGTAGCACGTGAGATCGCTGATATCGAACATACAGATCCTGTGCTCAAAGGCAGGAACATTATAGGTGTCGCAGATCCTGCCATCTTCGCTGAGAATGGTGGTGAGAGCATAGCAGAGACCATGACCAAGAGCAGGATATACTTCAGAGCAGGTGACCACAAGAGGATACCTGGTAAGATGCAGTGCCATTACAGGTTAGCATTCGATGAGAATGGCCTGCCTATGTTCTATGTGTTCAACACATGCAGGCATTTCATACGGACGATTCCTGCACTCATGTACTCGGAGACACAGGTCGAGGACATAGACACACATCTGGAAGACCACATCTACGATGAGTGGCGATATGTGTGCATGGCAAGACCACTCACTCCGAGGAAGAAGCATACAGAGAAACCTATCGATCTTGATAACGTATGGGATCCTATCGGTCAGGTACGTGATCAGCAGAGAGCGAAAACGAATCGGTTAGATTATATGGAATTCCTGTGATGATCAGGAAGGAAGGAGAATCATGGCAGACATTGAAAGAAAAGGTGCTCCGGTCAATGTGGAGCAGGAAAATGAGAAGGTGCCACAGTCGAAGTACGTGGAACCTAAGAAGAAACAAAGGCAGGAGATCGTGACAGAGGATACGATCAGAGAAGCATACGGAAGGCTGAAGGATTATCAGGAAGGCAAGTCGAGCATAGATCAGAAGGCCACAGACAATCAGGAATGGTGGAGAGGCAGACATTGGGGACAGATACAGAAGCGGAACAATTCCATGATTGATGACCAGAAGCCTACGTCAGCATGGCTGTTCAACAGTATCATCAATAAGATGGCCGACATGATGGACAACTATCCGAAGCCAAACGTGCTGCCAAGAGAGGAAGACGATGTACAGGATGCTGAGGCATTAAGTGAGATCGTACCGGTCATCCTTGAGCAGAACCATTATGAGGATCTGTACAAGGCAAAAGCACTCGACTACATCGGAGATGGTACAGCGGTCTCATGTGTGCTGTGGGATAGCAGTAAGCGTGAAGGCATGGGTGATATCACCATCAACCAGGTGGACATCCACAACATCTTCTGGAAACCTGGTATCAGCAATATACAGGATTCACCGGAAGTATTCGTCATCGCACCTATCGATGATGATGAGCTGCTTGCGATCTATCCTGAGATGGAAGGTCACACCGGAAAGGACTTCTCACGAACAGAGTATGTGCATGACGATACCATCGATACGAGTAAGCTCAATTACATCGTAGACTGGTATTACAAGCAGACCGTCAGAGAGGAAGTTCCTGTGGGTGTGGCAGGCGATAGCATTGAGACAGTGCCGAGGATCAAGACGATCCTGCACTACTGCAAGTTCTGTAATGATGTGGTGCTGTATTCATCCGAGAACGAAGGCGAGGAAAAGGGTTTCTACTGGCATGGTAAGTTCCCATTCGTATTCCAGAAGAATTTCCCTGTGAAGGATTCACCATGCGGATTCGGGTACATCGATGTCATGAAGAATCCTCAGACCTACATCGATGCACTCGATCAGATGATCCTGAAGAATGCTTTCATGGCAAGCAACCCAAGATTCTGGGTGCGTGAGAACAGTTCATTCAATACAGACTTATTCGCAGACTGGTCAAAGCCATTCGTACCATTCTCAGGTAACTCTCTTGAGGATGAGATCAAGGCTATCGATATTCCGAGTATGCCATCTTTCGTACCTAACCACATGGTCAACAAGGTGGACGAGCTCAAGGAGACATCAGGAAACAGAGACTTCTCGCAGGGATCTGCTGCTTCGGGTGTCACTGCTGCGAGTGCTATCGCTGCACTGCAAGAGGCAGGTTCGAAACTTGCAAGACTTCTGAACAAGGGAGCATATACTGCATTTGCTCAGGAATGTTATCTGATCATAGAGCTGATCAGACAGTTCTACAGTGAACCGAGATCTTTCCGTATCGATGATGGGCAGGGTGGTTACCAGTTCATCGAGTACAGCAATGTGAACATCACTGACGATGATGCGATGCTCCTCGGCCTTGTTCCTGTGGATTCCTATGCAGAGAGACGTAGACCGGTGTTCGATATCCAGGTGGTGCCTGAGAAGAATTCACCATTCTCAAGAGCAGCACAGAACGAGACAGCAAAAGAGATGTTCGGCATGGGCATGTTCAATCCTGACATGGCTGAGCCTTCACTCGTGGCTATGGATATGATGGATTTCGAAGGCAAGGATGACATCAAGCAGAAGATACAGGCGAACAGCATTATGATGCAGCAGCTACAGCAGATGGCACAGAGGATACAGGAATTGGATATGATGCTCCCAGGCATGGGTGTGGCTGAGTCTGTAGGTCTTCCGAGCATGGTAGATCCTAATGCTGCAGCAGGAATGGCACCTGCTCCGGATGGTGGTGGTGCTCCTGCTCCGGGCAGACCGGACAGCAGAGGCACTCCGGAAGAGAGAGCATCGAGGATCAAGAGCGATTCCACACTGGCAGCCAATGCGAGACTGAAGGCTGCTAACCAGGCAACGGTCAAGTAGTTAAGGTGGGGGCGATAAGATATGACGAAGGTGATAGTATCAATAGTGCGAGAAGATGGTCCTGCATACTTCGAAGTCATGGGCCATACAGGATACAAGGATGCAGAGACAGGCTACAACGATGTGTGTGTGGCTATCTCGACAATGATATGCATGTTCGGCCATTGGGTAGAACAGGAATACGGAATAGAGCCTGACATACTCATTGATGGTCACGCAAGGTTTGACATCGAGAAGTCGAATCTTCGAATCAACGAATTACTCAGGGCAATTGAGAACGAGTGCAAGATCTTATCGGAGCAGTATCCTGAGCACGTCAAGGTATATTGACCGATCTTCTACAATTACACTACTCCTTTTGAAAAGGGTGGGGGCGAAATGCTCCCCACTCTTTTTCTATAATACGTACAGCAAGTACATCATCACCGGCTCGTGACCGGTCAAACAACCACAGAGAAAGGATATGTGATGTTACACAGAAAATATCATCTCCACTTATTTGATGGAGAAGGTGGTAGCACCGGTGGCTCGATGGGAGCGAGTACACCAGGTGGTGCGGAGACCACAACAGCCAGTTCGCCTTCCGGGGAGAGTCAGCAGCCGCAGGTAATCTACGGTAAAGCAGATGTCGAAGCTGAGGGCAATGATCATGTCGGCAGTGATCCAGATGGTGAAGCATCAGCACCAAACGAAACTCCTGATCTTGATGCAGAATTCGATGAGCTTATCAAGGGCAAGTACAAGAAGCAGTTCGGAGACAGAATGCAGCAGGGGATTCAAAACCGGTTCAAGAATTCCACTGATTACGAAGGCCAAGTCAATCAGTACAACGAAGCTGTAGCTCCACTTATGGCTATGTACGGATTAGATCCTGATGACATCGAAGGATTAAAGAAGGCAATTGAGACGGATGACAGTCTCATGATGGCTAAGGCAGATGAGGAAGGATTGACCACAGAGAAGTTCCGAGAGAATCTCAAGCTCAAGCTCGATGCTCAGATAGGACGTAATATCCAGGAGCGCATGGAGCGAGAGCAGCAGAGGTCCGAGATGTTCAGAGAGTGGGAAGAGGATGCAGCAGAATTACAGCAGGCATTCCCTAACTTCGATCTCGAACAGGAACTACAGAATCAAGACTTCACTGAGTCTCTTGAGCGTGGGAATTCAGTCAAGGAATCATTCCTACTGGCTCACATCAATGAGATATTCTCAGGTAACAATCAGGCGGTGTCTGATCAGGCCACACACAATGCGGTCAACAACTTCAGACAACGTGCAGCGAGACCGACAGAGAATGGTCTTGCAAGACAGCCTGCCATCATTCGGAAGGCAGATCCGTCCAAGTTCACGAGAGAGGATTTGATGGAAGTAGCACGTAGGGTACGTGCAGGGGAACACATAGGGTTCTAAGAAGTAAAGTCCTCTCGTATAGAAAGGACGAAGACAAATGGAAACTATTAGAAAATATCATCTCCATATGTTCGACAATACCCAGACGACATATGCGGAGAATCTGTCAGATGAGATGAAGGTCTTCTATTCGAAGTACCTCATCACTTACGCAGAGCCAGAGCTGTACCATGATCAGTTCGGTCAGCAGCACGACATTCCTAAGAATGGCGGTAAGGACATCGAATTCAGAAAGTATTCACCTCTCGCTAAGGCTATGACTCCTCTGACTGAAGGTGTAACACCGGCAGGCAACTCCCTGAAGGTAAGCACCATCACTTCAAGAGTAGCTCAGTATGGTGACTACATCGAGCTGTCCGACATGCTTCTGCTGACTGCGATCGACAACAACATGCTCCAGGCAACAGAGCTGCTTGGAGCACAGGCCGGTAGAACATCTGACGAGATCACAAAGAGAGTTCTGGGTGCAGGAACTAACGTGCTGTATGCAGGTGGAAGGACAAGCAGAGCAGCACTGACAGCATCAGACAAGCTCACATCCACAGAGATTAGAAACGCAGTAAGAATCCTGAGAAAGTTCAATGCGAAACCTTTCGCTGATGGATGCTACGTAGCGATCATCTCACCGGATACGGCATACGATCTGATGAGCGATACGATGTGGGTTGACGTTGCGAAGTACGTAAACCCTGAGCACATGTACAAGGGCGAGATCGGTAAGCTCTACGGAGTAAGATTCGTCGAGACTACAGAAGCTCTGCAGTTCAAGGGAGCCGGTGCAGCCGGCATCGATGTCAACGGTACACTGGTAATCGCACAGAATGCTTACGGTACAACTAAGATCGAAGGCGGTGGCCTTGAGCACTTCGTGAAACAGCTCGGATCATCCGGTGCTGCCGATCCTCTCAACCAGAGAGCAACAGTCGGTTGGAAGCTGACGAAGACTGCTGAGATCCTCGTTAACGAGTACATGGTCAGAATCGAGTCCGGTTCAACATTCTCCGGAGAGGGAGATTGGGAGAGCACATTGACCTGGGATGGCCATACAGATAGCGTAGGACCAAGCATCTCAGTTGAAGACATGTCTGTAGCAGCAGGATCTACTAAGGCTCTTGCAGTCAAGACCGTTCCGGCAGGTGCAAAGGTAACATTCACGTCAGCAACGACAGCGAAGGCTACAGTTGACGAGAACGGAGTGGTTACCGGTGTAGCATCAGGTACGTCTGTAATCACTGCTAAGATCAACATCGAAGGTGTTGAATACACCGATACCTGCACAGTAACTGTAACTTCATAGTATGTGGAGATGATTGAGAATCAGTAAAGGAGAATCAATCATGGCGAAAGCAAAACAGAAAGGTGAAAAACGAGTCAGGATAAGACTGTATAAAGACAGAGGTAATCTCTCAGATGATGTTACTGTTATCGTTAATGGCAGAGCATACCTGATCCAGAGAGGTGTCGAAGTGGAAGTTCCGGAGTCAGTCGCAGAAGTTCTCGCTAATGCCGATGTGCAGAGAGGATTCGCAGTAGACTACATGCAGGGTCTGTCTGATGAGTTTGAAGGTAAAGCTAAAAACATGTAAACCAAAGTTGATGGGGGATGGCGGCTGCCATTCCCTGTCTTTATTTCAAGGAGAATAAGTATGACACTTAACGAATTACTAACAAGGATCCAACACCAGAAGCCTACAGCATTCTCATTGGATCAGAAGATCATATGGGTAAACGAGCTCGAAGCGCAGGTCCAGGAATTCCTCGGAATAGATCGTGAAGAATGGGTGTCCTACACTAACAGCGCAGAGGATAAGGCGAAGACACTGATTGTTCCACCACCACACGATGTGATCTACGTGGATTGGCTGTCAGCGAAGATCGATTATGCCAACGGTGATATCGATGACTACAGCAACAATCAGATGCAGTTCTTCGCCAATTATCACGAGTTCAAGAGCTATGCGATGCGTAAGGGCCTGAGAACAGAGTCTCTCCCTACGAAGTATTCGAACGTGTGGTAGGAAGGTGGTGATCGAATGGCAACATTAACAGAACCGGTCTACACACCTACGAAGGCACAGGGCAAGATCATAGAGTTCAAAGGCTACAATGCTCGTGGTGATATTGCCGATGGTGAGATGCGTGACATGAAGAACCTGTGTGCAGACGAGTATCCTGCGCTGTATCAGAGACCGCAGCGAGGATTATGGTCAGCAGGTCCGGAAGTGGAATACATCGATCCGAGAAAGCTGCTCGTGAAATCACACTTCAGAGAGAACGAGTCTTCTCCGGTTTCCCAGGAGCCTAAGCTCGCTGTGATCGATTCAGATGGCACGTTCTATTACGATGGTGTTCCTTACATCACCGGTCTGTCAGCAGAGACGAGGATGGTTGCGATCAATACGAAGATCTGTTTCTTCCCTGAAAAGAAGTATTTCAGTCTTGTGGTTGGAGATTATGAGAACAGGGAAGGTGACATCGAAGCCACACTGGAGATCAATGACGAAGGCACTGCACACATCGGGCCGAATGCAGAATTGAATTTTATCAGTTCTACACTGACACTGCCAGACGGATATGCATCAGCGTTATCTAAATTCCAGGTGGGTGATGCGGTGGATATTGAGATCAATTCATCACCTGTCTTGCTGCTGAGAACAACGAAGGTGAGTTATACCGAAATAAGTGGCGGTTATCGTTTCTACGGAATGGTAGTCTTTATAAAAGTCTACAAAAATGCAAGCAAATATACCAAACTGTCACGCTTAAGCGCATGGGTCAGTCCTACATTTATGGACTATGCCTCAAACCAATCACCAAGAGCTACAATGCAAACACAGGCATGGAAAGATGCATGGGCAGCATCTCAGGCTTATGCTGATATGACATCGAGATTCAATGCGCTGACATCAAACGAAGCGTATATGGATCTGTATAATATAGCAGCGGCAAATGGGAATAATAGGCAGACGTTAAATGATCGTAAGAGTATTGGCATGAGCAGAGTCACTAACATATTTAAGAACCATAGTTACTCTTTGATGTCGCAATCGGGTTCATCAGGCACAACAGGTGAGTCTGCAGGCGGTGGTATCGTGGCTATGTATAAATACTACGATGCAGACTTTAAGGAATGGTTTTATGTCACAGATCTCATATTTAATGAAGATGATATCGTGGACCTGTCAGAACAGGGAACATATGTTGCAAATGGTGTAGCACCAGTATCAGGCATCATATATGACATTAACGGTAATTCTATCACGATGCCAGATAACTCATTCAATGATCTGCTCGGCAATCAGTTCAATGATGTGGATATTCCATTCACATCGATATCCATCAAGAGGTCATGTCCTGATCTCGATTACGTCATGGAGCATAACAACCGGCTGTGGGGAGTATCAAATAAGGACAATACGATCTACGCATCCAAACTTGGAGATCCTACTAACTGGTCATACTTCCAGAACACTGCTCTTGATTCATATTACGCAGAGCAGGGATCAGATGGTGAATGGACAGGGTGTGCTGCCTACAGCACCCATCTGCTGTTCTTCAAGGAAGACTGCATCCACAAGGTCTACGGTTCACTTCCTGCGGAATATCAGATCGTCACAGCGACTTGTCATGGTGTCGAGAAAGGGTCTGCTGATTCCATCGTCTTCATGAACGATGCGATCCTGTACAAGAGCAGGGTGGGCATCATGGCCTATGGCGGTGGTAGTCCTGAGCTCATTTCCACACAGTTCGGTAACGAGAAGTACAAGAACGTGGTAGCAGGTACGGATGGCAGGCGATACTATGCATGCCTTGAGAATGTAAAGACCGGAGAGCATGTGCTGATGGTCTATGACACAGAGTACCTGGAATGGCACAAGCATGATGACATCGAGGTGAATGCATTCGCCTACATAGATGGCAAGGTGGTCTACACATTGGATGGAGATCCTTATATCTACGAGATGGATACAGAGACACCTATAGAATCTGATCAGCCAATTGAATGGATGGCGCAGCTCGGACCGTTCGATGAGTACCTGGAAGACAAGAAAATCTATTCCAGACTGAAGATGCGATACAAGATGCCAACAGGGTCTCAGTTCTCGGTCTATGTGGCAGTGGACGATGCCTATGATGATGGTGAATGGACACTGGTGCAAGAGGTGACAGAGAGTACAGAGCGCACCCAGGAGCTGTTCATAATCCCATCAAGGTGCGATCAGTTCGCCATCAAGATAGTGGGAACAGGTTACTGCAAGATAAAGAGTATGGTGCGTGAGTTCAGACAGAGCACCATGAAGAAGGAGAATTACTGATATGGATAAGAGAGGTGATGAGCCATGATCCTTGAATATGATCAGACAGGATCTCCGGAGCAGATGACCAAGACACTGATGGATAGTGTGCAGCGAGCACTCGAAAACAGTGAGAGGAAGATCTCGCAGATTCAGGATGGAGCGAAGGTCCTTGACAAACTTCCCATCATCGATCATGGGATAGTGAGTGCGATCACTGTTGATCCAGACAAATGGCAAGACTTCCCGGTCACATTCAATAAACCATTCGATGAGGTACCGGTAGTGGTCGCAGGGTTTTATTCAAAATCTGAAGGTCCTGGATTTGGTAAATGTACATTGTCAGTCAAAGACATAACGAAGACAGGATTCACCATCAGGTTCTTCAACGGAGATATTAATCCAAGAGGCCCTGCATACAGATGGATAGCAACAGTTCTAAAGGATGCACCAGAGATCATCCGAGGTCCGCAAGGGCCACAGGGGTTACGAGGCCCGGCAGGTCCGCAAGGTCCGCAAGGTCCGCAAGGTCCGGAAGGCCCACAGGGTCCACCTGGTTCCGGTGGTGTGACTGTGGATGATCATATGAGCAACACATCAGAGAATCCTGTCCAGAACAAGGTGATATACGAAGCACTCGACAATGTGGAAGTCGATGCTCTGACCAACGAAGAGATAGAAAATTTGCTAACATGATTTGCTACAAGAAAGGGATATTGACATGGCAACAAAGTATTTAGACAGCAACGGATTATTGTATTTTTGGCAGAAGATCAAGAGCACATTTGCTCTTGCCACTCACACACACAGTGAATATGTACCAACATCAAGGAAGGTAAACAACAAGGCTTTGAGTGCCGACATCAGTCTAACAGCGAGTGATGTGGGTGCACTTCCTGAGTCGACTACCATTCCAACAGCAGGAACAGGTTCAAGTTATCCTACGATGGACGGAACAAGAGCACTTGGTTCACAGGCAGGATATGCAAGGGTAGACCACGTTCACCCAAGTGATACGAGCAGAGTGCCGACAACGAGGAAGGTGAACAATAAGGCACTCTCCGCTGATGTCATCTTGAGTGCAGAGGACATAGGCTACGATGATACGAGCACTCCCGGCTATGGCGAGGGCGATGTTCAGGCGGTGCTTGAGAAGATCCCTACGATGTTCGTAGAGAAGGAAACAGGCAAAGGACTTTCAACTAACGACTACACCACAGCCGAGAAGAACAAACTGGCAGGTATCGCCACAGGTGCAGAGGTCAATGTACAGGCAGATTGGAATGTGACGAACACATCAAGTGATGCGTATATCAAGAACAAGCCTACGATACCTGCAGATAAGGTGTTTATTGCGGAGTATGGCGTAACCACTCGTGCTGATTTGGTTTCGGCTATTAATTCCAAAAAGGCGATTTTTGTGGTATATATCAGCGATGTCGTACCTGTCATGGCTCAAAATGATAGCAGCGGTTCTCATGTATATTTATATGGCATTAGTGGCACTCGTACCATCAGACTCTATGATGTTTCGAGTGAAAAAACGTGGTCTTATACAGAATATAGATCTGCCGGGGTATATTCCCCTGAATTCACAGGCACACCAACAGCACCAACCGCAACAGCAGGCACTAATGACACGCAGATTGCAACAACAGCCTTTGTTCAGAATGCGGTCAGTACAGCGGTAACTGGTGCAGTAGCCTATCAGGGCATAGCACCGACATCCTTTGCACCTACGAACTACAAGGCAGGATGGTACTGGATAGTAGGCACAGCAGGTACATACTGCGGACAGGTCTGTGAAGCAGGTGACATGATTTTCTGTAAGACGAGTGCCAGTGATTATTCCGCATCCAACTTCGATGTTGTGCAGACGAATCTCGATATCACGAGCATCACGAATGCTGACATCGATACGATTGTTGCATCATAGAAAGGAGAGTGCCTATGAGCACAGAATATCTCGACAAAACAGGTCTCACATATCTGTGGGGCAAGATAAAATCGAAGTTCCAAGAGAAGTTGGTATCAGGCATTAACATAAAGACCATCAACAACCAATCCGTATTAGGAAGTGGCAACATCTCCATCAGCGGTGGCGGTGGTACATCCGACTATGACCAGTTATCTAACAGACCACAGGTCAATTCCGTAACGCTGACAGGGAACAAGTCGAGTGCCGACTTGGGTGTTGCTGATGCAAGCCACACACACACCACAGATGACATCTCTGATGTTTCCGGTGTAAGCGGTCATGTGCAGATTGGAGACATCCATATCTGCTATGGTGCAGTGACCATAAGTGCCACTGCTAACACATATCAGGAGACACAGGTCACCTTGCCTTACACTTACAGTTCCAATCCTGTTTGTGTGGCATCACTTGGTAACAGAGCGGCTGCAGCAAGGACAGCCTATGCGACACAGGGATCGCTTGCAGGTAATAAGATATATGTCGGTTGCTACTCTACTTCAGCAAGAGATATCTATATATCGTGGATGACGATAGGAGCGTGATTTAAATGACAGCCACAGCCACAGCAAAATACGTGACCAATAAAATGATCGCAGACAAATGCTACACGATGAGCAGGGCGAGAAGCCATAAGAAGCACCGTAACTTCACGAATAAGTACACCAAGTGCCTGGGCGAGAGAGACTATAAGGGCATAAATGACAATGGCTATTTCACCAAGTTCTATCCTTACGGTGTGGTGGGCCATTGTGCCATAGGTGTCCAGGCATGGTTCATATGGTGTGGTCTGACTGGATTTGTTCCGAGAAGCAAAGGTTACATCTGGAACACTAATGTGTATCGTAAGTGGCTGAAATCAGAGCCTACGATCAAAGGCTATGGCAAGGTCAATTGGACAACGAACAGGAAGAAGGCGAAGTTAGGTGCTGTCTGCTTCAAGGGTGATTCCAACAAGAAGAACAAGAATGCGACACACACATGCATCTTCCTGTATAACAAAGGCGATTATGTCTACACTGTCAACTTCAACGTGACCGGAAAGTACAAGGGCAAGAAGATCAACAACGGAGTGATCAAGAAGTATCACAAGAATCGGATCAAAGGCTTCGCTAACATGCCTTATCCGAAGGCTAAGAAGGTCACAGCGAAGACGTATGAGATAACCGGCCTGAACAAAGGGTCCAAGTTGAACATCCGAAAAGAAGCTACCAAGAAGAGCAAATCTCTTGGCAAGCTCGCAGCAGGAACTAAGGTCAAAGGAACTACCATCAAAGACGGTTGGGTGTACATACCTGCCTATAATGGATGGTGCGCAAAGCGATACCTTAAGTGAAGAATTGGGTGAGGGCGAAATATTCGTCCTCATCTTTTATTATGACGTTAGTGATTGGTCACACAGTCAAATCCATGAGGAAGGAGGAACAGTCATGGCAACGAAGATAAGCACACCTAAGACACCAAGTCTTAAAGGCTATACGTACATCAATACCGGCAAGAATGGTCTGATCAGGAAGGGATCGGGAGTCAATTACAAGACAGCGAAGCAGTATGGGTCCTTCTCATACGATCCTCTTGCAGATGCATCATACCAGTCTCTTGCGAAGATATATAACGCTAATGGCATCAGGGCAGCCAATGACACATTAGGAGCATCAGCAGCACTCAATGGTGGTTATGGTTCGTCCTACGCTGTCAGTGCAGCTCAGCAGGCGAGGAATGACTACAATCAGCAGTTAGCAGCAATGGTTCCTGAGCTCGAACAGAATGCGTATACCAGGTGGAATAACGATAGAGAATATGATTTCAATGTCGCACAGGCAAGGGATAACCAGTGGTATCAGAAGATGGGCCTGTGGATGGATGCTATATCAAGCAACAACAATGCTGCAGCGAGCACTAATTCCGACAGGCTTGCGAAGGCTAATTTCGGTCTCGACAAAGCAGGCTTCAAGCTCGACTTAGCTCAGTTCAATTGGCAAAAAAAAAAGGCTAAGAGTTCCGGTGGCGGTGGCGGTGGTCGCAGAGGTCGCAGAGGCGGTGGTGGCGGTGGTGGCTACTACGGTGGATATGGTAACAGCTCTTCTGGTGGTAATAATGGGATCACTGGTAACGCTTCAGGAAACTATATGGTCTTCGATAAAGGTAAATATATTGGAGATTCGTCAACATATAAAGGGAATGTCGCTGTTGACAAGAAGGGAGTACCAACTAAAAAGAAAGGCACATCTGTCAAGGGCGGTGCAAAAGGCAGTCAGGGATATAACGCTAAGACGAAGACTGGATCCTATAGAAGAGGCAACAAGGAAGCCAATCAGGGCAAGAAGAAAAAGAAATAGGGAGACATGACATGGCGAAGAAAAAGAAAATCAATTATCAGGTCAGCTCCTGGGACAGACTGAACAACAAGAACAACGCTAAAATAAGGGAAAGAAATCAGAAGATAAAAGGGACCGGTGATAGTGCCGGTTCTTCTTCTAAAGGCAGTTCTGGCAGTTCTAAACCTAAGTACACGAAAGGTACGTGGGGCGGTGCTCAGGATACAATCAATAAGAAAAATCAAAGTCATAACCAAAGGTCTTGGGGCAAGTCATGGAAGGGATCAGGTGGTTCAGGATCTTCCGGTAGTTCATCTTCCTCATCCTCTCCAAAATTCAGTAACACAGGGTTCACCCGGCATAGTTATGAGCCGAGAAGAGGGCTTGGCAGTAACAGGGATGATTCTTCACACAGATCCCAGGTCAAGGACACATTCAGATCCAACAGATTCGACAGATCCAACAGATTCGACAGAGGCAACAGACTTGGCGGTGGTCTTAGCGATCCAAAAGCAAGACTCGATACCAAGATGTCCTCTATCAAGGATCTTAATGAAAATCACAGGGATAAGATCAACGAGGATATCAACAAGGCAAGAGAGGCGAGGCTCAAAGGGGAATCTAATCTCGTAGGCAAAGTGGGATCTCAGCAGATCGGAGAAAAGAAGGATTCTCTTTTTGATAAGCACGTCAAAAATATCAAAGCATCCGCATCAGATTATGCTGCAAGTAAGGATCTATCGTACCAGGCGACAGCGAAGAACTATCTTGAAGGAACAGGTAAAGACAAGATATATGAGGATGTAGATAGAGAGGCCCTCGAAAAGTACGGTGGTCAGTTCGATAAGCTCAGAGTCAATTCCACAGATGTGGATCTCATCAATAAACAGATCGAGAAGGACAAAGAGCGCATAAACAAGGCGCATGAAGTACAGCAGGAGATCAAAGACAGTGCTACGAATGGCCTTTCAAGGTTCCTGTGGGATGCAGAATCAGAAGGTGCGAAGATGCTTCTTGACCAGGCAACAGGTCTTGGCAATCCTACAGCCACATTCGGTGGCATGGGATCAAGAGCCTTCGGTGCTTCATACAAACAGGCGAAAGATGCAGGTGCTACAGATCAAGAAGCATCCACTTTTGCATTGGCGAATGCCGGCAAGGAAATCCTGACAGAGAAGATGTTCGGTCTTGGCGGTAAGGGAATGAAAGGTTACGGTGGCGGTGTCGGAGATGATATCGTGGAACGTGCGCTGTCTAAGATAGCGAACAATGCGACTAACAAACTTGAGAATAAGGCTCTCAAGAATCTTACACATGCAGGTCTGAATCATCTCGCACCAGTGCTCACAGAAGCCATAGAAGAAGGTGCTGCAGATGTGGTTGAGCCGGGTCTTGCAAATGCTCTCTATGCGAATGCTGTGGCAGAGAGAACAGGCGACGATTCAGTCAGACAGCACTTCTCTGCAAAGGACATGCTCTACGATATGGCACTCGGTGGATTCCTGGGTGGTATGTCCGGAACATCCGCATCGGTGCAGAACTACAACAGAGGTAAGCAGGTCACAGATATCTACGGAGACGAAGGTCTGAAGAAACTTGCTGATCAGGTGTCTAATGTGGACGAGGACATGGATGCCGGTGAACAGGCGAAGGCTATCGCACAGATGGTCAAGGAAGGCAAGACTGTAGCCTATGGCCAGTACAATGAGCTCTATAACGCTGCACAGGCTCAGGCACAGCGAAACCAGGAGACGTTCAGACAGGCTGACAGAGCAGCAACGTCAGAAATGAAAGACAGAGGTCTTGCAGATCCATTCGAAAGGTCTGTGGATATGCAGACAGGAACAATGTCTCTCGTGGGCAAGACAAAGTTCGTGCAGGAACAGTTAGACAACGATCTTCAGACAGCAAATGAGGCTGTAAATCAGGTCATAAAAGAGAACGAATCAGACTTAGGTGAGAATTATCAGATAGACGATAATAACAGAGCGAATATAGCAGAAGCCATTGCTCATATCAAATCAGGCAACATCATGGATCAGAGCGATGTCGAGACCATAGTATCAGATCCTGTGGCAAGGAAAGCATATGAGAGGATCGCAGGAGAAGATTTACCTGCTTCTAACAAAGAAGCGAGGAAACATCTCTTCCAGAAGGCTGCAGCGAACAAGACTGCTCTGGCAGAGGCCGAGAGAGAAGACATCTATGACACAGCCAAAGGTCTTGAAACACAGTCGGAGAAGTTCGGACCTGAGACCATCCAGGTAGTACATGAGATCATGGATACCATAGACGAGAACACACCTGCTAATGAGATCAGGAACAAGATCAAGACTGTGAATGCATACATAGATGCAGCAAAAGCCGGTGTAGATCTTCAGAGCATGGATGAGATGGGCAATCCTGCATACGAGACGGTAGAGCCTGAGCTGAGACAGAGACTGCATGAAGCATCAGTGCATGAGAACGGTACAGCAGCACTCCTGAACGGAGAAGTAGTGAAGCAGGGTGAATCTATCGCTGAGACAGTGAAGCGTGTCCAGAACAGCGGTAAGAAGGTCACAGGTGTATTCTCTACAAGGAATCTCCCTGATGCTCGAAAGACAGAGATCAAGCAGAGTGAGAAGCGTGCTCTCGATGAAATGGCACGTGTGTTCAATCTGAATATCGAAGCGGTAAGTGCAGAATGGATTCTTCAGAACAAGGGTCTCGTAGGCGATAAAGTAAGAAAGAATGCGGAAAAGCTCAGAGCAGAGGGCAGAGATCCTCTTCTCGCAGTTCCTAATGGTATATATGATCCAAAGACCGGGACAATATACTGGAACATCGATTCAAAAAAACCATTTGGTTTCATCATAGGTCATGAAACACTTCATCATGTGAGAGTATATGCTCCGGAAGAGTACAAGAGGATGAAGGATCTTTTCGTGTCCAGAAAGATAACAGCAGACAGAGAAGGTTTCGAGTCGAGACTGTCGAGCATAGAAGAAACATACAGTGAAGCAGGGAAAAATCTTAGTCGAGATACCATCATTGAAGAGATGATGGCAGACCAGATGTATGAGCTCATTCAGTCACCATCCTTCTGGGAGAAAGTCGAACAGGAAGATCCATCACTTGCAAAGGCTCTGCTCAATGCTATCAGAGACGTGATGAACAAGATCAGAGAGGTGCTGTCGCATGGTGAACGATATGCGGTCAAGGAAGTTCGAGCACTCTACGATGAGCTTGGTATTCTCTCTGAGATGGAAGATCTCGCAATTGCAGCATACAAAAAAGCATCCGAGAACAAGCTCGCTGTGGGTGAGGCGAGAGTGAAGAGTGGTACGAGATTAAATGTTACTTCTGCACAAGACCAAGCGTATCTTGATGCAGTCGAACGTGGTGACATGGAGACAGCTCAGAGAATGGTCGATGAGGCTGCGGAAAAGGCAGGGTACAAAGCTGAAGCTTTTCATGGAACAAAGTCAAGATTCAACAGGTTCAAAAGTAATAGCCATTTCGGAACAAAGATATACCAGGCTTTGGATAGGTTGGGATTCTACAATGACATACTTGATGAATATGAAGATGATCCTGAAGTTGAAGAATTACTGAATCGTGCAGAGGGAGCAGGAGCAAATGTGATGCGCCTCTACATTAAAGCTGAGAATCCTCTTGAAGTTAGTGATCTTGGAGATTGGGATGTTGATTATCTCACAAGATATCTGACGGACAATTATCCGAATTCGAACATCGATTGGAGTTCATTTGAAAGCGTTAAGGAAGTTGTAGACACTTTAAAAGCAGAAGGCTATGACAGTCTGGTTTACGAGAATGTTCGTGAAGGAAGAGATGAGGATGAGGGTGATAATGATGCTTATATTCTTTTCGATCCGAATCAGGCGAAACTTGCCGATCCAGTCACCTACGATGATGCCGGCAACGTGATTCCTCTGAGCGAGAGATTCAATGCGGAGAATCCGGATGTCAGGTATTCGATGTCGGAAGGGAATGCCCAGACGATGGTCGGATTATCATCTGAGAGAATCGATTCACTGATCAAAGAATATGCCACAGATTCTGAGACATCAGATTATGCACAGGCATACATCACTACCATCGATCCGAGAGATTATCTGAAGCTCACTATTTCAGATGATGCTCTCGAGGAGTGGACACCAGGCAGCACCAATGCGTGGGGTCAGGAAGTGCGTGATCTTAATGCGGAAGAGTTAAGAGAGTCAGACCGGATGCCATATCTCCGCATATCGAGCATGGGCGAAGATGGCAACAGAGTCATAGGTCACGAAGGAAGACACAGGATGCTCGCTCTCCTTAGAGCCGGGTATACTGATGTGCCTGTTGTGCTTATCGATAACGATACTAAGAACAGCAAAGTGAGAGAGGATTCTATTGATCTGTGGTCACAGGATCATGGTGATGGACCGGTCAACGGTGATATCTCTGTTGATGTCTATGATGCGATACCTATCAGGAAGAACATGCGTGATGAAATAGACAACATGTACGGTGTGACTGAAGGTGTCAATGATCAGGTACAGTTCTCCATCACAGTCGATTCCGAGGGCAACACACTTTCCGAGGCTCAGCAGAAGTTCTTCAAAAATTCAAAAGCGAGAGATGGAGAAGGAAAGCTACTCAAACTTTATCATGGAACATCACAAGGTCCGAGAATCAGTACATTCTCAAATTCAAGGGATGGCTATTGGTTCACGTCTGATACCGAGGCGAGAGATGGATACTCGCAGGGGTACGAATATGGAGAGATCGGTACGCTTCAGGGCCGAGAGAGAAATCCTTACGATTCTGACGAGGAATATTTCGAGAAGATGGGATTCTCGTTTAAGCAGGATGAGGATGGAGAATGGTACGCAACACGAACAGACGAACGTACAGACGAGGTACGCACCTATGACTGGACAGCAGAAACAAAAGAAGAATTGATGGATCGTCTTTACGAAGAAGCAGAAGATGAAACATCTTTCGATTCACCGTTTTCGCTGAGAAACTATTACCCTGTATATCTGAATCTTGAGAACCCTAAAATTGTAGAGTGCAACGAGAGTGACCATGATGATATTAATGGCACAGGAAAGTCAACAAGGGAGATGGCAGCCGAAGCAAAAGAAGAAGGATATGACGGAATCATCTTCAAGGATGTGGTAGATCCTTTTGAGCCTATCGATGTATACGTGGCATTTGAGTCTAACCAAATCAAAGACGTGCGTAACGACAATCCTACGGATAGTTCTGATATCAGATACTCCCTTCCGGAATTGGAAACGGAAAAAATCACAAGTGTGTATGATTTGCCTGAAGGTGACGTGGCTGATAGGATCTCCAATATCGAAGTGCGTGATGTCAACACAGACAAAGTAATTGCATCTGGAGACGATTTTATGACGGTTGCTAACGAGGTTGCACAGAAGCTGTACGATGATGGTTTCGATAATTTTGTTGTAACAGATGTTCTGAACAACAATAATTATGGGTATTCGTGGGAACTGTACAACGAGCTGGGCGATTACGATTATGTGTATGCAATGGACTATGTGCCGGAAAGGATGAAACTCCGTAATAGACAAACAGAGGACAACGCACAGGAAGAAAACAGACCAAGCACATCCAGAGTAGATGCAGAAGGTAATGAACTTACCAACGCACAGATCGATTTCTTTAAGGACTCCAAAGTGCGTGATGAGAACGGAAACCTTATGGTTATGTATCATGGAACGATGGTCTACGGCTTCACAGTTTTTGATAAGAGGAAGGCACATCTGGGTGGCAATTCAGGTGCAGGCTTCTATTTCTCCAACAATAGATATGATTCGCTCGATAATTATCAGGATAAGGAAGGTGCAGACAACTACTTCAAGAGGTCCGCACTCGCTGAGCAGATCATGAATTCAGGCGAATGGAATGACGAGCAGATCGAAGATTATGACAGAGCCTATGAGATCGCCACAGAGGAGCTTAATAAGAATCCAGGCATGTACGAAGTGTATCTTAATATCACAAATCCGTATGTGAGAGACTACAGAAACAGCACAGATCTGTATGAGACCATCATGGAAGACTTTGATGAATCTGTCATTGATCGTGATGATTACGAGGATGAAGATGATTATCAGGATGACCTGTCTGAATATAGGGCAGAGCACATGTACGAGCAGCTCGACAATGCGGTTCGTACAGCGATCGATAATATCGAATCCGTTAGAGGCGAAGAAGTATCAACATATGGATCATACGATGATATCGTCAATCAGATGATGAATCATGTTTTGGATTATGATCGTTTGGATTGGGACGATGTCACTACAGCTCTGGTTGACTACAATGTGGGTGTCTACGATGAAGCAGCCGATTCTTATGTCGATGCAACATTTGAGATCGCTCGTGGGATAGTCGAGTATTTTGGATTCGATGGGATCATCGACAAGGAAGTCAGCAGTAAGTTCAATCAGCTCAAAGCGATGGATGATTCCGACACAGAGCATGTCATCGCATTCAATGAGAATCAGATCAAGCTCACGACAAATGAAAATCCTACGGAGAACGTGGATATCAGATTCTCAGTGGATCAGCCTGATCTCATGGGTGTTGATGCTGAGGATGGAATCAGAGAGATCAATG
>ODAI013446977.1_pt1 | contig 43228 bp, 33 predicted proteins | sample 1539321 | NCBI WGS metagenome assembly ODAI01 (sample SAMN02144231, study PRJEB22623) | gut metagenome | biome: sheep rumen | host: Ovis aries | place: New Zealand
CGACCTGGTGTTAGTGCCTTACTTGCCGAACATACCGGCAATGGTCATAGAGTTGAAGCACAACAAGAGTACGGAAAGCGCCATCGAACAGATAAAGAAACGGAACTACTGCCAGGCGTTAGACCAATACTCCGACAACCTGCTCTTCGTGGGCATCAACTACGACGAAAAGACCAAGGAGCACACCTGCAAGATTGAGCGGGTTGTGAAGGAATAATGTCCGCTTGACCTAGACTGATTAACACTGCCCCCTCGGGACGCAAACACCGTCTGGAAGACGGTATCTTCATAACCGGGCACGGGGAAAGGGCTGGCCCCTTCCCCGTGCCCGGACTCCTATGCGGCGCCAGTGCGTTTGGAAAACGCTACGTGGCAACATTGGACTTCATCAATTTCTATAAATGTGAAATTGTATGACAGGAACCTTAATGACTCACTTTTCAGTTCTTTTAACCAAACATAACAGATTTCAGTTTGCCAAAGTCTCCATTAATACATAAATTTGCTAATACTGCACTTTTGCGCAGTTTTACACAAGTTAATTAACAGTATTAGTAAAATATGAGCAACAACAAACGCTTCATCTTGTCAGAGAACGAGATACCTACAGCGTGGTACAACATTGTGGCCGATATGAAGAATAAGCCCATGTTGCCACTTAACCCCAAAACACGCCAACCGCTTACCGTGGACGAGATGTCGCACATCTTTACCCTCGAGGCTTCTAAACAGGAACTGAACCAAACCGACCGCTGGATTGAAATTCCTGATGAAGTGCGCGACCTCTACAAGCACTACCGACCAACCCCGCTAGTCCGTGCCACCGGTTTGGAAAAGGCGCTCGACACACCTGCTCATATCTACTTCAAGAACGAAAGTGTGAGCCCTGTTGGTTCACACAAACTGAACTCTGCAATTCCACAAGCCTATTACGCTAAGATGGAAGGCATCAAGAACCTGACTACCGAAACCGGTGCCGGCCAGTGGGGAACCGCCCTCAGCTATGCCGGTAAGGCGTTCGGCATCGATGTTACCATCTTCATGGTAAAGGTCAGCTTTGAACAGAAGCCTTACCGCCGCAGCATAATGCAGACCTTCGGCGGACACGTATTCGCCTCTCCAAGCGACGTTACCAGCGCCGGCCGCGCTATTTTGGCCAGAGACCCCGGCTACACCGGCAGCCTTGGCACCGCTATCAGCGAGGCTGTTGAAATGGCCATCGGCACCCCAGACTGCCGCTATGCCCTTGGCAGTGTGTTGAGCCACGTTTCGCTACACCAGACAGTTCTCGGCCTAGAGGCTGAAAAACAGATGGACATGGCTGGTGAATATCCCGACATCGTTATCGGCTGCTTTGGTGGCGGCTCGAACTTCTCGGGTATCGCATTCCCATTCATGCGCCACAACATTCTCGATGGAAAGAAGACCCGCTTCATTGCGGCCGAACCTGCATCGTGTCCTAAACTGACCCGTGGCGAATTCCACCTCGACTTCGGTGACGAGGCTGGCTACACCCCACTTTTGGCAATGTACACCCTCGGACACAACTTCAAACCAGCTTCAATCCACGCCGGAGGCTTACGCTACCACGGTGCGGGCACCACTGTCAGCCAGTTGTTGAAAGACAACATGATGGAAGCGGTAGACATCAAGCAGACCGACACATTCAAGGCTGCACAACTCTTCGCTCAGACCGAAGGTATTATTCCAGCACCAGAATCAAGCCACGCTATTTGCGCAGCCATCAACGAGGCGCTTAAATGCAAGGAAGAAGGCACACAGAAAACCATTCTCTTCAACCTTTCTGGCCACGGACTTATCGATATGACCGCTTACGACCAGTATCTCTCTGGAAATCTGCACAACTACGAGATTAGCGATGCCGAGTTGAAAGCCAATCTTGACGAATTAAACAGAATAATCAAGTAAAACAAAAATAAAGACAATTTATGCAGTACGGATATTTCGATGACGAACGCAAAGAGTACGTTATCACCAATCCAGCTACCCCAAAATCTTGGAGTAACTATTTAGGAGACACCCGTTATGGCGCTATCATCACCAACAACGCAGGTGGTTATAGTTTCTTCCGCTCGTCGGTTCAGGGTTGCTTCCTCCGTTTGAAGTTCAACACTGTACCTAACGACCAGCCAGGCCGCTACATCTATCTTCACGATGTAGATACAAAAGATTTCTGGAGTGGCAGCTGGCAGCCTGTAGGCAAACCGCTCGACCAGTACAAGAGCGAGTGCCGTCATGGTTCAGCCTATTCCATCATCTCGTCTGAATACTCAGGTATAAAGACCGAGACCCTTTACTTCGTGCCACTTGGTGCTGAATTTGAGGTATGGCGCGTGAAAGTGACCAACAACTCTGGCAAGAAGAGAAACCTTCGTGCTTTCACTTACGCCGAGTTTGCCTCAAACTGGAACATGCACGACGACAGCAACAACCTGCAGTACACCCAGTATATCATCAAGACTTCGTATGCCGACGGTTTCATCGACCACGGTAACAACCTTTACATGCCTGAAGAACCAGAAAACTTCCAGAACAAAGACCAGGCCCGCCACTCTTTCATTGGTGTAGTTGGTGCGAAAGTTACCGGTTACGACAGCGACCGCGACAAGTTCATCGGCCTTTACCACACTTACGCTAATCCAGAAATGGTAATGCGCGGCCAGTGCGGTAATACGGTTACAGAAGGCGACAACGGTTGTGGAACCCTTCAGGTTGACCTTTCGCTCGAAGCTGGCGAAACCAAGGAATTCACAGTAGTGCTTGGTATTGGTAAGGCTTGGGTTGAAGGTAAGAATGCCGCAGAACGTGTTTCTACCCCTGCCAAACTAGACGCCGAATACAAAAAGGTAGTTGACTACTGGCACGGCCGTATCGAAGGTCTTAGCGCTAAGACTCCAGATGCAGCGTTCAACAGCATGATCAACATGTGGAACCCATTCAACAACCTTATCACCTATGCATGGAGCCGTGCGGCTTCCCTCATCTATCGTGGCGAACGCGACGGTATGGGTTACCGCGATACCATCCAGGATATGCTCGGTGTTGTCCACAACATTCCTACCGAAGTGGTTGAACGCCTCGAGCTCATGCTTACCGGCCAGAATTCTAACGGTGGTGCAATGCCAGTGGTTAAACCATTTGCCCACAGACCTGGTCACGAAGAGCCAACTCCTGAAAACGAGTTCCGTTCCGACGACTGTATGTGGTTGTTCAACACTGTTCCTACTTATGTTAAGGAAATCGGCAACCTCGACTATTATAACAAGGTTCTTCCTTACAGCGACAAGGGTGAAGGCACCGTTCTCGACCACCTCCGTCGCGCCATCCAGTTCAACCTCGACCGTCTTGGCAAGAATGGCCTCCCTTGCGGTTTGAAGGCCGACTGGAACGACTGTCTGGTGCTTGGTGCAAAAGGTGAGACCGTCTTCGTAGCAATGCAGCTGCGTTATGCCCTCACTGTCTACATCGACATCTGCACCCGCCTCAACAAGCCAGAGGAAGTTAAATGGGCAGAAGGACACCTCACTACCCTCACAGCCAACATCGACAAGGCTGCATGGGACGGCGAATGGTATGTTCGCGCAATTAAGGAAGACGGCTACGTCTTCGGTACCAGCAAGAACCCTATTAAAGAAGGTAACATCTGGCTCAACCCACAGAGCTGGGCTATTATTTCAGGCCAAGCTACTGGCGAACGCGCCGAAGTGGTTATGAACAGTGTAGAAAAGCACCTTGCTATTGAATACGGTTTGGTACTTTGCGACCCTCCTTTCGAAAAGACCGAGGCTAGCGTTATCAAGGCTCCGCTCTTCATCAAGGGTATGAAGGAAAATGCGGCTGTATTCCAGCACACCCAGGGTTGGGGTATTATGGCTGACTGTATTCTTGGCCACGGTAAACGCGCGTTCAAGAACTACACCAACTACCTCCCTGCTCACTATAACGAACGTGCTGAGGTCCGCCAGATTGAGCCTTACGTATATGCTCAGACTACTTGCTCTACCTACAACATGCGTGCCGGCCAAAGCCGTTGCCCTTGGTTGAGTGGTACAGCATCGTGGGCTTACTTCACTGCCGCACAGTACATCTTGGGTATCCGTCCTGACTACGACGGCTTGCAGATCGATCCATGTATCCCTGCTTGGGAAGGCTTCACTGCTACCCGCCGCTTCCGTGGCAAGATTGTGAACATCACCGTTAAGAACCCTAACAAAGTGGAAAAAGGTGTCAAGAGCATCTCTATCAATGGTGAAAAGGTAGACGGCCAGGTTGTTCCATTCAGCAAGATGAAAGATGTTAACGAGGTAGAAGTCGTTATGGGCTAATACCCACGTTACCACTAATAACAGAACAAGCCCCATGGTTAAAAAACTATGGGGCTTGTTTTTTCTATATATGCAGGTTAAGTCAAAACACATATATACTATTCTGCTTACTATTGTGTCATATTCGCTCTTTTCTCGTATACTATTTTCCCCTACTTTTGTTTCAATAAATAACAAATACATAAACATATTATGGAAAATCAAGCTAACATTGAAGAACTTACAAAACTCGCCGAACAGGGTGACGTTACGGCCCGAAATCAACTGGGCAACTGCTATTTCCAAGGTATCGGTGTTAGAAAAAACTACGACGAATCGCTCAAATGGTATTTGAAATCGGCCGAACAAGGCGATAAGGACGGACAGTATTATACCGCATTGATTTACGTGACAAAACAAAACTACCAGGAGGCAGTTAAATGGAGCCAACTGGCAGCTGAACAAGGGCAGGCCGAGGCCATAAACCAGTTGGGTTGGCATTATGAGCATGGCTTCGGTGTGGAAAAAGACGAGAAAAAGGCAGCGGCACTATACCTTCAGAATGCTGAGCAGGGAAACGCGATTGCGCAATTCTACCTGAGCGGTTGTTACGGATGGGGAAAAGGTGTGGAAAAAGACTACCAAAAGGCTTTGGAATGGGCGGAAAAAGCGGTGGCCAACGGCTGTAAACAGGCTATTCCAGCAGTGAATCACTACAAGACTTTTCTGCCAACGCAAAAAGAGGTGGAAACAAATGGCTTAAAAACTGGTAACAACACGAGCACTGGGATAAAAGACAAGCAACAAGCCCTCAGAATGCAGGCCGAACAAGGCGACGCAAATGCCCAATATGAATTAGGCAGCTACTATAAATGGAAAAAATCTGACAATAAAACGGCCTTTGAATGGTTTACCAAAGCAGCAGAACAAGGACATGCTAAAGCGCAGAAAGAGGTTGCCTATTATTACTATGAGGGTAAAATTGTGGACCAAAGCTATGAAAAATATATAGAATGGATGACTAAATCTGCAAATCAGGGCAATGCTGACGCACAACACCGTTTAGGACGATTCTTTGACGAGGGTGCCGATGGTGTTCCACAAAACTACGAGCTGGGCGCCATGTGGTTAACGAAAGCTGCCGAACAGGGGGACACAGAATCGGCTTACTATTTAGCCGAGCATTACTATTGGGGGAATGGCGTACCTGAAGATAACGAAAAGGCGATTGAGTGGTTCAAAAAAGCGGCAGAAGGTGATGTGCACCACCGTACTACTAAAGATGCCCAGTGGAGGATGGGCGAAATCTATGAAAACGGATATGGTGTGGATGCCGACCTTGAAGTTGCGGCTGATTGGTACAACAGGGCAGCAAAAAACCACCACAGTCAGGCTAGAGCCGATTTAGACAGGCTTTACGAATCGGGGGCTGTAGAGCCTAAAGACGTGGCCGTAAGAAAGGATGAAGATTTCGGCCGACTCATTCACGATGGGAAGAAAACCTGGAAGGGGAAAATAACAGCCAACTTCAATGGCAAGCAAACTGAGCTGAAACTCAAATTGTCTAGCACTGCGGAGGAAAAATTTACCGAGGCCCAGCGGAAAGCCTTTGCTGAGTACCGCAAGAAAGAAACGGATTTTTACAACGCCGTTCAAAAAAGGGCTAAAGAAATATACAAAAAAGCAAATGGGGAGAAAGACAACGAAATCATCCCCACTGTACTTTGCATTGACCAAGAAGGCAACTACGGTTGGGAATGTAAAAAGGCATGGGACGGACAAAACATTTCTGCCATTCTTTCAGATGGCGATGTGCAGATAGCCAGCGTGTCTGTAGTTTATAATTATGCTGATGTGGTTGCCAGTCGTACCAAAACCCAGTGGTATGAGGGCGATACCGCCTATATGAATTTGTTTGGTTTTTTGGAAGCGCTTGATGTCCGCCGTGCACTTTATGAATATGAAGAGGCGGAAGATGAAGAAATCCGTGATGGGAAACTGACCGATAAGGAGGTTCAACTCCTTTTATGGCTCACCAATGAACTCAATACAGAAAGTATTGCAGATGGTGTAGTAGAATACTGCAACATCACATACGATATGTGGAGCGACAAGCAAATAGGGAGAGAAGACCTTCTCGATGAGTTGGACATTAGCAAAATTTATTTGAGAACCGAACATTCTGCTGAATATGACGATGACCCTGAAATTTCTCTTGCTGGCGAGTGCCAGTGCGACGAGGAGCATGGTATTGCCATTGGCTTCAAAAACAATGAGTTGGCAGGTGTTAGTTCTGAGGATTACGGTTTCTCTTAAACCGCGAAGGCTACCAAATCGGATGAAACAATCGAAATGGGGGCAGGTAAGGAATTAGAAAAAGAAGCGATTCGAATTGTAAAACAACTGAAGAGGTGGAAGCCTGCAACGATTTGGAATAAAAAAGTCAGATCATACGAAACGGTTAGGTTGGACTTTTATTCTATATCAAAATAGTACGTGCTGGTTTGTCGTACAAACTTTCTGAAAAAGTAAAGGCTACCTGTTTGAAATACAAGCTGGTAGCCTTTACTATTTCTTTACGTTCCCCACCCTTCTCTATCGAGGTTTCGGTAGCCGATGGCTTCACTGATGTGTGGGAACTGGATGCTTTCAGCTCCATCGAGGTCGGCAATGGTGCGGGCAACCTTTAAGATGCGGTCGTAGGCACGCGCACTGAGGCTGAAACGCTCCATAGCAGTGCGCAAAGTGTCGGTACACTCCTTGTCGAGTCGGGCGTATTTCTGCAAAAGACGGCTGTTCATCTGGGCATTGCAGTGGATGTGCTCCTCGTCTCTGTATCGTTCTTGCTGTATTTGCCGGGCTTTAACCACGCGTTCGCGGATATCAGCACTCGATTCTCCCTTACTCCGTTCCGCCAATTTTTCGAAAGGTACGGGCACAATTTCAACCTGTATGTCGATGCGGTCGAGAAGCGGACCACTAATTTTGCTGAGGTAACGCTGCACTGCCCCTGGCGAACACACGCATTCGCGCGTCGGATGGTTATAATAACCGCACGGACACGGATTCATACTCGCAACCAGCATAAAGGAGGCCGGATAGGTAACCGACATTTTCGAACGGCTGATGCTTATCTGACGGTCTTCGAGTGGCTGCCGCATCACTTCTAGAACCTGACGCTTGAATTCGGGTAGTTCGTCAAGAAAAAGCACTCCATTGTGGGCCAGACTTATTTCGCCCGGCTTCGGATTACTGCCTCCGCCAATAAGGGCCACATCAGATATCGTGTGGTGCGGACTACGGAACGGACGCTGCGTCATCAGCGAAGTATTGCGGCCGATGAGTCCGGCCACAGAATGAATTTTTGTGGTTTCGAGCGACTCTTGCAGCGAAAAAGGGGGTAGGATGGTGGAGATACGTTTAGCCATCATACTCTTACCGGCACCCGGAGGCCCCACCATAATGATGTTGTGTCCACCTGCCGCAGCCACCTCGAAAGCACGCTTCACCTCTTCCTGACCCTTCACATCGTAAAAGTCCATATCGAACTGGTCGACGTGGGCATAAAACTCCTTACGGGTGTCGACAATGGTTTGCTCCATAGTGTCGTTTCCGTTCATAAAGTCTAAGACGTCGGCCAACTTTTCGGCACCGAAAACCTTCAGTTTGTTAACTACAGCCGCCTCACGCGCGTTCTGTTTAGGCACAACCAGTCCTTCAAACCCCTCGGCACGAGCCTGTATGGCAATAGGCAGAACACCCCTTATAGGTTGCAGAGTGCCGTCGAGCGAGAGCTCGCCCATCAGCATAAAGCGTTCAAGCCGCTCGGCTTTAATCTGGTTGTTTGCCGCAGCTAGTCCCACCGCCAGTGGCAAATCGTAGGCCGCCCCTTCCTTTCTGATGTCGGCTGGTGCCATATTCACAATAATACGTCCAGCCGGAAAGGCATTCTTGTTGAAAGAAAGAGCCGAACGCACACGCTCGTAGCTCTCCCTAACAGCGTTGTCGGGCAGGCCAACCAAGGCAAATGCAGGCATACCGCCCCCAACATTTACCTCTATCGTTATGGTGGTGGCCTCAACTCCGTGTACGGCTGCACCAAAGACTTTTACTAGCATAGGCAAGGCTTATTTTGGGTTTTTATTGTTGTTTTATGGAAGACAGATGCGGTGGTCGTTGTTCACGGCAAAAAGCACATCGGCCCTGTCTGGCAGGTCTTTCAGCATCCACCGGGTCAACCGTTCGTAGTGCGAGATAAAGCGGCGGAGTTCCTCGTCGTTCATCACGCGCAAGTGGTTCTGCCCTTTTGTCGAGATGCGGAGTTTCTCTTCCTGCAGCGCGCGCCACTCATACACCTTCTCGAACGAAGGCACCTGCAACATAACCAACAGGTTAAGACAGTCGAACAGGCGGTTGTATTCAGTTTTCAACTGCAAGTTGACGTAGGTACGCCAAATAGCCTCTTTATCTTCCTTCTCTTCCAGTTCGTTCACAGGCTGGAGCAAATCGGCCAGCGGTTGCTCGACTGCTCCCATAAACCATCCGTCGAACAAAATAACATCGGGGCGTCCCACAAAACGGTCCCACTCGCTTTCGGGGTAAACGTCGTCCATCGCCTTATTAAAGCGTGGGATAGGGGTCGCATCGGTCGGAGCGGCATTGGCCAGCGTATTAAACAGGTCGATACCCTTCTGCACATAATGCGTACCCGGGACACCGCGTGTAATAAACAGCGGATGTATTGTTTGAGCCAATTTTTCACGGTCGTTTCTCGACAGGTAGAGGTCGTCAATGCTTATACTCAACACTTTCAAGCCGTAAGCGTCTTCCAACACCAGCTTCATCAGCGCGCAAAACGAGGTCTTTCCAGCCCCCTGCGCACCATTTACACCAATAATCTGCATATTGGTAGTGTCGAGTCCTATGGCAATCATTTCCGCTAATGGCAGGTACACGCGTTCAAGGTCCTCCAAAAGTTCTTCACCCAACATCAGTTCGCGAAGTTTCTCGGAAAAGTGCTTTCTTAGTTGATGTAGTACGTCTTGTTCCATAGGCCCCTATATTTGTATAGTATTGTAGTTATAATAGGAGTAAATATACAATACTTTTTGTGACGGGTGTATCAAATTTTCCAAATATTTGTCGCTATCCAACTAATTCTGGTTCAAGTGGCTAGCCCACAAGCACTAAAACGGTAAAAACAGACTTCTATCTCAAAAGGAATGGGGGCCTTCACAGGTCCCCATCCAGTTATTGTTAATGTAATGTTATATAAATAACAGGAACCGGAAGTTCCCATCTTATATCATTTTATATTGGCAGGGCCAATGGCCCATCCTTTTACAAAGGTAACAAATTTTGTTGCCCAATTTCCGTTTTTGGAAACTTTTTGCGAGAAAAGAAGACAAAAAAGGGATAAGTGCAAGACCTATCCCTTCCTATAAGGTTCTGTTCAGCGTTATTTTTGAGCTGCGAAACGCTTTGCCTGCTCGGCAATAAGCTCTTTATCGTCGAAATAGTCAATACGCATAGCGTGGCGCACTTCGGCAATAGTCTTCGCCGCAACCTCGCGGGCCGCCTCAGTACCGCGCTTCAGCACCTCGTAGACGGCTGGAATATCTTTTTCCAACTCTTTACGGCGGTTACGTATAGGCTCTAAACGGTCGTTCAACACATTCAGCAAGAACTTCTTGCAGGTGCCGTCGCCAAGACCGCCACGGGTATAGTGGTCTTTCAACTCTTGCAGGTTCTTGTAGTCGGGCAAGAATTTCACAAAATCGTCGTCGGTAGCAAAAGCGTCGAGATAGGTGAACACGGTGTTGCCTTCTAAGTGGCCAGGTTGCTCAATGTGGATGTGCTCTGGGTCGGTATACATCGAGTTGACCTTGGTCTTCAACTCTTTGGCAGAGTCAGACAAGAAAATACAGTTACCCAGCGATTTCGACATCTTGGCCTTGCCGTCGGTGCCTGGCAAACGCAGACAAGCAGCAGTCTGCGGAAGCAGAATCTGGCATTCATCTAACGTTTCACCATAGATATTGTTAAAACGGCGTACAATCTCGTTAGTCAACTCAATCATTGGCTTCTGGTCTTCACCGGCAGGAACAGTGGTTCCATGGAACAAAGTGATGTCGGCTGCCTGCGAGATAGGGTAACAGAAGAAACCGGTTGGAATGTTTGCCTCGAAATTACGCATCTGTATTTCCGTCTTTACCGTTGGGTTACGCTGTACACGCGACACGGTTACCAAGTTCATATAGTAGAACGCCAACTCGGTCAGTTCTGGCACCGCGCTCTGAATAAAGATATTGCACTTTTCAGGGTCGAGACCGGCAGACAGGTAGTCGAGCGCAACTTCAATCACATTTTGGCGGATTTTCTCTGGGTTGTCGGCATTGTCGGTCAGCGCCTGGGCATCGGCAATCATAATGAAGATTTTGTCGAATTCGCCTGAGTTCTGCAACTCAACGCGGCGACGGAGCGAGCCAACATAGTGGCCGATATGCAACTTACCGGTCGGACGGTCGCCGGTAAGGATTACTTTTTCTTTTGCCATTTATATCTAAAAGCTTTATTTCAATGTAAAACTAGACGTAGTCAAAAAAAGAAAAGGATGTATCAAAATTACTTTTGACACACCCCTTTTGTGCGAACACAAGCACACTATTAACGGTGAGCGTGCAAGCGAACTGCGATTTCATCGCTAACTGTCAACTTCTTGCGACCGTGTGCACGACGAGAAGCCAAAACGCGACGACCGTTTGCAGTCGCCATTCTTTCACGGAAACCGTGCTTGTTCTTTCTCTTCTTGATAGAGGGTTGGAATGTTCTTTTCATTTTATTTAAAGCTTTAAATTTTCTTTATTTGTCGGGTTAAAACCTTACACCTCGGGCGGTGCAAAGTTTCGAAGTGCAAATTTAGGGGTTTTTTAGAATAAAACAAATTGTTGATAACTTTTTCTGTTTACGTTACCTCAAAGATTTGTGCTTTCTTATGTGTATACGTATCTTTAGCCTATAAAATTTCCATTCCACATGCCTACCGAACACCCCTTAAAGGCATTTGCCTTCTGCCCGCACTGCGGCTCACCCCTATTCAAAGACGACGGTCCGCGTTCGAAGAAATGCGGCAACTGCGGTTTCAACCTCTATCTTAATCCGGCGGCGGCCGTTGCAGCCCTCATCACCAACCACAAGGGCGAACTACTGCTTACACGCAGGGCCTTCGAGCCACAAAAAGGCACACTTGACCTGCCCGGCGGATTTGCCGAACTCGACGAAACCCTGGAAGATGCCCTGAAAAGGGAAATAAAGGAAGAACTGAATGCCGATATTGAAAACATCCATTACTTCACCTCACAACCCAACCGCTACCCCTTTGGAGGCCTCACCGTACACACTCTCGACAGCTTTTTTACCGCCAGCCTGCCAAATAACAGCCAACTGTGTGCCGACGACGACGTGGACAGCTTTGTGTGGGTTGCCGCCAACAACATCGATTTACAAAAAATAGGACTGCCCTCTATACGCAAAGCGGTGGCCCTTTGGATTACGAAAACAGCCCTTTAGAACAAAACAAAAAACGCTGAGCTTTACATTTTTTTCGTAACTTTGTCCAATTATAGCAAAGACTTAACACATAGAATGAATATAATTGAACATGTTGGCAGTTTCACCAAACTAATGAAACTGACCCTTACCATACCAGACCGATGGTCGATGTTTGGACGACAGTATCTGCGCGAAATTATGAAGCTAGGTATCGACTCTGTCTTTATCGACATCATCATCTCGCTTTTCATCGGTATGGCCATTACCATTCAGATGAAGCTGAATATGAGCAATCCGGTCTTACCCGGCTACCTTACAGGTCTGGCCGTTCGCGACACCCTTTTGCTCGAATTCTCGCCAACCATCCTCTGCTTGATTCTTGCCGGAAAAGTCGGCTCAAACATTGCTTCCGAAATTGGCACTATGCGTATAACCGAGCAGATTGATGCCATCGACATTATGGGTATCAACTCGGCCAACTACCTGATATTACCAAAAATAACGGCCTTCATCAGCGTTATTCCAAGTTTGGTGATCATTAGTATTTTCTCCGGAATACTTGGCGGTTATGGTGTTGCCGAGTTTACCGACACCATTACCGTTACCGAATATACCCAGGGTATCCAATACTCCTTTGTACCGTTCTACGTTACCTACGCCATCATTAAGAGTATGGTGTTTGCCTTCATCATCAGCTCAGTAGCCAGCTATTACGGCTATACGGTGAAGGGCGGAGCCCTCGAAGTAGGTAAAAACAGCACAAAGGCGGTTGTTAACAGCAGCATTATTATTCTGGGTTCAAACTTCATGCTTACTAAATTGTTACTGACATGATTGAAGTTAAAGATGTTTCGAAGTCGTTTCACGACGGAGTTAAGGTGCTCGACAACATCAACACTGTTTTCGAAACCGGAAAAACTAACCTTATCATTGGTCAGAGCGGTTCCGGTAAGACGGTCTTGATGAAGAGTACTGTGGGAATCCACAAAGTAGACCAGGGGCATATTTTATACGATGGACGCGACATTACACAAATGAACGACCACCAGATTAAGATGATGCACCGCGAAATTGGTATGCTCTTCCAGGGCTCGGCCCTCTTCGACTCTATGACAGTGCTCGAAAACGTGATGTTTCCGCTCGATATGTTCAGCGATATGAATACCGAACAGAAACGCGCCCGCGCCATTGAGTGCCTCGAACGTGTCGACTTGAAACGCGCCATCGACCTGTTTCCTGCAGAAATTAGTGGTGGTATGCAGAAACGTGCGGCTATTGCCCGCGCTATTGTACTCAACCCCAAATACTTGTTCTGCGACGAACCGAACTCGGGTCTTGACCCTAAAACCTCGCTGATGATTGACCGACTGATTCAAGAAATCACACACGAGTTCAACATCACCACCATCATCAACACACACGATATGAACTCGGTGATGGAGATTGGCGAGAACATCGTCTTCATCTACAAGGGACAAAAGGGATGGCAAGGCAACAAAGACCAAGTGTACGACACCGGCTGCAAACCGCTGGAAGACCTCATCTTCGCCAGCGAACTCTACAAGAAAATTAAAAAAGCCCACTTCACTCTGAAAGAATAAACTTTAGTGGACTTGTTATTTACCAACGTTTAAACACCTGACAGCATGTTCTTCAATTTTTTCAAAACACGGCCAGTCCGCCAATTCGAACATATACCCATCTATTGGGATAAAGACAAGGAAGAGCGTGAGGAACGCCAACAACGCATCAGACAGGAGGTGGAAAACGAACATGGGAATCCGAACCTGAAACCCAAGTCCACCCTGAAACGTGGATTTCTGACCAACCAGCGCAAAGAAAAAGCGCTGACCAGCCAGACTAACACCTTCCGTATGGCGGTTGTTATCTGCCTGCTTATTGCTGCGCTGGCCTACATGCTACATTAAACACCTGCTAGATGTCAGGCCGTTTTTTCCAAACATAAATCAATAGCGAAACTGAGATATGGATATAATACACCTGCTACCCGACACCGTAGCCAACCAGATTGCCGCCGGCGAGGTGGTTCAACGCCCCGCATCGGCTGTTAAAGAACTGGTGGAAAACGCCATCGACGCGGGTGCAAAACACATCCAACTGATTATAAAGGAAGCCGGACGCAACCTGGTCCAAGTTATTGACGACGGCAAGGGTATGAGCCCTACCGACGCCCGTATGGCTTTTGAACGACACGCCACCAGCAAAATACGGAAGGCAGAAGACCTCTTCACCCTTATGACCATGGGGTTCAGAGGCGAGGCCCTGGCCTCTATCGCCGCTGTGGCACAAGTGGAACTGGTTACCAGACAGGCCGACGACGAAATGGGCACACACATCTGCATTAACGGCGGCAAGGTAGACAGCCAAGAACCCTGCACCTGCCCAGTCGGTACAAACGTGTGCATGAAGAACCTCTTCTACAACATTCCTGCCCGGCGCAACTTCTTAAAAAGCAATGCGACCGAATTCGGAGCCATCGACACCAGCTTCAAAAACATCGCACTGGTCTACCCCGATATTGCATTCGACCTCGTCCACAACGACCAAAAATGCTATATTCTTCCTGCAACCAGCCTGCGCGAACGCATTACCCACATTTTTGGTAAAAACATCAACAACCAGCTCTACTCCATCAGTGCCGAGTCTGACCTGGTTAAGATACACGGCTTCATTGGCAGCCCCGAAACGGCTAAACAGCGGAACGACAAACAGTTCTTCTTCGTGAACGGACGCTACATGAAGCACCCCTATTTCCAAAAGGCTGTGAACACGGCTTACGACCGCATGATTGCCGCCGGCACCAAGCCTACCTTCTTCATCTACCTCGATGTTGACCCTGCCAGCATCGACGTGAACGTACACCCTACAAAGACGGAAATCAAGTTCAAGAACGAACAGGAAATTTTCCCTATCATCCTGGCTGCCGTGCGGGCCGGACTAGGACGTTGCAACGTGCAAGGCTCCATCGATTTCGACACTGATGGAATGGTCGACATTCCGTCGTACCTGAACCGGCCAGAACACACTGTGGAACCGAAAATACACACCGACAACTCCTACAACCCTTTCAACAGCGGTGCGGGAGGTAGCGCCGGACCAGCCAGCGACCGGAACCTGCGCAACTGGGAAAGCCTGTACGAGGGCTTCGAATCGGGAAGGACGGCTCACACCGATACCAGTTTCCAGACTGAAACACCGGGCGACGACGACCAAGACTTCAACACCTTTGTTGAACAAACCAGCAACCAGCCCGACGATACCGACGATGTGCTGATTGGTGCTCCATCGTATACCCAGAGCAGTCTGGACCTCGACTCCACACCCAACACAGACTTGAAACTGACAGGTAACGAGTTTTTGCAGTACCAGAACAAATACATCCTCACACAAGTGAAGTCCGGACTGATGTGCATTGACCAGCACAGGGCCCACTTCCGCATACTCTACGACCGTTGCCTGGCCAACCTTGAGCAGCACAAAACGGCCTGCCAACGCCTACTCTACCCCGAACAGTTCGACCTGAGTAGCGCCGACGCTCTGGTGTTGGAGGAAATAAAGGACGACTTGGCTGAAATAGGCTACGACATATCTTCGTTAGGCAACAATCCCTTTATGGTGGGCGGAGTCCCCGCCAATAACGGCGACCGGGAGGCTAAAAACTTCATTACCGACATTATAGAGGCTGTGAAGTGCCAAGACAGAAGCGCCAAAGACGAGCTGCTACGCACCATGGCTATGGCACAAGCCCGAAGCGCCGCCATACGCAGCGGCCAAAAACTGCAACAGGCCGAGGTGAACCAACTCATCAACGACCTGTTCTCGTGCAGCAACCATACCCTTACCCCCGACAACAAAACCATCATCGCCATTATTGGCGATGACGACATCAGCAAACGTTTCCGCTAACCTAATTTCAACACAATTATGGCAGACAACAAGAACATTAAAACCGAAATATACGACGAAAACGCTGTCCTCATCGGACTCATCACGCCCCAACAGAACGAACAGAAAGAGAACGAGTACATCAACGAACTCGCCTTCCTCTGTGAAACGGCTGGCGCTTTCCCACAAAAGAAGTTCTTCCAGAAAGTAGATTATCCGCACCCCTCTACCTTCGTGGGACAGGGTAAACTGCAAGAAATTAAGGAATACATCAAAGAGATGAGCGAGGACCCCGAAACGGCCATCGGCTTGGCTATATTCGACGACGAACTCTCGCCCAAACAGTTGCAGATTATCGAAAAGGAACTAGAGGTGAAAGTACTAGACCGTACCAGCCTTATTCTCGACATCTTTGCCAAACGCGCCCAAACGGCCCACGCAAAAACACAGGTGGCACTGGCACAATACAAATACCTGCTACCACGCCTGACCCGCATGTGGACCCACTTGGAACGCCAGCGAGGCGGTATTGGTATGCGCGGACCTGGTGAGACCCAGATTGAAACCGACCGCCGTATCATTCTCGACCGTATTTCACTGCTGAAAGAACAACTGGTCGACATCGACAAGCAGAAAGCCATACAGCGAAAGAACCGCGGAAAGCTGACCCGAGTGGCTTTAGTGGGTTATACCAACGTCGGCAAGTCTACTTTAATGAACTTGCTGAGTAAGAGCGATGTATTCGCTGAGAATAAACTATTCGCAACACTAGATACTACCGTTCGCAAAGTTACAGTGTCTAATTTGCCGTTCTTGCTGTCAGACACTGTCGGCTTCATCCGCAAACTGCCACACGACCTTATCGAATCGTTCAAATCGACACTCGACGAAGTACGCGAGGCCGACCTGCTGCTACATGTTATCGATATTTCGCACCCTGGTTTTGAAGACCAGATTGAAGTGGTGGAAAAAACCCTTGCGGAAATCGACAAGACTGAAAAACCAGTCATCTACATCTTCAACAAGATCGACGCCTTCACCTATGTGCAGAAGGAAGAAGACGACCTCACCCCTAAAAAGCGCGAGAACTACAGCCTCGACGAACTGAAAAACATGTGGATGGCAAAACAAAACAACAACTGTGTCTTCATTTCGGCCCACGAACGGACCAACATTGAAGAACTGAAACAGATGCTCTACCAAAAGGTGAAGGAAATACACGTACAGCGTTTCCCTTACAACGACTTCCTCTACCAAATCTACGACGAAGACAGCAACGTCATCGAATAAGCGGCATGGGCAACGAATACCGACATTTGACCGATGTAGAGTCTGTAAGGCATCTGCCGGCTTTTGCCATTGCCGGTGAAGTCAACCAACAACTGAAGGAACACAACAGGCTGGTAGTGACCGCCGCCCCCGGCGCTGGTAAGTCTACCCTGCTCCCGCTCACCCTACTCGACAGCATCGACGACGGAGGCAAGATTCTGATGCTTGAACCGCGCAGGCTTGCCGCCAAACAAATAGCCGAACGCATGGCCGACCTTTTGCACGATCCCGTAGGCCAAACCGTAGGCTACCGTGTCCGTTTTGAAAAGAAGGTCAGCAGCCAAACCCGCATTGAAGTCCTTACCGAAGGCATTCTTTCGCGCATGCTGGTAAACGACCCCATGCTGGAAGGTGTCTCTATAGTCATTTTCGACGAATTTCACGAACGCAGCTTACCGTCTGACGTTGCACTAGCACTTACACGAGAGGCACAGCAGGTAGTCAGACCCGACCTGCGTATTGTACTGATGTCTGCCACCATCGACGCCAGTGCCATTAGCAAGCAGTTGCAGGCACCGGTAGTCAACAGCGAGGGGCGGATGTTTCCCGTAAACATAATACACACAAACGAAGAGGCCGACAACTTCAATGTTGCCGAGCTGGTGGCCCGCACCATACGCCAAGCCCACGCTCAAGAAGAGGGCGACATCCTCGCCTTCCTACCCGGCCAGGGCGAGATTCTGCGCTGCCAGGAGTTACTGGGTACCTCGTTGGGCAACACGGCCATATATCCTCTCTACGGACTACTTCCACCACAAGAACAGAAAAAGGCTATTATGCCCTCGGCCAATGGCGGGCGGAAAGTGGTTCTGGCTACCTCTATCGCCGAAACTTCGCTTACTATCGAGGGAGTACGCATTGTGGTCGACTCCGGACTATGCCGGTCCATGGTGTTTGACCAGCGCAACGGACTGAGTCACATGACCACCCAACGCATCAGCCTCGACATGGCCACACAGCGTGCCGGACGAGCCGGACGTCTGGCTCCAGGCTGTTGCTACCGCTTGTGGACCTTGGCCACCGAACACCGGATGGAAGACTGCCGCACTCCAGAAATACTAAACGCCGACCTTGCGCCCGTTGTACTCGACGTTGCGGCATGGGGCGAAAGCGACATCAGCCGGCTACCATGGCTGACACCACCCCCAACAGGAAACGTAGCCCAAGCCGAACGGCTACTGAAACTGCTGGGTGCGACCGACACGAACAGAAAAATTACCACTTTGGGCAAAACGATGGCGGAAATGCCCTGCCACCCACGCATTGCAAGAATGCTAGCCCTCGGTCAAAATAACGAATTAAAGGCCCTAGCGGCCGATGTAGCGGCCTTAATTGAAGAAAAGGACCCACTGGCCGGAAACGACGACGATGCCGATATAAGCACCCGTATAGCCCTTCTGCGCAACGCGCGACAAAAACACACCGAAGGCAAGTGGAGCCGGATTGCACAAATTGCCAGAGAATACCGTACTCTTGCACGGGTAGAGGAAGATAACTCTATTCCCGATCCTATAGACACCGGAGCACTGATAGCTACCGCATACCCAGAACGTGTTGCTGCGGCTACCGACAACTGCGGACACTTCCGCACCGCCAGCGGCGACACAGCCGTTTTCTCGAAAAACGACCAGCTGGCTGCTTCCGACTGGGTGGCTATCGCTACTATGAATACGGCAGGCGGAAGAGTGTTTCTTGCGGCACCACTCCACACTGCTGCCATACAGCACCTACTCACACAAAAAAACACCGTGGCCTGGGACAATAAACAAGGGCGCATAGTAGCACAACAGGAAAAACGCATCGGCTGTCTGGTTGTTGAAGCCAAACCTTTGCACGACACAGACCGGAGCGAAATTATTTCGGCCATCTGCCAGGCAGCAACGAAAGAGGGGAACAGTATGTTCGACTTTAACGACGAAGTCGGACGCCTGCAAAGACGGGTGGCTTGTGTGGCTGGCTGGCATCCCGAACTGGAACTGCCAAACCTCTCGACCGATAATGTGTTGGCCCGCGCCGACGAATGGCTCCCCTTCTTCCTCGACAACAACGGCCAACTGGCCACCTCAACAGCCGAGTTGAAAAAAATAGATTTGGTAAAAGCCCTAACCACACTGCTAACCTACGAACAACAGCTGGCAGTAGACCGACTGGCACCTACCCACATCACTGTTCCGACAGGAAGCCGCATCCGCATCGACTACCGGCAAGGCGCCGAGGCACCTGTTCTCTGCGTTAGACTACAAGAATGTTTCGGACTTACCGAAACCCCCTGCGTAAACGATGGCAAACAACCGGTACTGATGGAACTGCTGTCGCCCGGATTTAAGCCAGTACAGCTGACACAAGACCTGCGGAGCTTCTGGAACAATACCTATTTCGAAGTCAGAAAAGAGTTGAAACGACGCTATCCGAAGCACTACTGGCCCGACAATCCGCTGGAAGCAGAGGCCACAAGAGGCGTAAATAAGCACAAAAACGGCTGATTTTGCATTTTTGATACGATATTACCCCTTATTTGGAACTCTTTTTCGAGGTGGTGTCAACTTTTTATACTAACTTTGCAGTGTGTAAAGCAAACTTAGAAACAACACAACTACATTTTAGCTTAAACCAAATGTGTGTTAAAGAGAAAAAGCAGCGCTTGGTGCGTTGCTTTTTTTTGTCTACTACCGAAACCGACCGTCTAGCTACTGTTTTTCCACCGTTACTTCCAACCCGATGGACATAAAAAACAGGTTCCCTGATTAGAGGAAACCTGTATAAAGTGTTTTCTTATCGGAACGGCCGGAAACGTACGTTCAATATGAAGCGCTTTTCCACCGCCGTGGCGTTATTTCAGGCTATCGAGGAAGGAAGTAATCATCTCGCGCGAAACATAGCCGCTAAAAGGCAAAATTTGCCATGTTTGAGATGTTTTCATACTTTCACCGGGCTGCAGGGTAGTATAAGGCGAGTGGTATTCCATTTCCATCAGCACATCGTCGTCCGACGATGCGTAATTATAAATCTCCACTTCGCTTTGCGCAGGGTGTATCAGTTCCTGACTGTGGTGCTCGAAACGTATAACCAGCAAGTCGCGGCCACTAAGCGTTGCAATAAACGGACGGGACGGACGTATAAACGCCTTTCCCGTACAAGCGTAATAGCTAAAACTTCTGCGTTCGGGCGTAAAAGTGAAATAACCGTCTTTAAGCATATACGGAGCGTCGCCTTCGCAGTCGGGGTGCGTCGCACCCGTTACACGGACATCGAACGGAGAAGAAACAGGAACGAAAGTAGGGTTGTTGCCATTGGTACGGGCAATCAGCCAAAGGTCCCAAGAAACAGGCTCCTTTCTGATGTTGGTGGCCTCCACATCGTAATGGACAACACCGTCGGCTGTAATCATAATATGCTTTTTCAGGCGGACTCCACTAATCGGGCTATCCGGTCCCTCTAAAGTAATTTCGCAAGATATATGGCGCTGAACGGTAAAGGCGCCGTAACTGATATACGGATCAGGCGGCCAAAACAGGGTAGAGTGTTTCTGGTCCTCGTTCAAGTCCTGGTGTCTCCACCATTCGCACTGCGGACCGACCCAAACTTCCTGTCCGTTATAAGGTCTGAATTCCAATTGGTCGGCAGCTGGCTGCAACCGCTCGTCCTCGTCCCAAAGCCTATAGTCGCTCTTGAAGATATTCGGCGCGCCATTTCGAGAAAGCAAAACAACTCGGCCTCCAACATCAGGCAAAATACCCAGACGTGTTCCGCCATTTTCGATATATAACATAACGAACAGAAATTTAATAACTACAAATAAACAACTCTCTTTGCAAAATTCGCACAATTTTTTTGATTGACAAGCAAATAGCTTTAAAAAAGTAGCCCGTTGCCTGCAATATAGTGCTTCAACACATCGCACTTGTTAATTCTGCGTGCCTCACCGCTTTCACTGTCTTTTAGCTTCCAGAGCAGCTTTGCGAGTTTGTCTTGGTCGCCACAAGTCGAATAATTATAACTCAAGAAGAAGAGTCCCGAGAGACAGCGAACCATATTGTCTTCACTCATATCGGCACTATAGGCCGAACGGAGCAAGGTAAGAGCACGTTTGATGTAGGCATTGCTAGCCACTTCGGCTGAATCTTGCGTCTGCGACCAATAGTAGTTGGTCAGTGCCCAGCACGCGCCTTTTGGCGAAGCCTGCACATAAGCCTTAGCCAGCGCATAGGCATTTTCAGCATATTTGGCGTCGAGCTTCTGCTTCTGTTGTGCTTTTGCAACCGCTTCTTCCAACTTCAACATCTGTTTGCAGAAATTCATCTTGTTGGTATATGGTTTTTTCTGCAGTTTCGGATCAGCTTTTTGTCTGTTTCGGTATACCCAGAATTCAGGAGTGAACGAATAAGCCATATAAGGCAGATTATTCATTTCTGTTACATACTTGCTGTCTACTTTTTTCAAGTACTCCATAGCCGGCTTGAACTGGAATTCACGCATCAGCTTGGTGGCAATAATGTCACACAGGTAGCTGTTGTTGCTATAGCAGAAAGGAACCATCGACTGTTCGAACGGTGTACCGCCAAGGGCAGTCAATACCTTGTAGTAATTGATAACCGACTCGGTAGACATAGTGTCGAGCATACGGAAAACATCGGTTCTGTAATCGCTGTTGCAACCTTTTTTTGTCGAGTCGCGCTTAATCAACCTACAACGGGTATTGTAAATATACTGGGTCTCGTTCAACTCGTTTGCCACATTGGCCAGAATAGCCGCTGTTACCGGTTTCTGCAACTCAAGGTAACGGGGTACCAGAATGTCGTGCACCACATGGTCCATTACATCGGTATAGTGGTTACGGAAATGGTAGTCGGCATAGTCGTAATAAGGTTTTTCCTTTGCCGCTGTGTTTCGCAACCAAGTCAGCTCCTTTGTCAGCAATGTCTCAAATTTGGCGTCGATTGTCTCTACCTCGGCATTGCAAATCAGACGCAAACAACGGGTGTTGTAGGCCACACGGGCAGTCGACTTCACCTTTTGTGCATCTTGCAGGGCTTTTGCCACCTGTTTCTTGTCTACACCCAGCAAATACATAGCATAGGCTCTGGCCGACAGCCATAAAGCCGTTTGCGTAGTACCTGCCTTGGCAGCCGAACCTGAGAACTTCACAAAACGGGCCAGCTCTATTTTGGTAAGCGAATCGCGTTTAGCATTTTTTTCAGTAGCACTGAGGGTAGCGAAAGAAGCGTTCAAAAAATCTTGTACCACATAAGGGAAAGACTTTGAATCAGGATATTTGTCGAAGATTTCCTTAATAGTCTTAGTGGTGATAACCTGGGGAAAACTAGCGCGGAGGTCATTTAAAGAACCAGTTTTAATGTAAAAGTCGCGGGCTTTTTCAGTCCAGCCAGTTTTAATCCAGTTACTTGCCAAATAACCTTGGCATTGTGCGGCAATGTCTTTTTCGTGAACCTGTTTGGCATTGCTCAACCAAATCTGTCCAAGCGCATCGTCTTTACCCGAGTAGAAAGCGCCGCGCATAGCCATCAGCACATAGCGGTTCGAGAGTGGCGTACGTTTTCCTTTCAGCTTGTTAGCTGCAAAATTGTATATTTCGGCCCAATCCTTACGGTTTTGCGCAAGTTCTTCCTTGGTAGGGTAGTTCCATCTGTTTTCGTTCAGGATGGCGGCCTTCTTCACATCTTTCAGTTTTTCTAAATACTCCACAGCATTCTTGTCACCCTTACTCTTCAAATAGTTTAGGAGTTGGTTTCCGGTAGCACTTTCGTTACCTGTATTGTTCAACTGTGCAAGAATCTGTTCATCGGTAAAATGGTTACCAGTATAGCGCTTCCAGTAACTGATGTTCTGCTTAACGTAACTAGTTTGCTCATTACGGTTGTAAGTGCTGAACATGTAGCAGTTATTCAATCTGCCATCATCGCCACAGGCAAAAGCAGCCGACGACGATAAGAAACTACCAGCTAGAAGTGTAAATACTTTCAATCTCATTTTGGGTATATTTCGAAAAATCTTTTTCATTCAAACTATAAATAATAACCTGTTGGTGCAGTCCGGCGTACTCGTTTTCCAACAGCTGCTTCACCAACTTCAACGTATCGGTAGGCACAAAGTCGTAACGGACAGTGTCGCCCGGATATACCGGCATACCAAATATAGTAGGGTCAGGCGTAACCGCACTGAAACTTTGACAAACTTCATAAACGCCACTACCACACTTTTTAAAAGTGGTAGAATCATCGATGTCGGTATCGCGCAAAAGGGCAACAAAGTTGTTACCTCTGAACAAACGTTTCCAACTGAAGACAGGGTAGGCAACCGAAAGCGGAAGAGGGTAGTCTTTCAACTTGCCGGCATAAGTCCTGACCTCGCGCGTCGACAAAATGGCGTTCAATGTTTTTTTGTCGGTAAGGTCGCCAGTGTTATAGCACATCAGCACGCCGTAGTCGACAGGCGGAGCCGGTTGGCTGAACTGATGTAGTCGTATGGTAGACGAAAGAGAGCGGTTGTGTGCCTTTAACTTGCTGCGTACCTTTTCTAGAAAACAGAAATAGGCGTCGCGGGTAGATTTTCGCCAGTCACAGTCAATTTGCAACTCATTCCACAACAGATCGTTCGTTTCGCAAAATTGTGCTACACGTGTTACCACTTTGTCAGCCAGTAGGGTATCGGCCGACAAACAGTCGTCGGTAATGTAAACCACTGGAACAACTTCACAAGACAAATCGTATGGTTCATTAAAATGAAGTGTGGCCTGGGGTGTTGGTACCAACTTACCCTGCTGTTCCACTCCATCGTAATCATCATATTTATTAACAACGTCGAACAAACGCAGATAAACCCGCTGAACAGAATTATCCTTTAAGAAATTCTTTTCTTTTTCAGTTAGTTGCCAGGTTGTCCGCCAATAATACACAGCATGACCGTTGTGTTGCGCCTTTTGTTTATGCTGCTCAGACTCTTTACACGATGTAACAGACAACATAACTGACACAAAAGCAACTAAGATGTAAAATGTGCGAGCTCTCATTGGAATACAAAATTAAAATATTTTTCCATTAACTAAAAATAAACGGGGCAGCACACACTTGAATAAAAAGTATAAAAATAAAAAAAGCAGTCAGGAAAACCTGACTGCCTATTTATAATTTGTACCTCGGGCGGGACTTGAACCCGCATAATCGCAATGATTACAGGATTTTAAGTCCTGCGTGTCTACCGATTCCACCACCGGGGCAACACGAGCGGAAAACGAGGCTCGAACTCGCGACCCCCACCTTGGCAAGGTGGTGCTCTACCACTGAGCTAATTCCGCATTAGTTAACGGGAGTAATTTCCGTTTACAGGTGCAAAGTTAGGGCATTTTTTTAATTCTGCAAACTTCACAACTAATTTTTTAGAAAATTATAATGTGTTTTTTCAAAATAATGCCAATTTTCGGTTAGTATAAATAATGGAACGCCATATTGAGTTTTGATGGTCGCAACAGAACAGGCATTAACTTCATTCCGTCCCTAAATTATCTTCTAGTGCCTGAATCTACTTCACCCTGTCATATTTCTTGTTAGCATCGACGTAAATAAGGTACTTTTCAACATTGTGAACAAATCTGTGTTAATAGTGTTGATAACTGTTGAGAACTAACTGAAAAATAAATTTTCATTTTTCAGAAATTTTTTCAATCAATTTTGGCCATCAACAATCCAAATTTTTTGTGCGTTTTTTTACAAATAATAATCAACCGTTTTTAACCACCTTCACACGTTATTCTACCACCTTTTCACAAAATTGCTTATATTTGTAAACAAAGTTGATAACTATAACTTCATTACTGAAATACAAGACTTTATATTATTGATAAGTTGTTGATAAATGGTGTATCGATATTTTATAACTGCTATGCAAGAAAAAAGTGATTTTCTTACTAACACTATCAACAGCGTATTATCATCATCATTAGATTTTTTAAAAAAGATAAATAAACAAATAATAATAAGAAATGGCTAATACTGATTTTGTGAAAGAAATTGAACGGCTGAAAAAGGAGAAGAACGCCGTTATCATGGCCCATTACTACCAGACGGGCGATATTCAAGATATTGCTGACTATATTGGCGACAGTTTGGCTTTGGCCCAAATGGCACGCAAGACCAATGCTGACATTATTGTGCTTTGTGGCGTTCACTTTATGGGTGAAACTGCTAAGATTCTTTGTCCCGACAAAAAGGTGTTGGTTCCAGACGCTACCGCTGGTTGCTCATTGGCCGATAGTTGTCCGGCCGACGAATTTGAAAAGTTTATTAAAGCGCATCCTGGTCATAAAGTTATCAGTTATGTGAACACTACTGCCGAGGTAAAGGCTTTGACCGATGTGGTGGTTACTTCGTCTAATGCCAAGCAGATTGTAGAAAGCTTCCCTGAAGATGAAAAGATCATTTTTGGTCCTGACCATAATCTGGGTAACTATATCAATAGCCTTACTGGCCGTAATATGGTTCTTTGGAATGGTGCCTGCCATGTGCACGAGAAGTTCTCGGTTGAAGGCATTATTGCACTTAAGCGCGAATATCCTAATGCTAAGGTGCTTGCACACCCTGAGTGTCCGGCTGTTGTGGTTGCCCTTGCCGACAAGGTAGGTTCTACCGCTGCTTTGTTGAAGTACAGCCTTTCTAGCGACGATAAAGAGTTTATTGTGGCTACTGAAAGTGGTATTATTCACGAAATGCAGAAAAAGGCTCCTGAAAAGGTGTTTATTCCTGCACCTCCTGAGGTTTCTGAAGGTAAGGTTGGCTGCGGTTGCAACGACTGTAACTTTATGAAACAGAATACTATTGAAAAGGTTTACCTCGCTTTGCGTGACGAGAAACCTGAAATTATTATCGATAAGGAGTTGAGCGAGAAGGCTGTAAAGTCTATCGACCGTATGCTTGAAATATCTGAAAAGCTTGGTTTATAATGACACCCGACGATTTGGAACACCAGCAACTGACTGTTGATAAACTACAACAGTTGGTTGATAACTGGATTAAGACGTATGGTGTGCGTTATTTTAACGAGCTTACCAACATGTGTTGTCTGACTGAAGAGGTGGGTGAACTGGCCCGCGTTATTGCACGCAAATATGGTGAGCAGTCTTCGAAAGATACAGATTTACAGTATAAACTGGAAGACGAGTTGGCCGATGTGCTGTGGGTATTGGTTTGTTTGGCGAACCAGACAGGGGTTAACCTTACCGATGCGTTTAAGCGCAACCTCGACAAAAAGACACAACGCGATAACGAGCGTCATAAAAATAACAACAAATTGAAATGTTAGTTTAAAAATAACTTTATTATTTAAATATCAATTATTTATGGACAGATTATCGGCCGTATTGCAGAAATACGACTATTCTCTAAAATTAGAGGATATTACCAAGCGTGTTGAAAACGTCATCGACAAACACTTGGCTGAAAATTTGCAGAAATCGGTTTATGCGCAGCTTATTGGTCATGTTGACCTTACTTCGCTTAAAACCGATGATACTGACGAAAGTATTTCCGCTCTGGTTGAGAAGGTAAACGCCTTCGACGATAAGTTCGAGATTATTCCGCACCCTGCCGCTATTTGCGTTTATCCGGCTTTTGTTGGTTTGGTTAAAAGTACACTTACCGAAGATGTTGAAATAGTAGCTGTTGCGGGCGGATTTCCGCATTCTCAGACGATGATTGAGGTGAAAGTGGCTGAAACTTCGCTTTGTGTTGCTGAAGGTGCTACCGAAATTGATGTGGTTATTCCTGTTGGCAAGGTGATGCAGCGCCAGTTCGAGGATGTTTTAAACGAACTGACCGAGATTAAGGCAGCTTGTCATGGTGCACGTTTAAAGGTTATTCTTGAAACCAGCCTTATCCGTGATCCAGAACTCATTAAAGAGGCTGCTGTAGTGGCTATGGTAGCTGGTGCCGACTTTATAAAGACGTCAACGGGTAAGGATAGTCAATGTGCATCGTTAGAGGCCGTTTACACGATGTGTGAGGCCATTGCAGAGTTTAATAAGCTAAATAATACCAAAGTGGGCTTAAAAGTCGCTGGTGGCGTTTCTACGACTTCCGATGCTGTTAAATACTATACGCTGGTGAAGGAAATGCTGGGTGAAGAGTGGCTGACTCCCGATTTGTTCCGCATTGGTGCAAGCCGTCTTGTTAATAACTTGTTGACTTCTGTTTCTGAAAGCGATGTGAAGTACTTTTAAACAGTTTTTCAACAATCTTGTGATACTAAAAACGGACACTTTTTTGAGTGTCCGTTTTTTATTATATGCTTGTTTATCAGCTTAGTTATTTCTCTTAATAGAGTAGTCGAGCAGGTTCTGAAGTGCTTCTTTTGCCTCGTTGTCTTCGAAGTTGGCCAGAATGCTTTCTGCCTCTTTTTTGAAATCGATAATCCGCTTTTCGGCATATTCGATGCCTTTTTTACTGATAACGAAATCAACAATCTTTTTAACATTTTCGTCGGTGAAGTCCTTACGCAGGTAAGTATCCTTTATTTCCTTCTGTTCTGTTTCACTTGCATGTGTGTAGGCATAGATGAGTGGCAGTGTGAACTTACCCTCACGGATGTCGTTACCAACAGGTTTTCCTATTTTTGAAGCTGTAGAAATAAAGTCGAATATATCGTCACGTATCTGGAAAATGATACCATATTTTTCACCAAATTCGTCTAACAGTTGCAGTTTTTTATTGTCTGCTTCCACGCTAAGTCCGCCACAACGCATACAAGCCGCAAACAGTCTCGCTGTCTTTTTTCTGATAACCTCAATATAGCGTTTTTCATCGGTTGAGAGAGTTTGTGCATTCTTTATCTGCATCAACTCACCTTCCGATAGTTCTTTACCTAAGCATGTGATAATCTTGATGATTTCTATGTTGTTTGGAATGGTGGCGATGTTCAGCGCTTGTGAAAGAAGGTAGTCTCCTGTTAAAATTGATATCCGGTTGTCGAAAATTGAATGAACTGACGCTTTTCCTCGTCTTAATTCACTGTTATCAACAACATCGTCGTGAACAAGGCTGGCAGTGTGTAAAAGTTCGAGTGCAACGGCTGCGTGCAGGGTGCTTTGATTGATCGGGTTGCAAAGTTTGGCTGCCAATATGGTCATTGTTGGCCTTATCTGCTTGCCCTTCATACCCTTTACATGCTGGTTTACAAGCTTTAAAATTTCATTGTCGCTTTCCAGAGCTTTGTCAAACTCTTGGTTAAACAACTCCATTTCTTTTTCTATATTTTTCTTTATGTCGTCGATGGATATCATCTCTATCTTCTTATTATTACAAAATTAAGAAAATTTATTCATTTACTTGTTTTGTTTCTAGTTTAAACGGAAATATGTATTTAAAAACGTATGTTTTCTATCTTTATTTTACCTTTGTAGTAGGGTAGTCGTTTTTTATAAAGTGGCTTTCCTCTTAATTCATCTTTATGGAAAAGAAACTATTTTTAATTGATGCTTATTCACAGATTTACAGGCAGTATTTTGCTTTTATGAAGAATCCGCTTGTAAATTCTAAAGGTTTTAACACCTCTCCCGTTTTTGGTTTCTTCAGAACTATTGACGACATAATTGAAACGGAAAAACCTACACATATTGCTGTTGCTTTCGATGGTAATGTAAGACCATTCCGTTTTAAAATTTATGATCAGTACAAGGCGCAGCGTGAGAAGACTCCAGAAGATATTGTTGCTGCTATTCCTGTTATCAAGCAGATTCTTAATGCTTACAATATACCTATTGTTGAGGTCAATGAATCGCCTTATGATACTGATGATCAGCATTATTCGTATGAGGCCGACGATATTATAGGTACTATGGCCAAACAGGCCGAGGCCAAAGGTTTCCAGGTATTTATGCTTACTCCCGATAAAGATTATGCTCAATTGGTTAGTGAAAATATCTTTATGTACCGTCCGCTTCAAAAAGGAGGTTATGAGGTTTTGGGCATCAACGATGTGAAAGAGAAATACTCAATCAGTTCTCCCAAGCAGATGATTGACTATCTTGCATTGGTTGGCGATACTTCCGATAATATTCCCGGATGTCTGGGTGTCGGCGATAAAACTGCTGCTAAACTTTTACAAGAGTATGGAGATATTGAGAATGTAATTTCTAATGTTGAAAACTTAAAAGGTGCTTTACATACAAAAGTGAAAAACGCTGTCGATAATATTCGATTGTCGTATACCCTTGCTGAAATTTGTTTGGAGGTGCCAATTTCTTTCGACGAAGAAAAATTTATAGTTCAGCCTGAAAACAAATCCGAGCTGGTTAAACTTTTTCAAGAGTATGAGTTGAAGAAGTTGATGGAAAAACATTTTCCGACTAATGTAAAAAAATCTTCTGGTTATCAACCTTCTCTGTTTGATGTATTGCCCGATAATGAGTCAGATTTTGAATTTCATTCAAATCTCAGCGACTTAAAATCGACTCCACATACTTATAAACTTATTGAAAATAAGGAAGAAATAGACGATTTAGTGGCTAAAATTTCTGCCACAGATTTATTCTGTTTTGACACTGAAACTACCTCTATTGACACTTTTTCGGCCGATTTGGTCGGAATGTCGTTCTCTTGGAAGGAAGGTGAGTCTTATTTTGTACTTTTACCTGAAAACAAAACCGAAGCGCAAAATATTGTCGACAAATTCAAAAATGTTTTTATAAATGAAAATATTTCTAAAGTAGGTCAAAATATGAAGTTCGACATTATGATGCTTTCTCATTATGGTGTTGATGTGAAAGGACCGCTTTACGATACAATGATTGCGCATTACCTGTTGCAACCCGAAGCCAAGCATAATATGGATATTCTTGCTGAGCATTATTTGGGTTACAAAACGGTTACGTATGAAGAAATGGCTAGGGGTGACAATGGTAAGCTGAAACCACTGCGCCAGGTCGATAAGTCTATCTTGTCTGACTATGCTGCTGAAGATGCTGACATTACACTTAAGTTATGGAACAAGTTAAAACCTTTGCTTGAAAAGGAACAGTTGCTCGATTTGTTCAACAATGTTGAAATGCCACTGATGCAGGTTCTTGTAAGAATGGAGTTGGCTGGTGTTCGTGTCGATGTTTCCAAACTTAAGGAGTTATCTGTTTCTATGAATGAACAAATGAAACAGATTGAACAAGATGTTTTTAAGGAAGCAGGATATGAATTCAATATATCTTCTCCACGTCAGGTTGGCGAGTTGATTTACGATAAGTTAAAACTTGACGATAAACCTAAGAAAACAAAAACTGGCCAGTATTCTACAACTGAAGAAGTTTTGGTTTCTTTTAAAGGTAAGAGTCCTGTTATTGACAAGATTCTCGATTATCGTGCCTATAAGAAACTTATATCTACCTACATCGATGCTTTGCCAAAAATGGTAAATGCTGAAACAGGTAATATTCACTGTTCTTATAATCAAACTGTAACTGCTACCGGTCGTTTGAGTTCAAGTGATCCTAATTTACAGAACATACCTGTCCGCGATGAATTGGGTCGTGAAATAAGAAAGACCTTTATTCCTGAGGAGGGATGTATTTTTGTGTCGGCCGACTATTCACAAATTGAGCTCCGTGTTCTGGCACATCTTAGTCAGGATCCTTCTTTGGTTGAGGCCTTCAATAATCATTTGGATGTTCATGCCGATACTGCATCGAAAATATATGGAGTTCCATTGTCGGAAGTTACCAAAGATATGCGAAGAAAGGCGAAAACAGCAAATTTCGGTATCATTTATGGTATCTCGGCATTTGGTTTGTCTCAACGCCTTTCTATTCCGCGCGACGAAGCCAAACAGTTAATTGACGGTTATTTTGAACAATATCCGAAAGTGAAGGAGTTCATTGACTCTTCAATTCAGTTTACCAGAGAAAATGGTTATGCTAAAACTATGTTGAACAGAAAAAGGTATATTCCTGAAATTAGTTCTTCTAATGGTAACATTCGTGGTTTTGGTGAGCGAAATGCGGTGAATGCACCTATTCAGGGTACAGCTGCCGACATTATAAAAATAGCAATGATCAATATTATGCGTGAATTTGATAAGCAGAATATCCGTTCAAAAATGACGATGCAGGTCCACGACGAATTGAATTTTTCTGTTTATCCGGAAGAGTTGGAAACTGTAAAAAAGATTATTGTTGAGCAAATGGAGGGAGCTATGCACTTGCTTGTTCCGCTTGAAGTTGACTGTGGAGTAGGAGACGATTGGCTTATTGCTCATTAAAATAAAAAAAAGGAGGTTTTCAAAACCTCCTTTTTTTATGGATTTTAGTCGAAAGTTGAAAACAGTGTTTCACGTGAAACATCGAAGTTTTTGGAAATACTGTCCATTATATCGAATAATTCTTGTTTTGTGTTTGCTTTCAGCATCGCAATTCTAGTTGACTTGAAGTTGTCGATTCCTTTGAAGAGTGGCGATGTTGCGATGTGTCGTCGGGTATGTACAATTCCCCGCTGTTCACCCAGCATTTCAATATTATTTTCGGCTTGTTCTTTCAGTATGTTCAAATAGAAGTCAAAATCTTTTTTTTCTGCCTTTTCACCGGTTTCCAAATAATGCTTTATCTCTTCAAAAATCCATGGTCTGCCTATACTTCCACGGCCAATCATAATGGCGTCTACACCATACTTGTCGAAGCATTCTTTTGCACGTTCTGGTGTGGTGACGTCGCCATTTCCGATGATTGGAATTTTAATTCTCGGATTCTTTTTTACTTCACCAATCAGTGTCCAGTCTGCTTGTCCGGTATACATTTGTGCCCTTGTTCTACCGTGTATGGTCAGGGCTTGTGCGCCACAGTCTTGAATTTGCTCGGCCAAATCGGGCATTACAATGCTGTTATCATCCCAGCCAAGACGTGTCTTTACGGTAACTGGTGTTTTCACCGCAGAAACTACAGCCTTTATTATTTCCATCATTTTGGGTATTTCTTTCAATAATCCGGCACCACCGCCTTTACCTGCTACTTTTTTAACCGGACAACCGAAGTTTAAGTCTATAATGTCAGGATGTGCGCTTTCTGCCTTTATTGCTGCTTCTCTAATAGGTTCTGGGTCTCTTCCATAGAGTTGGATGCCTACTGGTCTTTCGAAATCTGATATTTTCAATTTATTTTCGCTGTTAGGCACATTTCTGATTAAAGCATCGGCCGAAATGAATTCAGTATACATCATATCGGCTCCAAAACGCTTGCATAATATACGAAAAGCAGGGTCTGTAACATCTTCCATTGGAGCTAAAAACAATGGTTTTTCTCCAAAATCTAAGGTGCCTATCTTCATTTGCTGGGTAATTTGTTATGCAAAATTACTTGTTCTATTCCAACCCGCCAAACTTTGTGTTTTCCAATCCGCTCTAAATTTGTAACTTTGCCGAAATTTAAATGATAGAATATGTCAGAACTAAAACGCTCCGATATTGAAATAATGGCTCCTGTAGGCTCTTACGAAAGTCTTGCTGCAGCTATCCAGGGTGGTGCCAATTCAGTTTATTTTGGTATCGACAAGTTGAATATGCGCTCTCGTTCGGCCAATAATTTTGGTACAGAAGACCTCAGGAATATAGTGCGCATCTGTAAAGAAAATGGGTTAAACAGTTATCTTACCCTCAATACGGTGATGTATAACGATGACCTTAGCCTTATGCGCGAGATTGTTGATGTTGCCAAGGAGGTCGGTTTAACAGCTATTATTGCCAGCGATGTGTCTGTGCTTCTTTATGCCAAACAGGTTGGGGTAGAGGTTCACCTTTCTACCCAGCTCAATATAGCCAATACCGATGCGGTAAAGTTTTATTCTGCTTATGCCGATGTTGTGGTTTTGGCACGTGAAAACAATATGGATCAGGTTAAAGCTATACACGAATCCATCGTTAATGAGAATATCTGTGGTCCTTCAGGAAAACCTATACGTATTGAAATGTTCTGCCATGGAGCCCTTTGTATGGCAGTTTCTGGCAAGTGTTATTTAAGTTTGCAGAACTATGCTGCGTCGGCCAACCGCGGTGCTTGTTACCAACTATGTCGTCGTTCGTATTTACTTACCGACAAAGAAACTGGTGAGGAGATTGAAGTGGATAACCAGTATTTGATGTCGCCAAAAGATTTAAAGACTATTCATTTTTTAAATAAGGTTATTGATTCTGGTGTAAGAGTACTTAAAATAGAGGGTAGGGCTCGTGGTCCGGAATATGTGAAAACTGTAGTTTCTTGTTATAACGAAGCCGTCAATTCAATTTTAGATGGCACTTATAATGAAGCTAAAATTGCTGAGTGGGACGAGCGGTTGAAAAAGGTGTTTAACCGTGGTTTTTGGAATGGCTATTATTTGGGTCAGCGACTTGGAGAATGGTCAAACGTTTATGGTTCGGGTGCTACTAAGAAAAAAGTCTATGTTGCAAAAATCAACAAACACTTTAGCAAGATAGGAGTAGCAGAAATTTATCAGGAGACTAATGCTGGAATTAACGAAGGTGACGACTTGATTATAGTAGGACCTACAACAGGTGTTGTGGAATGTAAAGCTGAAAACATGATGGTCAACGATAAGGTTGTTAATCATGTTTCACGTGGAACAGTGTTCTCAATGAAGGTTCCCGTTAAAGTTAGACCCTCTGATAAAGTTTATAAAATGGAAGATACTTCGAATAATTAATTCGATTAGTTTGTATAAAGAATAAGAGTATGTACTGTTAGTGCATACTCTTTTTTTATAGGATGTAAATGCTTATACTATGTAGTGTTTCACGTGAAACATCGTTTTATTTTTTTAGAAATGTATAATCTGCTTTATTATTTCACGTGAAACTTCGATATACAGTTAAATAACTTATTGTTTGATGTGCTGCTTAAATACTTTATTGAATTTAAATATGAGTGTTTTTTATTATGAATATATATTACTTATTGTGTTTCACGTGAAACATGGTGCTTTTTAATTAGTAAATAGATTAGTCTTTGATGAATGTGAATTTATAACTTTCTATACTCGATAGTGTATTGTATATATTTGAAGTTTTTTATTTCTGTTTGTCGTAGATATGAGTCTTGAGGATTTGTTTAAATATGTTTGATAAATATACGCTTCTGAAATATGTGTTTCACGTGAAACACTATTAATTTGTAGTTATCTTTATATTGCTGTTAAGTTGATTTTGCCACTCGAATTTAGGATTTTCTATTTCTGGTTCGTTTGTACCATTTCCTTGAATTGACATATCTGCGTTTAGTCCGGCTATCTTAAACTGGTGGCAGAGCCAAGTGGCCTTTCTTCTTGATCTTCTTTCAGCCTTTCTTGAATCCTCTTTAATGTTGCTGTTGCCTTCTAATAGGTAACTGTCTTTCCCTATTTCTTTAAGTGTTTCTGTAGTTTCTTTTATTATGGTTTTTGTAGGTGTGTCTATTTCTTTGTTGCCTTCAATAAAGTAGAGTGTAATGTCTAAATCAATATCCTCAATTATCCGGTCTTGTGTAACTAGCTCGCTGTCTAAATTTGGATTGATCTTGTTTTTTGGATAGGCCGTGCTGTTGATTAGAAAAGCACAAAGCAGTAAAACTAATTTAAGTGTATGGCGTTTCACGTGAAACATAGTTTTAATGGTTTATTATGTTGTTTCTTTTTTTTAGTTTATTCTCTGTTTTGGGAATCTATCCAAATTGTAGTTGGACCATCGTTGATTAGTTCTACTTTCATATCTGCACCAAACTCACCAGTTCCCACTTCCTTACCTAAATCGTTGCTGACTTGTGCTACAAACTTTTCGTACATCGGAATAGCGAAGTCAGGTTTCGATGCTTTAATGTATGAAGGTCTGTTTCCTTTTTTTGTTTGTGCGTGCAGCGTAAACTGACTTACTATTATTATGTCTCCGTTTTCATCGATGACCGATTTATTCATTACTCCATTCTCATCTTCAAAAATACGAAGGTTGACAATTTTACCAGAGAGCCACTTTATATCTTCATCGGTGTCTCTGTCTTCAATGCCAACTAAAACTAACAGGCCTCTTCCAATGGCCGATTTAACCTTGCCTTCAATTGTGACCGATGCTTGATTTACTTTTTGAATTAGTATTCTCATTTTTGTTTTATTTTATTTGTTCGATGAATAGGTGGTGTTTCACGTGAAACACTTTTTATTTTTTATCTTCTTTATCGTTTGTTACGAGTGCTTCGTAAATAATTTTTGCTTTGCTTGGCCCAACCACTTTTTCTAATTCCTCAAGTGGTTGTTCTTTTATTCGTTTAATACTTTTGAATGTCTTTATTAGTAATTCTTTTGTCTTTTCTCCTATTCCGTTGATGTCGTCAAGTACGGAATGTGTTTGACGTTTACTCCTTTTGTCTCTATGAAATGTAATGGCAAAACGGTGCACTTCGTCTTGTATATGTCCTAGTAATCGGAAAACCTGACTGTCTTTACTCATACCTACAACAAGTGGTGGAAATCCAAATAACAGTTCGTGTGTGCGGTGCCTGTCGTCTTTTGCCAATCCGGCTATTGGTATATCGAGGTGTAGCTCGTCTTCTACGACCTGGCGGATGACTTCCATCTGTCCGGCTCCTCCATCTGCAATTATCAGGTTCGGCAACTGTGCACCTTCATTTACCATGCGTGTATATCTGCGGCGGACTACTTCCTGCATCGATGCGTAGTCGTCTGGTCCGATTACCGTTTTTATGTTGTATTTACGGTAGTCGTTCTTGCTTGGTTTTCCCATTTTGAAAACCACACATGCGGCCACTGCATCGGTACCGCTGATGTTTGAATTATCGAAACATTCAATTTGAACAGGCAGTTCTTTTAGGTGAAGCTCGTTTTTAATGTCGGTCAGCAGTTTTACCGCACGCTGCTCCGGATTGAATTTCTCCATTCTTTTCAACCGGTCGAATCGGTATTGTTTTACATTTTGCATCGACAGATCGAGCAGTTTCTTTTTGTCACCGCGTTGTGGTACGGTTATAACTGCGCCGTCGAAATTGTATTCAATTTCAAATGGCAGCAGTATCTCTTTGCTTACACTTTTAAAACGCTCTCTCATTTCGGTAATGGCAGATGCTAGTATTTCCTCTTTCTCGTCGTCCGTCTTTATTTTATACTCGAATGTGTATGCCTGGTTAATGGTGCCATGCACAACCTTCAGGTAATTGACAAATGCGTTGTCGTCGTCGATGTCAATTGAAAATACGTCGATGTTGTGGAGCGTAGGACTTACAATAGTGGATTTTGATTTGAAATTGCCGATTTGCTCGATTTTTTCTTTGATTTCTTGGGCTTCTTCGAACTTTAGTTCTTCGGCTGCTTCCATCATTTGTTTGGTCAGATATTCTTCGAGCGTATCGAGGTCTCCTTTTAGAATATACTTGATTTCTTCGATGTTTTTGTTGTATTCCGCCTCTTTTTGTTTTCCTTCACAACAACCGTAGCATTTCTTGATGTGGTATTGTAGACAAACCTTGTATTTGTCTTCCCATATTTTCAGGGGATCGAGGTTGTAGTTGCAGGTGCGTATTTTATATAGGCTGTGAATTAGTTCTAGCACAGTCTTCATAGCTGGTATATAGGTGTAGGGACCGAAATATTGCGAACCGTCGTGTATAAGCTGACGTGTATAGAAGATGCGCGGATAATGCTCGTTTTTGATTACTATCCACGGATAAGTCTTGCTGTCTTTTAAAAGAATATTATATTTCGGCTGATGCTTCTTTATAAGTGCGTTCTCAAGTAGCAAAGCATCTTGTTCGCTGTTTACTACCACATATTTCAAGTCGCAGATCTGGCTGACCAAAACCCTTGTCTTAAGGTTATGCTGGTGGTTCTTGTTGAAGTAACTGGAGACACGCCTTTTCAGGTTGACAGCCTTACCCACGTAAATAATTGTTCCTTCCTTGTTGAAGTATTGATATACGCCAGGACTTTCAGGTAGCGATAGTACTATCTGTTTAAGATTGCTGGGAAGAGCTTTGTCTGCATCGCTGTGCAGTGCGGCACCTTCGTCGCTGCTTGCTGCATTTTTTTCCGTAGGTGTATTTTCCTCTTCTCTCTCTTTTTCGTCTTCAGTCATATTCCAAATTTTCTTTGTATAGCTTTCAACTTTAAAATTACAATTTTATTTTGGTTGAACTTCCCATTTTAAATTTCAACCTTTAGCCGAACTCAAAAAAATGGAACGACAACTCAAATTTTCGTGCAATGCAACTCTTTTTTGAAGATTTTGTGCGAAAAATCGAAAAAAAACGATGAAATGGACGTTTTTTTGCTTATTTCCTCAAAATTCGTATTGCAGTAAATTTCTTGTTTTTTTATTTAACTTATTAGTATATAATTAAATAAAGTAAAAATTACCTAATTTTAACCCGTTGAGGTTAACGAATTTGACGCTGTTCTTTGTAGCTGTTCAAATAAAATGAAAAAATGGGAGTATGGAGGACGGAGAAAATATCATGATGTCAAAAAAAGAGTAAACCCAGTTTTGAAAAATCGATGGCTGTTATTTGGTGTTTATCGTCGAGAATGTTTTTTGTCTGTTTCACTTAAAATTGTAACTTTGCGTAATTTCTGCATTTTACTTTAAACTTTTACAATTTGTATGAAAAAGATAATCTCTATTCTATGTTTGATTATTTGTCCGCTACTATCATATTCAGCTAAACATGTTTTGTTCTCGGGTATACCTATGGGTGGACCAAAAGAGCAGTTTTATGAAAAAATACAGAAAAAGGGATTTCAGCGCATACCTTGTCCTGAGTGTGTTGAAGACACAACTAACAACAAAGCTTATTTTTGGGGTACTTACCGTGGTTTTTCCAATTCTATTATTCAAGTTTCTGGTTTTAGAAAAGAAGGAAAAAATGTAGATAAGGTGGTGGTTATGCTAGATGCATGTAACTCATGGAGAGCTCTTTACGATTACTATGCCAAGATTAAGCAATCGTTGGCCAAGGAATACGGACATCCAAAGGAATGTAGGGAAATGTTTCACATAAATGGGCAGCCAAAAACCGATTCCGACCTTTTTATCGAAGTACAGCAAGGTAATTGTGAGTATGTTTCGATCTTCTCGTCAAAACGTGGTGCCATCATGGTTTCTATCGTTTATGCTAACAAGCAGGCGCGTGTTTATGTTACGCATATCGACAAGGGTACAGTCGATAAAACTTACGAGTATAACAATCCTAGAAAACAATAACTTATAGATCTAAATTGACATTTTTTTTCGTTCAATTTAGATTTTTTTTGTCTGGATATTTATGAAATAATTACTAATACTCTTTCCTTTTTGGTTAGTACATTTTGTTTCATTTTTATTGTTCGCGACTATGCTAGCAAAATCTGGTAGTTATGGTCGTTGGGATGCATTAGGTTATCTGAGTTGCTTGTTCATTGTTGTAGTGTTTTCCATTCCTGTCTATCTTCTTTCGGCTTTCGTTTTCAAGCCTTCAAGATGCTTTGGAATATATTCGATTATTTTTTCTTTTTTCATTCTTTTTGCAAGTTACAGGTATACTGAAGTTTTATTTCTATTCCTGTTTTTGATAGGATTCATTGTTTTTAATTTCGTCTTTTTGCTTTTTCTGGTATACATAGAGAGCAATTATCCGATTTTAAATCCAATTATACCAATTTTAAAAACTGTTTACGTCCCAAATTAAAAGCGTTAAAAAAGAGATTTAACGGTGGCGGTGTAGATTAATAATTGCTTGATTATAAGGTAGTTTTTTGTTTATTTTGTTACATAGTCTCACTCACATTCCGGCTGTTTCTAACGCTACAGAGGTGTCAATTAAAGGATGAAGTGGTCCCGAAAAATATAAAATTCCCTCTAAGCGTCCTTTTTTTCGCTAAATGTAATCTGTATCGACTAAGGTGGTACAGTGCCGTTAGAATCAAAGAAAATTGCCTTATTTTGAATTATTCTCCGATTTAATCGGTGCTTATTTGTGTTAAGGACGACACTTTTGTTTATCGATGTGAAAATAGCACCCGTTCGGGGCTAATTTTTATTAAAATAAAAAATATAGACCCTAACGTGGCTAAAAACCGAAATTTAACTAAAACATAATCTTATTCCCCAGTCTTCCCAATCTTCTTAAACCATTCGGCTATGGCTCGCTCGTAGCGGGTTTCACCTAACTGCAGAAATTGGCGATCGGCCAATTCATCGGGTAGCATCTGTTGTTTTGCATAGTGGTTCGGAAAGGCGTGAATGTCGGTCAAGCCCACGCCATGACCTAAATTGTGCGCACCGGCATAGCTCTCGTCTTTTAAAATCATCGGTATTTCAATATGACCGCTACGTCTTACTTCTTGTTCAGCCAGCATGTATGCCCTGCTTACTGCGTCCGATTTTGGCGCACAAGCCACATAAACGGCTGCGTGAGCCAGTATTTTCTTTCCTTCGGGCATTCCTATCCTTTCCACCGCCAAACTTGCGCTGGTGGCCACATTTAGGGCGTTGCTGTCTGCAATACCTACATCTTCGCTTGCACAGACCATAATTCGGCGGGCAATGTATTTCGGATCTTCACCTGCCTCCAACATTCGGGCCAGATAGTAAAGGGTAGCATCGGGGTCGGTGTGCTTCATGCTTTCAATGAAGGCCGAAATGGCGTCGTAGTGGTTATCGCCGTCTTTGTCGTAGCGGAGTGCCTTTTTCTGTATGCATTCTTGCAAAACAGCCAAATTCAGCTCTCTTTTCCCGTTTTCATCGGAATCGGTGGTCAGCACGCCCAGTTCAAGGGCGTTTAGCGCCTCGCGTGCGTCGCCTTTGGTAGCTTCGGCCAGAAAGCGTCGGGCTTCGGGCGTGATGCTGGCGTTGTATTCACCGAGTCCGCGCTCGTTGTCGGCTAGTGCTTTGTCGATAAGGTGTTCGATGTTTTCGGAAGAAAGCGGTTTAAGTTCGAAGATGCGTGAACGCGATAAAAGGGCGCTGTTCACCTCAAAGTACGGATTTTCGGTTGTGGCGCCAATCAGCACCAGTGTTCCGTCTTCTACAAACGGAAGCAGATAGTCTTGTTGTCCCTTGTTGAAACGGTGGATTTCATCGATGAAGAGGATTGTCCGCTGGTTGTATTGTCCAAGGTGTTTTTGTGCGGTGGCCACCACCATTTCCAAGTCTTTTTTACCCGCAATGGTGGCATTTAGTTGTTGAAAATGGGCAGCTGTTGTGTTAGCTATAATCCGGGCTAGTGTGGTCTTTCCTATTCCGGGTGGACCATAAAAAATGACCGAAGTGAGTTTATCGGCCTTTATGGCACGGTAGAGCAGTTTGCCCGGGGCAAGAATATGCTCTTGGCCGACCAATTCATCGATAGTTCGAGGTCGCATGCGTGCCGGTAGCGGTGATGCGTGGCCAATGTGCTGGCGGTAGTTTTGCTCGAACAAATCCATCGGGATGGGTGTTTATTTGTAGAATGTTTTTTCGAAGGCTTGAAATTCGTCTTTCCCTAGCACACAGCGTTTCCACCAGGCTTGCAGGAATCCTGTTCCGTAGCCGGTTAGCTGGATAAATGAAGCTATTACACTGCGCAAGCCAATGCCGATGCTTTTATATTGGAGGGCTGAATCGGCGAAGATGATAACCGAGAACAAGACGAGTGGTAGGAGTGACGCCATTGCCAGGTATTTGCTGATAGGGCAGAACAGCGTGCTCACAAGTCCTAGCGCGAAAAGCAGTAGAAACAGGCCTGTACCTACTGTGAAAACAGCTGGCAGCAGGTGGACCAGTTTCAAACTTTCGGGGTATTTTTTATAGAGGTTGATGCGGGCAATGCCACTGTTGAAAACCTGGCGGAAAAACTTTCTGAAGTCGGTGCGTCGTTTGTGCCACACCCATGCTTCTGGAAAAAGTCGGCACTTGCAGCCGTTTTTGAAGATGCGGATGCTGAAATCGATATCCTCGCCAAAACGCATTTTCGAGAATCCACCCAGGTTTTTGTATACATCCGCGCGTATACCCATGTTGAATGAACGTGGGTAGAATTTGTCTAGTTTCTTCTTTCCACCGCGTATTCCACCTGTGGTAAAAAAGCTGGTCATGCTGTAGCTAATGGCTTTCTGTGTGTCGGTGAACGACTCGTGTGCGCGGTCGGGACCACCAAAGGCATCGGCTGGTTGTGAGTTCAGTTCGTCGTCTACAGCCTGCAAATAGCCGGCTGGCAGCACAACATCGCTGTCGAGGATAATGAGGTACTGGCCATTGGCACGTTCTGCCCCATAGTTCCGGCTTTGTCCGGGACCGCTGTTTTCCTTTGCAAAATAGTGAAGGTTAAGTCGTTCAGCGTATTTTTGACAGACGTCGCCGCACGGCTTTTGTGAGCCGTCTTCCACAATTACCACCTCAAAATCGGTCAGTGTTTGTGTGGTCAGACTTTCCAGCAGTTCGTCTACTTCGTCCGGACGGTTATAGACAGGAACAATGAAGCTGTATTTCATTATCGTTTTATTTTTTCGTTGAAAAGGGTAAAAACGTTAATTCTCGTTCTGTTTGAAATGGCGGGGCACGAACCACGATGCGAAAAGGTACCCCAAAATAGCGCCTATTGCATCGGCTAACAGGTCGAGGGCATCGCCTGTTCGGCTGACTGTAAACTTGTCTTGCATAACCTCAATCAGGCCGCCGAAAAGGATTGGGATAACCACTGCCCACATCACCATTGTCATACTTTTGTACTTGGTGTACTCTTGGTAGAGGTTCAAGCTGATGGTGAACGAAAGGACGAAATACATGACGGCATGCACATATTTGTCCATATTGGGGATTTTAATGTCGAAGTTCGAATCGTTTCCTGGCATCATACACAGGTATAAGATTGTGAGTGCCACACAAATGGATAGTCCATAGTGTCGGAAAAAACGTAAGATGTTATCTATCATAGCATTATTTTTTTAGTGGTTTATTTTTTGCGTTTCTTATTTTGCCATTTCAGTTTCCAGTAGTCTCCGTTAAACATGCGTCGCAGTTTGTTCCGGTGGAAAATGTAGTTGTTGATGACGTATGCCACACCATCTTCGTCGTTAGAGAGTGTGATGAAATCGGCTGCGTCGAGCACACCATTCTGTGCGTTGCCCATTGCCACACCCAGTCCGGCAAACTGTATCATCGACAGGTCGTTGTAGCCGTCACCGCAGGCCACCACGTTCTCTTTTGTGAGTTTCAGTTTCTTGATGAGGCGGTCGATGGAAAGGGCTTTATCGATGCCTGGTGGCACACATTCTAGGAAGTAGGGCGCCGAGGTGAACAGGTTGATGTTGGTTCCAAACTCTTGTTTGGCCTGTTTTTCCACTTCTGCCAGTTTTGTTGGTTCACCTACAATAAGGCACTTGGTAACAGGGTGTTGGATGGTTGCGAGAAACGATTCAACACCGCGGATTGGCATATTGTTAATTTTCGCTTCGATGATGACGTACTCGTCATCCGGATTTTCGGTAACAATGTCGTTTCCATCGTAACTCATAATTGCCAGATTGTGCTTCTTGGCAAATTCGTAGAGGTGCGGTATTTCGTTGGCTGGCAACGACTGTTGGAAGAGCGTCTCGCCAGATTGGTAGTCGATAATCTGACCACCATTATACGACAAGATGTAGCCTCCGTAGTCTTTCAACTGTAGTTGCTTCGCAATTGGTTCAATGCCGAAGGTAGGGCGTCCTGATGCCAGAACAATTTTCACACCTGCTTCTTGTGCCTTGAAAAGGGCTTTCAGTGTTTTCGGGGTAATCACTTTTTGGCTGTTGGTGAGTGTACCGTCGAGGTCAAGCACCAGTAATCTGTATTGCAACATGGTCTATACAATATATCTGCAAAATTAATGATTTTTGTCCGTATAGTTTTGACTCCGACGGTTTTAATTGTTTTGCACTCCGCTAATATCGTCAGGAAGTGCCAGCTCGTCGAGGTTCTTGCTTCTACGTACAAAACGTAAATTACTGAAATTTAGTTGTTTTAAATCGTTACGGGGTATGAAGTAGTAGAGTTGGCAGGGCAGTTCTTCCCATTGGTTGAAGAACTCCCTGTTTTGGGCTCCGTTGTTGTGCGACCCCAGGTGGTAGGCCAGAAAGTCTTCTTTGTGCAGGGTCAGTTGCATCAGTAGTACC
>ODAI012814109.1_pt1 | contig 43176 bp, 38 predicted proteins | sample 1539321 | NCBI WGS metagenome assembly ODAI01 (sample SAMN02144231, study PRJEB22623) | gut metagenome | biome: sheep rumen | host: Ovis aries | place: New Zealand
CAACCTTCCGGCCTTCATCGTCCACGCGGCGTCGCTCCGTCAGGGTTCCCCCCATTGCGGAATATTCTTAGCTGCTGCCTCCCGTAGGAGTCTGGGCCGTATCTCAGTCCCAATGTGCCCGTCCAACCTCTCAGTCCGGGTACCCGTCATCGCCATGGTGGTCCGTTACACCGCCATCCAGCTGATGGGACGCGGGCCGCTCCCCCGGCGGGGCCGTAGCCCCTTTCCTCCCCGGCCTCCGGCGCCGGGAACCTCATCCGGTATTACCCTGCATTTCTGCAGGCTGTCCCCGTCCGGGGGGTGCGTCACCCACGCGTTACTCACCAGTCCGCCGCTCTGGGCTGCCCGAAGGCAGCTTGCCGCCCGACTTGCATGCTTAAGACGCGCCGCCAGCGTTCGTTCTGAGCCAGGATCAAACTCTCCATGATTATTCTAAATCCCCCGAAGGGGAAAAAGATTACCACTTATAAACTTTGACTCCCTGACCAACCTTGATTGATTAGGAACGCCACCGGGAAATACTTCCCCGCTGGCTGTGTTTTGCGTTCATGTACACGTCCGGGAGCCGCCTGGTCGGCCGCCCCCGCCGCTGTGTCTTCCGTCTTTCCCTCACTCGCTTTTCCGTTCAAAGAACTTCCCCGCCGGCGCTGTCGTCAGCGGGTGACAATAAATATATCACGCCTTCTTTTTTCTGTCAACACTTTGTTTTGTTTTTTTCGTTTTTTTTCGCTTTTTTTTGTTTTTTTTATGATTTTTTTACGACAAAATCTGAGTATCCGTTTTCTCGAAGTTTTGTCTCTACCAAGCTAAGTTTTACTTCTGGAACTTTTTTTAGGACAACGCGAGTAACAGAACTGGTTTTCTGAAAATAAACATTTTCAAATCCGCTTTTTAACAGTTTTTGTGCAACCTTATTCGCGTTATCACGGCTTGAGAAAGAACCTACTTGTACATCCCAATAAGTTTTTTTATCAGTTACGGATGAAGTTTTAGCAATCTGCCCCACCGTATCATTTTTAGAAAGTATTTCAATTCTTACGCGAGCAGTTCCTGTTTTTATCATACCCAACTTCTGGGCCGCAGACTTTGACAAATCAATTTCACGACCTTTAACAAAAGGCCCCCTGTCATTCACGCGCACATCTACACTCTTACCATTAGACAGATTTGTAACCCGAAGCATAGTACCAAAAGGGAGAGTTTTATGAGCGCATGTCATAGCGTACATATTGAAAACTTCACCATTTGCAGTTTTGCGTCCGTGATATTTTTCAGCATAATAAGATGCTTCCACACCAGATTTATAAACAGATGCAAAAGACGACGCCGAACCAACAACCATTAAGAAAACAATAAAAAAAGCTTTTACCTTCATGGAATTATTATCGGAAAAAGAAGAAGATTATTTTATTTTGGAAAGCAAGAAACAAAAAAAGCACCGCGAATCGCGATGCTCTACTAGGTCGGGTAGACTGGATTCGAACCAGCGACCCCTACGTCCCGAACGTAGTGCGCTACCAGCTGCGCTACTACCCGAAAAAAAACAAAACCCGCTCGTAAAAAGCGGGCAAAAGCGGGAGCGAAGGGGCTCGAACCCTCGATCTCCGGCGTGACAGGCCAGCGCGATAACCAGCTTCGCTACGCCCCCGTGATGTTGTGAATCATATCAAAAACAGGGCGGGCGTGTCAACAGGAAAAGCCAGGGTTTTTAACTTTTTATCCCCTCGGAGCTTTTGCAGGGTCGATTGGCTGCCCGTTCTGAAATACCATGAGTGATATCTGTGACTTTCCAGTGTATGTGTCAATTCCGGCCGTGCCGATTTCTGAACTGTAATTTATGTAATCGCCTTTTGAAACATCAATTGAGCCAAGTCCTGTGTATGCGTAAATATGCCCTGTTTTACTCTGAATGAAAACAACATTTCCAAAACCTCGGTAAGAGCCGGAGAACATGACAGTTCCAGCGCGGATTGCCTTCACTTCTTCGTCTTTCTTTGCTGCCATGCTCACGCCGCCGACTTTTCCATTGATATAGACAATGTTTTCAGTTTTTACAGGCCAGACTAACGAAGAATCAGCTTTTTTACCCGAATAAGAGCGCGGATTTTCCAAATCAGGAACTTTTGATTCAGTTTTCTTAACTTCTTCAGCTTTTTTCCCTGTTTCTGTAACATTTTTTGCCGTAGATACAGCATTTTTAGCCCCCGATTTTTCTCCGGGAACCTTTATTTTTTGTCCAACTTTCAAAGCCGCATCGCTTCCAACTCCGTTCAATTTCTGTAAGTCAGCAACCGTGATTCCGTATTTTTTCGAGATGCCGAACCATGTCTCTCCTTTTTGAACAATGTAACTTTCATCTGAAGAAGTGGCCGCCTTTGTCGTGGAGGCAGGATTAGAAGTCGGCTTTGCCGCAACAGGAGCAGAAGTCGTAGCTGCTGAAGTTTTTGAACTCACGGACGGAGCCGCTCCACTTGTTTTTCCGTCAGGAATCTTGATTTTCTGACCGACTTTGATACCATTGTCAGACAAACCGTTGGCAGACTGAACATCTGCAACAGACACTCCGTACTTTTTGCTTATGGAATATAATGTCTCACCCTTCTGAACCTCGTGAATCGTGTCAGAATATAAATAAGAGACAGCCGAGAAAATCAAAATTGAAAAAACGACTTTAAAAACCGAACATTTCATATCTTAGAAATTTTCGGCAAAAGTAAGTAAAAAATTAACAATTTTCCTTTTTTAGGCTCAACTTTCAGTTTTTTAATCTTCCATGATAGACCAGAAAAGCTGCATGGCGTCGATTCCGTTGATTTTCGTGCCAGAAAGATAGCTTTTAAGGATATTGTCCCGGCCTCCCGTAAGCTGCTTACTAGTGATTCCGTATTTGATTGAAGAATCCGCCTCGATAAAAGCACTCAAATGGTCAGCCAGTCGCACCAGTTTTCCGTCAACAGGAGAATAGACATCAGAATTGTAATTGTCGCGCAATTCCTCCCAGCTGACAGCCTGCGCCGTTTTCTGTCCGTCAAGCTCGGTCACAAGGATGCGGTTCTGGAATTCATCATTCGTAAAATAAAGAATTTCGTCCACATAAGATTCGTCCATAAGCGGAACAAGCTCGGCGTGAACGATTTCGTCTTCGATTTGCTTCACGATACCGGGAAGTTCGTTAGTAGCCTGCTTGACTGGGGAAATAATGTCCCTGGTGACAGACTCTGGTAAGTCGTGGAAGAGGGCGCTGAAAAAATCATTAAAAAGCCTTTTTGCACAAGGTTTTTCACCAGTTGCACGGAGAAGAAGAAGAGTTCCCACCGCCACGAAAAAGCAATGTCCCAGAACGCTGGTTTCTGGAACGCGGGGAGTCTGATTCCACCTAGTCTGAAAGCGAAGTTGCTCCGTCTTCATAATAAAGTGGAAGGGCTGCTTTCGCTCCAAAAGCAATTTCACTCCCTTTAAGTCAAGGTACTGCTTTAAATTTTCGCTCAGTTCTTTATGAATCGTGACAATACGCTCTTTTTCATTGACCGGGGCAATCATCTCAAGTTCCCTAAGCGTAGAGAATTTATGAGCGGCCTCAAGAACTCTCTCCGTGAGTGAAAAATCGCTTCGGCTAAGATTTGCGTCAAGCTCAAGGAAATTTTCAAAGCGAGCAAGCAAGTCTGAATCCGAAACAATGCCGGCGTATTTTGAGAGAACCCATTCATTGAGTTTTTTATATTCAGCGGGGTATTTTTCGCGAATCATCTGCTGGACAGGAGATTTTATATCGCTCAGCGTGATTTTTTTGAGCAAATCGAAGAGAGAGGCATAAATCATCCATTCCCAGTCGATTGAGTGGCCTTCACTTTCTTCATATTTTCCGATTATGTATGCCGCAACCATTTTTTCGGCGGCTTTGTCCATTTCGACTAAATCAAAAGGACGAACCAAATCATTCCACCGCTGGATAGAAAATCCTTCGAAGATTTTGAGAATCAGTTTTTTGTCCAAGTTGTTTTGCATTATTTTGCAACGCCTCGTTTTTGGTCGGCTTCAACCTTTTGCTTCCATACGCCGGCCTTCTTTTTGATTTCTTCAGCTTCCTCTGCTTCTCCAAGTGCAATTGCCACACGCCGTGCACCAGAAAGGAACAAAATCGCAATGCGCATATCATCAATTCGGTGGGTGGCAAGCTCATATCGGTCACGATAGGCTGTCGCCGACTGATCATACAATTTGCGAATAAGGCGGATGTAAAGGACAGAAGTCTCATAGTCCGGGGAATTGGGATCAAAATAATCTTTTGTTGCTTTTTTTAGATCGAGAAGATTTTTTGCGACAGTTGCAAAGCGTCCCTGCAATTCAACGAAAGACTCTTTCCATTTTGAGTTGTCACCAAAAGCCTCAATAAGAATATCGATACAGAGTCCGAGTTTACGGATTAAATAAAATCTTTTTTCTACGGAAGCATTTGAAATCGAAGCAAGTTTTTCTTCCATGTCAGACTGCAGGGCATCAACCACATTTGAAACAACTTCTTCCAAATAGATAATCGCCTTGTAGAGCATTTTTCGCGCATTATTCAGGGCTTCATTATCCTTTGTATTAACTAACTCGACAGTAAGTGCGTTGATTTGTATATAATAGGTTGCAACGCCAATCATCTCATCACAGAGATTAAGTTTTTGATATTCTACGCCCGCCGGTGTTTTTTTTATAGATTCCAAAACCTGCGTCTCGCGGTCTGTAGCTTCCTTTATCATTTTTTTGTACGGTTCGCACTTGATTTCACAGAGTTCGCGATTTTCAGTCATAACTTTTGCCATCAGTTTATCCCCCCAAACTTAGCAAGCATTGACCGGGCGTGTTCCAATGATTCGGCACTCGCCGTGTCCCCAGAGAGCATTCGGGCAATCTCAGAAACCCGCTCTTCGCCGGAAATTCCATGAACATGAGTCTGCGTCATTCCGTCTGAGACTGCTTTTTCTATCTTAATTTGATTATCGGCATAAACGGCGATGCTTGCAAGATGTGTGATACACAAAACCTGCCGATTTTTTGCAAGTTTTTTAAGGTGACTTCCGATTGAGACAGCCACCTCGCCGCCAATTCCCGTGTCAATCTCATCGAAAATCATGGTTCCCACGGTAGATTCGCCCGTCGAATCCGACTGGCAGAGAATCGTTTTGAGGGAAAGCATGACACGGCTCAACTCACCGCCAGAGGCAATTTTTGCAAGTGGCTGCAAGGGCTGGCCGGGGTTTGCGCTGATAAGGAATTCGATGTCATCTATTCCGTAAGGCCCGCATTTCTGGGTAACATCTGTTCCGGATTTTTCTGCCACCTGAACAGAAAAACGAGTTCCATTCATGCCCAGGGCAGAAAGCACAGAGACGACTCCAGCCGACATTTTCTGGGCGGCAGCTTTTCGCGCTTCGGAAATCTTTTTCGCCTCGACATAGACTTTTTTGCCCAGTTCGGCGATTTCTTTTTCAAGAGCGTCTTTTTTGTTGGAAGAGCCGTCTAACTCTTCAAGGCGACTCTTGGCTTTTTCGCAATATGAAATAACTTCTGCAAGGGGAGCCGAAACAGAGAAAGCGTATTTCTTTTTGAGATTGTAGATAAGGGTCTGCCTCTCCTGAACCTCTGCAAGGCGGGCCGGGTCAAAAACAAGCCCCTGCTCGTAGGATTTGTATTCATCTGCAATGTCGGAAAGCTCATAAAAGGCACTGTCCAATCGCTCTGAAAGTTTTTGAAGTGACTTGTCTGAGGAAGCGGCGCTGTCTGCAATGACACGGAGTTTTTTAAGCATTGAGACAACAGCCTCGCCTTCTCCGCCAGAAAGAGCAGAATTAAGCTGCTCCACATCGGAATAAAGTTTTTCAAAAGAGGAAAGTTTTTTTTCTTCTTCGTCAAGCTCAATGTCTTCGTTTGGCTTTAGTTTTGCCTCGCTGATTTCTTTTACGGCAAAGGTGAGAAAATCGATTTTTTGCGCCCTGTCCCGGTCATCGGAATTAAGCTCATCAAGCAATTTTCGTTTGGCGACTAATTCTGAATAAAGGGAAGTGAATTCAGCGACCCGCTCAGTAAGAGCCGCGTAAGAATCAAGGAATTTACGGTGCTCGCTCACTTTCATGAGAGACTGATGCTCGTGCTGGCCGTGAATGTCGATTAAAAATGAACTGAATTCGGCCAAATCAGAGCGTGTGACGGGAGTGCTTCCAATCCAGGCTCCTGACTTACCGTTTTCGCGGATTACCCGACGCAAAAGCACACGGCTGTCCTCAGCTTCAATGCCATGGAGATTAAGCCACTCAAAAGCGTTGGAAGGCTCATCTTCTGGAGAAAGTTCCCTTACCGTTTGAGGAGTTTTGCCTAAGAAAAATGTGCCGGAAACGACCGATTCATGTGCTCCAGTGCGGATTTGCTCAACGCCAGCCTTGCCGCCAAGAAGAAAAGAGAGTGCTCCGATTAAGAGAGACTTACCCGCTCCGGTTTCTCCAGAAAGAACCGTAAATCCTTCGCCGAATTCAAGGGAAGCCTGATCAATGAGGGCAAAATCTTTAATTGAAAGATCTTCAAGCATGTTGCGGACCTCCCGACCAGTTTAATTTTGAGCGAAGGGCGTTGTAGAATTTTTCTTTGGTGCAGCCAATCAACTTGGCCTTGTCATCGATTTGATTGATTCTGATGACATCGCCAACATGCAAATCAACCGGAATCTGACCATCAACGCTGATAACTACATCTGAAATTCGGGAAGGAAGAATCTCAATTTCAAGAGAACCGTCTGGACTTAGAACCAAAGGCCGACTTGAAAGAGAAAATGCGTTCATAAGGGTTAAGACCATAGCATCCAAGCCAGGGTCAATGATTGGTCCGCCTGCGCTGGCAGAATAAGCCGTAGAGCCGGTGGCCGTGGAAATTATGATTCCGTCGGCTTTTATTTCTCCGAGAGGAACCTTATCATAAAGAACATTGAAAGAAATCGTATGTGCCGCCGTTTTGCCGCAAATAACGATATCGTTTAACCCCGTGGCCGTTAATCTTCGCTGACCTCCGCGAATCAAATCAGCCCGGAGCATACTCCGCTCATCGATGACGGAATTACCAGCCAAAAAGTCGTCAAGTTCCTTTTTCCATTCTCCCCGCTGGACGCTGGCAATAAAGCCGAAAGAACCAAAATTCACAGGGAAAATGGGGATGCCCATAGGCGCGCAACCCCGTGCGGCGAACAAGACCGTGCCGTCACCGCCCATCGTAATGACAAAATCGTAGCCATAGAATGGATACTGCTCAGAGAATCCGTTGAAGACAAAGATATCAGCCTGAATCCCAAGATTTTTAAGATATGCCTGGATTTCAGCGCCGAGAGTCTTTGATTCTTCCTTAAAACTGTTTACGACGATGAGCGACTTTTTTACTTTCATAAATTTTTACGGCAATGTCCCCAACACTTTTGCGATTTTTGTTGCTGATTCCGACCCCAAACGAGGATAAAGAGGAAAAAGCACGGTGCGAAGGAAAAGCGACTTCGCATGAATATAATTTGCCTGCTCCATTTCTTCAAGGACGGCAATTACTGATTTTTCGTATGCCGGACGAATTTCAATTTCTTTTCGCGAGGCATATTGTTTCGCGTCTTTAAAACTTCCAGAAAGCACCACCGGAAAAGACCAAATCGTTGAGCCATTTTCGGCATCACGGGCGAAAGTCTTGTTTTTTCCGCTCATGAGTGATTTTTGGAAAATCGCAAACAAAGCCTTTCTGGCCTGCTCGTTGCGGGCAAATTCCTTGAGTTGAATAAAGCCCAGCGCACTGTTCATATCTGGCAGAATATCCGTTTCGGGAGCGGCATCTGTGAACTTTTTGAGAACGATCCACTCCCGGCGTTTTGGCGCGATAAGAACAGCACCGCCTCCAGCCGTAATGGTATCGTTCGATTCAAGACCAAGAATAGAATAAAGGCCTGCCATTCCAGCTTTTTTACCAGAGTCTTCACTTTTAGCGGCAGAATCTTCTTCTGCGGCTGAAAAAACATAGCTTGCTCCAACTGAATGGGAAATATCCTCAATTACAGGGATGCCAAAAGAAAGGATTCCTTCGATTTTTGGCAAAATTCCCATAGTCTCATGAAGAAGAAGAAGTCTTCCGCCTTTTTTTATTCCCTCTTCAACAGCCTCTGGAGAAAGCAAACCATCATCTTCATTAACATCTAAAACGAGAGGCTCATATCCTAAATTTTTAACAGCTGTATAATGCCATGACGGAGCAAGGGCTGAAATCATCACAGAAGAGCCTGGCTGTAAATCCAATGCTTTTAAAACATAGGAGAATGCAATCGCCGGACTTCTGAACGCAACAGCTCCATCACAACCGGTAAATTCTTTTACGCTTTGAATTAATTTTGCGTTTAACTCGCCAGGTCCAAGTTTTTCATCAACCATGCAAGTTAAAACCGCATCCATTTCCTTTCTGCGAATCGTTGAGCTAAAGGTCTGAATCATGAATTACTCTTCTTCACCTGCGCTTGAATCGCCCGGATCAAGAATCTTCTGAAGTTCTTTAGCATTAAACAAGCGGCGCATATCGAGCATGATGAGATATTTATCATCCTGACGAATAACGCCGTGTATGTACTCAGTGCCGATTCCGCTAATCATCTGCGGCGGATCTTTGATGTCAGCCGTATCAATGGCAACGACGCGGGCAATTCGGTCAATGATAATGCCGATGCGGTTGTTCTCGATGTTCAAAATGATGAATCCGCCTTCAAACTCTTCGTCACCTTCGGCAACAGCAAGTTTTTGAATTTGGAACCGTTTGTGCAAATTGATAACTGGAATAATTTCGCTTCGGAGATTGAAAATTCCTTCGACATAGAAAGGAGCGTTTGGAATCGGACGAACTTTCGTTACTTTGACGATTTCTTTTACATCCATGATGTCCACGCCATAGATTTCTCCGCCAAGCTGGAATGTAACTAACTGAATCTGAGTATTTTCTGCCATATATCCCCCTAGATTAACTCCTAGACTGTTTTTTATTCACCAAGCAATTTTTTCGCTTCGAGGAACTCTGAAATTCCAACAGCGACTTTTTTTGCCTCACGCATTGCAAGTACAACAGTAGCCGGTTTGTGAACGACATCACCACCAGCAAAAACACCTCGCTTCGTGGTCATACCGTAGGGCTTTTGCTTTGTAACAACGAAGCCGCCCTCATCTGCCTCGATTCCTTCGGTAGTGCTGATAATGCGAGCTGCTGGTCGAGAACCAATTGCGATAAGGATTTTATTTGCAGGCAAGATTACCTCGCCGTTGGGAGTCTGGCATTTAAGCCCAGTGACAATGCCATTTTCACCGACATACTCAAGCGGAGCATGTTCCCATTTAAATTCAACGCCATCAGAAAGCGCGCCGTCATATTCAGCCTTTGCCGCACGCATGAACTCCACGGTCTTGCGGTATGCGACTGTTACCTTTTTTGCCTTCATGCGGATTGCCGTACGACATGCATCCATAGCGACATTTCCCGCACCAATAACGATAACTTCATCTCCCTCGTCAATCGGCACTTCGCTCTTTTCGACATTGCCGTCCTGATAGAGACGAACCATGCGCAAGAGATAATTTGACTGAATGATTCCCTTGAGCTCTTTGCCAGGAATATCAAGGTCTTTTGAAAGTGCCGTTCCAGTTCCGATGAACACAGCGTCAAAACCATTCTTGAAAAGTTCGTCAATCGTAATATCTGTGCCCACCATTGTATTTGTAACGAACTGAACCCCCAAATCAGCGATTTTTTTGGTAGTGTTTCGGACAACATCTTTTGGCAAACGGAATTCAGGAATACCATAGAGAAGGACTCCGCCCGGCTCGCTCTCGCCTTCGTAAACAACGACCTCGTATCCTTTGCGGGCCAAGTCGCCTGCAACAGTAAGACCGGCAGGACCAGAACCGATAACGGCAACTTTTCCGCCGATTTTTTCTATTTTCTTTTCCCGATTGAGATTCATTTCTGTATCGAAATCAGCAATGAATCGCTCAATCATACCAATCTTAATTCCTTTGCCTGCTTTTGCAAGAACACAATGACCTTCACACTGATTTTCATGAGGACAAACACGGCCACAGATAGCTGGAAGATTACTTCGCTGAGCAACAATAGTACGCGCCTCGCCAAAGTTACCCAAAGAAACCGCATGATTAAAAGCCGGAATGTCATTTTCGATTGGACATCCCGTGCGGCACATTGGCTTCGGGCAATTCAAGCAACGGCGTGCTTCGGCTATTGCTTCTTGGATTGTATATCCTTTAATCTCTTCTTCCATAATTCTAGACCTCATTAAGAAAAAAAATATTACTAGTCCTTACAGTATAACGATAGATTTAGTAAAATGCAAATCAAAATTCAATATAATATCAATCTACGATAAATAAAGTCAGGGAAAACACCTTCCTTACACCAAAAGCCTTTAACTCACGGGCACAGGCTTCTATTGTTGAGCCTGTAGTGAGCACATCATCCGCAAGAACGACAGCTTCTGGAATTTTTTTGCAAAATTTGCGGATTTTCCTCTTATTTTTAAGCCTGTAAGACGATGAAATTCCCTCAATTCGCTGAAGACGGTCGAGTTTTTTCTGCTGAATGTGAGAAAGCCGCTCAAGCAGACGAAAGACTTTCACCCCCCAGCCTTTTTCAAGATAAAAACACAATTCTTCAATCTGATCCCAGCCACGCTCACGGATTTTTCCTGCACGGGGAGGAACAGGAACGACAGCCAAAGAAAATCCCAATTCATTTTCGATGGCACAGAGTTTTTCATAAAAAAGGACGGCAAAATAAGGAGAAAGATTTCGCTTGTCTTCCATTTTCCAAGCAAAGAGCAGAGACTTCTTCCACAACTGATAGCCGTAGAGAGAAAACGCACCGTCAACACTTTGCAAGGCTGGACTTTCCCTGCAATAAGAGCAGACTCTGATTTCGCTCACAAGTTCCCGGCCGCACTTTGTGCATGAATTCCTAAAACCGAAAGAACGCAATTGGGGAAGGCAATTCTTGCACAAGGGAATACGGAGGCTCTTCTTTGAGCAGCGCAAACATCTCTCGCCGCCAAGCAGCAAAGAAATAAAATCCTGTACTATGCATTGCAAAACAAAGCAAAAAGTGAAAGAGCTTTTTTTAAAAGAAAGATTTTTCCCTGACATCACCTATACATAGGCAAAAAAAAGCAATTTTCGGCAACGGAAAGAAATAATTTTTTGTTATATTTTTTTTCGGGACAGCGCATTTGGAAGACTTTCCCCATTATCTTCCACTCAGGGATTTTTTCCAACGGGCAACTAAATCAAGGGCCTGGCGCGGAGTCATGTCATCTGGGTCGCAACTCAAGATTTCGTCAAGAACAAGCTCTTCATCGCTGAAAAGGCCTGGCATTGAGACGGATTTTTCAAGAGGCTTTTCCTCGGCGGATGTCTGCAAGGTCTGAAGTGAGCCGGCATTTTCGCTTACGGCAGAATCTGCTCCCTTCTGAAGGGTGTTCAAAATCTCGTTAGCGCGACGAATTACGCTTTGGGGAAGGCCTGCAAGGGAAGCGACATGAATTCCGTATGAATTTTCACTGGCACCTTCCTTGATTTTTCGGAGGAAAGTGATTTTATCGGCTTCTTCACTGACTTCCATGCAAAGCAATTTAAGCGAAGGATGATCGAGCCGAGTAAGCTCATGATAATGTGTGGCAAAAAGCGTCTTGCATTTAAGGGCATTCAAGAGATATTCAGAAACGGCCCAGGCGATGGAAAGACCGTCCTCCGTGCTAGTTCCCCGACCCACTTCATCCATAATTACGAATGATTTTTCGGTCGCCGTTCGCAAAATGTAGGCGGTTTCAGTCATTTCCACGAGGAAGGTTGACTCGCCCCGCGCAAGATTATCGCTGGCCCCAACGCGGCAGAAAATGCGGTCAACTGCACCGATATGAGCCTCTTTAGCCGGGACAAATGAACCAATTTGAGCAAGAAGGGCAATGAGGGCATTCTGGCGCAGATAGGTTGATTTACCCGCCATATTCGGACCGGTTATAAGGGCAAAATAAGCTGATTTACTTTCCTTTTCGGCAGAAATTTCTATGTCATTGGGGACAAATTCGCCACTGGGAAGATGGAGTTCAACCACTGGGTGACGGCCACCTTTAATGATAAAATCCTTTGAATTGTCCACAAAGGGCTTTACCCAGCCGTGAAGAAGGGCCGCATAAGCGAGAGAGCTCGTGACATCCGCATAGGCAATTTCTTTTGCCGTCTGAAGAAGATAATTCGTGTGCTCTGCTATTTTCGATCGGAGCTCAAGGAAAAGAGCTTTTTCCGTTTCGGTAATTTTAAGCTCAGCTTCACCGATTTGTTTTTCAATTTCCTGCAAGCGCACCGTTGTGTAACGATCGGCATTGGTAAGGGCTCGGCGGAGAATAAAATGAGCCGGAACCTGCTCGCTTTTGCCCCTGGTGATTTCTATGTAGTAGCCAGTGAGAGAATTACTGCGGATACGAAGATTTTGGATTCCGGTGGCAGCCTTTTCTTCTTCTGCATAATCGTCAAGGATTTTGTTTACATTGTCGTGGATTCTGCGGTATTCGTCCAGCTCGGCCGACCAACCTTCTTTAATGATTCTTCCCTCTCCCAAAGCCGTGGCCGGGTCTTCGAGAATTGCGTTTTTTATAAGGGCGACAATCTGCTCGGCAAGATTTTTTTCGGTATGAGTGAAGCCGCAAGAATCAAGCTGTTCACGAACTTTGAGCCAGTTTTCAAGACTTGCACGAAGAGCCTGAACATCTTTTGCATGGGCCCGCTCCATAGCGACCCGACCAGCAAGTCTCTCTATATCAAGGATATTTCCGAAAAGCTCATGGACAAATTCGAGGAGATTACGGTTTTTGACGAAAAGTTCCACATGATTCTGCCGTCCGCGGATTTCTTCGACATTTGTGAGTGGGTACAAAAGCCATGAACGCAAAAGCCGTTTTCCCATAGCCGTTTCCGTGTGAGAAAGGCACTCTAAAAGAGAAAACTGACTGCTTCCGTCCCGCAAATTCTCCACGATTTCAAGATTACGCCGTGAAGAATCATCCATAATGACAAACTGGCTGTCGCGGTAGACTTTAATGCCCGTAACATGGGGAGCATTTGTGGTCGCCGTTTTTTGAAGATAATCAAGCAAAAAACCAGCAGGAGCGACTTCGGGAGATTTTTCGTCTAGGGAAAAGCCCTGTAAATTCACGGTTTTGAATTGAGCCAAAAGCCTTTTATAAGAAAGGCTCTGGTCAAAATTCCAATCCGGGTAGTAAGAGACGGCAATTTCTTCGTTTTGCAAGAGAGTATTCTGAACGATTTCATTTTTTTCGAGAGACTGGGGAAGCAAAAGTTCCCGCGGATGACAACGACCAATTTCCTTTGAGAAATTCTCTTCCATGTCGGATTCGTACCAACTCGTCGCAAAAAAGTCTGAAGTGGTGACATCAAGGTAAGCAAATCCCGCCCGCCCTTTCTGAAGGCAGAGACAGGCAAGGAAGTTGTTAGCGCCTCCGTCAAGATATTCGCTTTCAAGGGCCGTTCCAGGCGTAATGATTTCGATGACCTTGCGCTCGGTGAGACCTTTTGCTTTCGGGTCGCCAATTTGTTCACAGATTGCAATTCTTTTGCCACAGCGCAAAAGGCGGGCTATGTAGATTTTAGCGGCGTGAAAGGGAATGCCACACATGGGAGCTGCTCCGCGATGCGTAAGGGTAAGATTTAAAAGCCTTGAAACCTCTATCGCATCTTGGTTGAACATTTCATAAAAATCACCCAGACGGAAAAACAGCACTTCATCCTTATGTTCTTCTTTGATTGAGAGATACTGGAGCATTACCGGAGTGAGTTCGCCCGGTTCTGCACGAGACTGAACAGAACCTGCGACAAGGGCATCTTTTGAGCGAGCCATTCTACATACCGAGGGCTGCGATTACCTTATCAGTGACATCAACTGAGGAAGAGTACCAAAGAATCGCATTATTCTGCTGTAGGGAAAGAATCATGCTGTAACCGCCGTCTTCGGCAACGCGCTCAAGCACAGAATATAGTTTTTTATAGAAAGAATCTGAATTCTGCAAACTGTTTTTCATGGATTCAAGCTCAATATTCTTTGCGTTCGTATATTCAGTAAGGGCATCAGTTTTTTTGATAATATCAGCCTCTAATCGTGAAGCGGCAGAATCATTTCCTGAGGAAGTATACTCCGCCTTCTGCTGCTTAAGTTTTTGGATTTCTTCTGTACGCTTTGCAATTTCTCGCTGAAATTCAGTCTTTTTTGATTCATAATTGCGTACTGGGGCTGAATTGCGGAAATAAGCCTGATAGACTTTTGCCGTATCAACAACTCCAAATCGGGTAATCTGCTGGGCAAAAAGACCAGAAGAAAAAACAAAAGTTAAAATCGCCAAAACAGAAATCTTCTTAAAAGTCATAACATTACCTCTCGATGAAAATCGACATTATTTATTTGGAATATTGAATGAAAGAACGAACTTCCAGTTTTTATCCCATTCAACATCCTTTTCGTCATTGATGCGGAATGTATTTGCAAAAAGCAAGCGCAAGGGGAACTGAGGAATCGTAAAGCGAATTCCAGGACCAACACTGAAGTAGAAATCCTGAAGAGTAATATCATTCATAATATCTTTTGGCTCGCTTTTTACGATAACGGCATCCCCGAACAAATCAAGGGCAAGTACGCCAGGCACAAGAGGCATTCGAAGTTCAACAATGTTGTTCCACAAAGCCTTGCCCATTACCTTGTTATAAATTGATGTCCAACCACGGCCAATGAACATACCGTCGATATGCAATTTGCTTGTATCGCCGATTCCTGTACCAGGTTTTGGGAATTGCAGAGAAAGACCAGAATATGCCATGAAGACGAGTTTGTAAGTCCAATTCTCTGTAATCGGGAATTTAAGCAAAGTAAAATATTTCTCAAGTTTTGTATCAGTTCGCAAGAAATATTCGCTTTCATAAGGAGTAAGACCATACCATGTGAATTTTTGGCTCGCAAACCAGCCTTTTGAAGGATCATAGTTTACATCACGGTCATCGATAGAAAAGGCCGTCCAAATAGAGTTTTGCCATCCCCAATGGTTTGCATATTTACTGACAGCCGCGTCAGTCGGATAATAGACATCCTCATCGTAAATATTATTCTTGAGACTTGTTGTGATACCGCCCGTCCAAGAAAGAATCGCAAAATCCGGAGTCCATCGGCGTCCAAGTGTAAAGCCAGAAGACCATCGCCACTGCTCGTAATCCATATAATATGAATCATCTGTGAGAGTTCCGTCTTTATTAATCTTTACGCGGTAAGCGTCAAGGCTCGAATGGGCAATTTCTGTACTTATGGATGTAGAGATTGGTAAATCCCCGAACCAGTTTGTTCCATAACTCAAACCTACAGACTGAGTTCCTGTAGAGACAGTTGAACTTGCGCTGATTGAACGGCCGCTTCCTTTGAAATTGCTGTCCTGCCATTTTACAAACAAAGCAAAGGGAAGTTCATCCGGATCAGAAACTCCACTGAATGTTACGCCAAATTCAATAGAGGTTGTGGACTGTTCCTCTACAGAGACAATCAAATCAACAAGGTTTTCTTCTGAACCTGGAACGATATCAGGGACTACGGCACTGAAATACTGAAGGTTGTATAGATTACGAAGACCTGTCGTGACTTTTGCTTTTGAGAAAATATCACCAGACTCAATAGGAATTTCCCGACGGATTACATGCTCCTTTGTTCTGGTGTTTCCTTTGATTATAATATCCTCAACATGAGAACGGACATTTTCCATAACCATGAACTGGTAAGAAATAGTTTTCTTTTCGACATCTTTTTCAGGAATCTGCTGGAAACGATTTGAAGTGTATCCATTTTCATAGTACAAATCAGCGACAGCCATGATACCTTCGTTGAACTTTGTCTGATCAAAAACAGAGCCTTTCTTGAGTTTGACTTTCGACTGTAATTCCTCATCAGAAAAGATTCGGTTTCCAACAAAAGAAACACCTTCGTAAGTATACTGAGAGCCTTCACTAATAACAAAAGTAATCGTAAGCTCATCACGCTTTTTCTTATCATTTTGCTCGACAGTCTGAGTAATATCTATGACATCTGCGTCAATGTATCCTTCGTTTGCATAGTAAGCGAGGATTGCCTGACGGTCAGCCTCAAGCATAGACTCCTGAAAAGCGCCTTTGCTTATGATACCGATTTCCTTGAGTTTAATTTTTTTCTTCAGTGTTTTTGAAGAAATGATTTTATTACCAGAGAAATTGATATGGGCAATAACAGTCGGGTGTCCTTCATCAACTGTATAAGTGATTTCAATACCCTTAGCTGTTTTTTTTGTAGATGAAGAAACTTTGATATTCGTAAACCCCTTTTCAAGGTAATGATCACGAATCGCGCGCTCATCTATCGGAAGTTTTGACGCTACGAAAATATCTTTTTCTTTTGAGGTGATAGATTCTTTTATTTCTGCCGTGCGAAGCTGCCTGTTTCCTGAGACTAAAATCCTACTTATGGCAGGTTTTTCGGTGACAAAAAATGTAATCGTAACCGTGCTTCGTTTCATATCGCCCGGAATAGCTTCAGGATTGATTTCATCGAACAAATCAAGGGCATAGATACGATCCATCATGTCGGCGAACACTTCATCGTTGAATTTCTTTCCATAAAAGCCAGAGACAACGCCTTCAAGTTCTTTGCTACGGACATTTTTCAAGCCTTTGAAAGTAACAGACTTAATGACAGCCCCGTAATACCAAGTATCAGATGAAGATGAATCCTGTGAATAGATTGTCAATGGTGCAAAAACACACATTACAACAGAAATAAAAAGTGCGATTAAACGCTGCCGGATTATCATAAAATCCCCTTACCCATTTTTAAAAAGCAAATTTCCATGACAGTGTCAAAGATGTTGAAGGAACCAAAGTATCCATAAGTCCTTTCTGAAGCGAACTGATATCTGGCGCAATCCCAAGACGAATGTTCACATAGGGAGAAGCCATCTCAAAACCAAGCGACGGCTGGAAAACGATACCGTTTACCGAAGTACCATTGTTGATTTTGTGCTCGTCATAAGTCCAATGAAGCATGGAGTCCATATAAATTGAACTGCCGAAGTATTTACCTACATAAACAGTCGAGTTGTCAAGAAAGTTACCAACCGTGAGCTGCTTATTGCTGTTTTTTTCATCCATACTCAGCTTCAAGGAATTCTGAACGATATTCGTTCGAATGGAAACTATATCAAAATTCAATAATTCACGCAATGTATTCTCAACACGACGCATGACAGTTGACTGCAAGAACATGTCTCCAAAGGCTCCGCTGAATTCCCCTGCTCCGCTTGAATCTGCGGAAATGATTTGTCCGAGCAAAAGCATAATCTCCCGTTCTGATTTTGCAGGATTTGAAGAGAAAATCGGATTGAACGCGCTCACCCTCTGATTATTTGCAGAAAGAATAATTGTTACCATATTACCGTTATCGTCGCGCTCACGAGTTTCTGCACGCACAGTCACACGAGGATCCATAGAATCCTGAGTCTCATTGAAAATAATCCTACCCTCTTTCATATAGAAATTTCTGTTCAACCATGTGATTTCACCGCCACGAAGAGTAATGTCACTATCAAAAGAGAATTCTCCCGCATAGGTATCGAGATAAATAGAAAGGGGTGTTCCAGGGGTTACGACACCGCGAAGGAAAGGATTGAAAAGAAGTTGTACTTTCTGCCCGACTACAATGTCAAAATCAACCATGACATTCAAATCGGCAGGGTTATTCGTCGGAACTGATGGCAAGAATTTAGCGATATTAGCCACCGAGAACTGTTCCTGCAAAGGTGTTGCGACAATTTCGACATCAGTATCATCAGCGATAACAAATCCAGAAACGGACAAATCACGGGGAATTGAGAAAGAAAGAGTAAGATTTCCGCTCGCCAGACCTTTTGCATGAATAAAGGGGAAGGTTAAATCAAGGGGAACTTTATGATTGTCATCTATGTCGATGTTCAGCTCAAGGAAATTCGGAATCCATCTGTTAAATTCCATGCGGTATTCGACTGAACCATATCCCTTGCCAAGAGTAACATGAGTCGGCGGAACAACGGCTTCTCCGTGTCCAACTGTCATGATGACTTTTTCCGCATGGAAATAATTCTTAGAGACGAGCGGAATAATGAAACCTGGATGAAGGACGCTAAAAGCTCCCGTGAACTCAGGATCAGTCGTTGGACCCGTAATACGCAATGCACCATTCAGAAGTCCTGAATTAAAACTTACAAAAGGAATCTCGACTTCAGAACAGATGAATCTCATGTCAGCGGCAATACCAGTAATGTCGATATTCATTTTATTTTCATGGACAGATCCATTTAAGTTCATCTGAACAGGGCTCTTTCTTCCGGCGACAGCAGAAATCATACCGTCTGCACTCGTGTAAGAAGCATTAAATCCTTCAGCCTCATCTGTCATAATATCAAATCGACCGGGACTGTGTGTCGCCGTCACCTTCAGAGGAAAATCACTAGTAATGAAATCACCAGTAACCTTATCAGAAGTTAAAGTAACAGAATAATAATCAGGCACGCCGAATTTCTTTTCAGGAACGCCACCTTCAAGTTTAATTTTCAGCGGGGCATGTAAGGTCTTGTTCATAAGATTAGCATCTATCGTAAATGAAGCATCACCCTCAAAAACTGCTGGGTCAAAGAAAACCTGCGCGTCAGACAGTTTGAGAACAGACCATGCACAATCAATGTTATCAAGATGCAATCCGGAATCATCAAGGACGAGAGAACCACTGGCAACAAGCGGATATCCGTAAAGAGAAAGGGATGAGCGATGAAGAATAACCGACAAGAAAGGATTATTTATCGTTCCGCTCGCCGTAATATCAGCCGAAATCGTATTCTCAACATTTTGGAGAGACATGAGACGAGAAGATGGAAACGAGTGAATCATGGCCTCCACAGACATGTAGAAATCATTTTTTATATTCTCAATCGAAAAAGGCTTCTGGGAAGGATTCGTCAAATCAGCGTTCAACGAGAGGATTTCTGAAGAAATGGGACTCTCTGCTGAAATTGAAGCGTGAAGAGAATCAAAAATACCTTCATTCATATTCCAGACTATATTTCCACCACCGTCAAGGGAAGAAGTTTCGTCGTTATAAGAAAGACTACTCAGAATAAAGCCGTATTTACTCAAAGAACCAGAAAGCGCCAGGTGAGGATTAAAAGTCATATAATCAGAAGGTTCGTCAAGTTCAAGGCTCACGATATCGACATCAAAGCCAAGCTCACGGCTCCAATGCAAGATGGAACTTGTGGAAGCGGCAAAAACATATTTTCCTACGGCAAAGGGCAGTTGAGAGAACTGCAAGGTCGCGCCAATCTGCTCATCAATCGAAACTATGGCGTCAAAATTATAATCACCAGAGACTGCAATCCAATCAGGAGTAAAACTTCCGAAGAAATGATAAGGCAGGGCATTTACCGTCAAATCAGTAACGAAAGAAAATTCGTCAAAGCTTGAGCCGAATTCAATTGCGACATCTGCGTGGGCATTCTGTTTTCCGAAAATCAAATCAAAATTCGAAAGCTGCAAAGTCTCTTTTGAGCCATCAAGGGCAAATGTAACGATTTCCCTATCCTTCTCGGTGTTCGCAAAAAGACAGACCGGGGCGTTCATTGAAAAATCTTTGAAGTCGCTGGACAAATAAGCTTCCGTATTGAAGATATAAGGCCGCATTGAAGAAGAAAGCCCCCGCATGACTTCTGCCTTTTCCTCAGGCAGGAAAAAGGCAATCGTATCAATGATGCTGTCAGCAAAAATATTCGAGAATACAACGCTGGTCTGCAAATAATTTCCACGCTCACGCAATAGGCTGCCCTCGATTTGCAGTCGTCCGGTCTCGTCAAAATCCGGATGAGCAAAATCAAGAAGTTCGAACTGGAAATCAAGTGACTGATTTTCTGGAAGGAGCGTAAACTGGACACCAGTAAAGCTCTTTTCGTTCATGAAAATCTGCGGAGCGACACAAGTAAATCCTTTGCGGTATGGATCGATATACATTTCTGTAGAAATAATGCCGCCGTTTTTCAGCATAAAATAATTTAGGGAAAAAAGACCTGAAGGCTGAAGTTCTTTTATATTGAAAGCGCCAGTGAAATCGGCGTCAACAAAAGAACCATTTACCGCAAGTCTGGAAATCTTTACATTCTTATCATCGCCATCACATCTGAGGGCAAGCGAAACAGGCTCTCCGAGCAATTTTTCAGGAAGAGCAAAAGTCAAATCTGTTTTATAAGACAATGAGTCGGCAGAAACAATTCCCGAAACAGTGCCAGAAATTGTAGAACCGTCTATTTTTTTCACGGTTGGATTTTTTCGGCGGACAGAAACAAGGCGCATTGGATTAAAGCGTTCAAAATCTCCCGAAAAAGCGAGGGAATTTTTACTGATATCATATCGGGCAAAAAGCGAGAAAGGAAGCACGGTACGCATCGTTCGCACTTCAAGCGTATTCTCCGAATAATTCACGAGCATATCGAGATGAGAAAGAGAGTAATCAACTCCACCGCTTCCTGAAAGACTGACAAGAGCCGAACTGCCATCAAACTGAGGAAAGAATGTTCCAGAAACAGAAAAATTACAGGCTGCCGAAGTCCATTTGCCATCAGTTTTACAAAGACCTGTCTTATATGTGACTTTTCCGTTCGTATTGATATCAACGCCTTCCGCAAGATTAAAGCCCTTGATTCTGAGACTTTTGAGAGCAAGAAGCAAATCGTTCATCTTATCGGAGTAATGCACCGAGAGATTCTTGATGACGATATCGAGAGGAATATCAATTTCTTTTCCAGAAAGACTGAAAGCGTCCTTTGGACGAGAGGATTCAGCAGAATCTTTTTCTTGACCTGTGCCAGATTGTTTTTCGAGAAGACTTTTGATTTTGTCTTTGAATTTAAAATTCTGGAGAGCATCGTATTCAACTGTCACGCCATTGATTGTCAGTTCTTTGAGGGCGACCGTTGGATTTTTTGAGAAGAAACCGAATACATTGTAAGTAAGAGTTGCCCGCCGAATTCCAACAATTTTGTTTTTTGTCTCCACATCATAAATCGAGACATTCCTGAAATTCACGCCGATGAAAATTGACGGCGAAAGCGATTTGTAAGAGAAGGCAAGTCCTGTCTCGTCCTGAAGTTTTTGTGAAAGAGAATCCTCAAATTCTGACAATGACTCATTGATACGCAGATAAACAGGCCGCACGAGCGCGAGGACTGCGATAAGGAGGAGAATGAAAATTGAGCTTCCCAGGCTTACGCCAAAAACTTTGGACTTCATAAAAATTCGACAGCTTTACTCTTCTTTTATCGGCATATAATAAAGTAGCGATTAGGAATTAGCAATCATATAAGAAAACAATCGAAAAATCTTTCGGTAACTGTATTTATAATCTCTGGAATCTGTGTTAATCTGTCCTTGATTTTAGCAGGTGATATTATGATTTTGAAGAATTTTATAGTTTTTGAAGGCATAGACGGAGCGGGAACCAGCACCCAGATTGAGATTTTAAAAAAGAGGCCGGACGCAGGCAGATTCTTTTTTACCACCGAGCCGACCGACAGCGAGACCGGAAAATTCCTTCGCAAAATGCTTAAAGGAGATGTGGAGCTTGACGCCCGCACCTCGGCATTTTTGTTCGCCGCAGACAGAAACGAGCATCTTTACGGAAAAGGCGGCACGAACTGCGGAGTAGTGGCCAAAGCTGAGAGCGGTAAAATCGTGGTGAGTGACCGCTATTTATTCTCAAGCCTGACCTACCAGAGCGTAACCTGCGGAGACGAGCTTCCCCGCCGCCTCAACGAAAGCTTTCCCCTGCCGGAAATTTTATTTTTCTTCGACATTGACCCGGAAATTTCCTTGAAGCGGGTTCTTGGCCGGGGCGAGACCGAAATCTATGAAAAGCTGGACTTCCAGAAAGCCACGGCCGAGCGTTACAGGGCCGTCATCAGCGAATACGAAAAAATGAAGACCGGCATGAAAATCATAAGGCTGGACGCAAGCCGCCCCATCGAAGAAATCAGCGAAATTATCAATGAGCATTTAAAAATTGGCAATTAAGAAAAATTCTCTGTGAGGAATTTTCAACTTTCCATTTTCAGTTTTCAGTTTTTCCTGCCGATATTCTAAGAGATGAAAAAGAGATTTTTTACGGCGGTGATTGCCGTTTTCATTGCGATATTCTCGATTACGCCGGCCTTTTCCTACATGGTCAAGTACAAGGAGGACTACTACAAGCTCTTCCATGTGCATTACCAGCAGTACCCCGACGATGTAATCGAAAACATCTACTGGCTGGAGCAGGCTGTCAAGGCGGACTTCTGCAATCCCCTTTACGCGCCGGTCAAAATCAACGACGAGAAAGACTGGGAAAAATACCGCTATCTCTTTATGATGCATATAAATCTCAAGCTGATTGAGCAGCACATGCGGCTGGGGCGAACCTACGACAAGCAAGTTGCCCACTTTTACGACGCGCCCTGGCGGGATGCCTACATCGAAAACCTGAACAAGGCAAAGACATGCTACGAGGCAGGCCTTTATTACTGGAGGGAAGCAAAACTCTGGGCGGAAAAAGCGAATGTGGGAAAATTCAAATTCCTGATTTTGCAGGACATCCAGAACTGGGAAGACGAGCGGGAGCGAATCGGAAGCGGCAAGCTGGACTACGAGAAAATCCTGAACCGCGAGCTTAAGCGCGTGAACAAAGTGATTGAAGAATTCGAAAAGATGAATAAAGAGTACTAAAGGAGGAGTGAGGAGTGAGGAGTGAGGAGTGAGGAGTGAAAAACTCCTAATTCCTAATTCCTAACTCCTAACTAAATAAAATGACATTCGAAGAGAAAGATATTATTTACCCGCCGGTGCATCCGGGGACTGACCGCACTTTCATCCGCTTTTATGACGGCGAGATTGACCTGAACTCTGTTTTTTACTCAGCCGAAAAGGAGACTTTGCCCCAGCGCATTTTCGTCACTGACACCAGCGTGGCAAGCCTTCCCGCCCTGCACTCCTTCCTTGACTTTTTCCGGGGCGAGGATTTTTCCCACCCAAAGATTGAACCGGGCTTTGTCGGCAAGCGGGGGAAGGACATGCTTTTGATTCTGGGAGCGGGAGAGCCTTACAAGACAATCGAAAGCGTACTTGCAATCGTTAAGGCGGCTCTGGACAACAACGGCCAGCGCTCGGCTGTCTTCGTGGGAATCGGCGGCGGCGTCATCACTGACATGACGGCATTCGCGGCCTCGATTTTCAAGCGGGGCGCCCACTGCGAGCTTGTTCCCACCACCCTCCTTTCCATGGTGGACGCGGCAATCGGCGGCAAAACCGGCTGTGACTTCGATTCCTACAAAAACATGATCGGCTCTTTCTTCCCAGCCCAGAAAATCCACATCTGCCCGGCCTTTATCGAAAGCCTTTCCGCAAGGGAATATCGCTCAGGCATGGCAGAACTTGTAAAAACAGCCCTCCTCTACGAGCCAGAATTTTTCGAGCGGATTGAAAAAAATCCTGAAGCCTTGAACGACCGCAAAGGCTCACTCATAAAAGAGGGAATCCGAATCTGCGTGAACGCCAAGGCAAAGGTCGTGGAGCAGGATTTAACCGAAAAAAATATCAGAATGCAGCTGAATTTGGGTCACACTTTCGGACACGCCCTGGAATCAATGGCGGGCCTTGGCGTGGTCACTCACGGAGACGGGGTTGCCTGGGGCATGGCACGGGCGGCGGATTTAAGCCAGCATCTCGGCCTTTGCACCAAGGAATACGCTGACCGGGTAAAAAAATGCCTTGCCTCTTTCGGCTGGGAAACAAGCCCCGTTCACCCAGAAATGAAGAAAAAGTACGGAAGCGACGAGGAAATCGCGAAAATCCTCTTGAATGCCATGAAAAAAGACAAAAAGAATTCCAGCAGCAAAATACGCTTTATCCTTCAGTCGAATGTGGGCGAGACCGTCATCACCGAAGTGCCGGAAGAGGATATTCTTTCTGTGCTCAAGTAAGCCCAAAGACATGGACTACTTTTCGAGCCAGTTTTCGATTTTTTCCCGAATATTTTCCAGAGGGATGAGGCTTGCCACGCTGAGGACTTTTGCCTTGGTCATCATTTTTTTGGCCTCTTCCTCGCTGATTCCCCGGCTCTGCATGTAAAAGAGCTCGTCCGCTCCCAAGCGTCCCAAAGTAGAACCGTGGGTTCCGGCAACATCTTCTTCATCACAGAGAATCATGGGAATCGACTTGTTGACGGCACTTTTGCTCATAAGCAGAGTCTCTTCCTGCTCGTCGCCAGTAGAGCCATGACAGCCGTTCTTAAAATCAATGGTACCACGGTAATTTTTAACGGCATTTCCGTCCAGGACTCCCTTTACCAGCATTTTCGTGTCAGTCTCGCTGCCAGTGTGAATGACTGCGTGGTTAAAATCAAAATGCTGCTCCCCCTTTGCGATAAAAGCGAGCTCGCTCTGGAAACGGGACTTGTATTCGCCAAGCTGGGTGTACAAGCCTGAATCAATGTGATTTCCGCCAAGCTCAATCTGGGTGAAGTGAATCTTAGAATTTTCTCCGGCGACTGCGCTCGTCTCATCGATTTGATTCTGGTCTTTTCCCAAAAGCTGGACTTTTATGACATGCACAAGGGCATTTTCTTCGGCATAGATTTTTGTACGGATAACCGAGTCGATTTTTGAAGAATCAGCTCCCTCATAAAGGAAAATCACGCAGCTTTCAGAATCTTTTTTTGCATAGATGATTTGAGACGAAGCAAAATGAGGAGAGACTGAATCAGAATTTCCCGCTTTTCCGTAATCAAAGGAAAGAAGAAGGGGATTTTCGGTTTTGCCGCTGATTTCGATAATCTGGTCAACTCCCTTAAAGACATTTTCTTCAAGGTAGGAAGAAATTTCTTCACCGATTCCAGACTTAAGGGCAGGAAATTTGTTCAAATCGATTTTTTGCCCAGAAAGCAGGGAAATGCCTTCCGGGATTTCAGAGATTTCAGGCTCAAAGAGAGAGGGAATCTCCCGCAATTCAAGGGAATCCCGGTTCATCTTGAGCCAGTTCCATGTAAGGGCGGGGATTTTATTTATTTCGTTAAACTTTAGTGTTTCTGTCATAGTCATTCCTCGTTCCGCATTATGAATTGCGCTTTACAGCGAACCTTTCATTTCAAGGCGAATCAGATTATTCATCTCAACGGCATATTCAAGGGGAAGCTCTTTTGAGACAGGATTTGCAAATCCGCTTACAATCATTGTCCTTGCCTCTTCCTCAGAGATTCCCCGGCTCATCAAATAGAAAATCGCGTCGTTTGAGATTCGGCCGATTTTTGCCTCGTGGCCAACGTCACAGTCATCAGTGTGAATGTCCATGGCGGGAATTGTGTCGCTTCGGGAAATGTTGTCGAGCATAAGGCTCTCGCAGGAAACGCTGGCCTTGCTGCCCTTTGCCTCTTTTCCGATGTAGATTGCGCTTCGGTAGGTTGAGATGCCGCCGGATTTTGAGAGAGATTTCGTGGTGATTACGCTCGTCGTTTGAGGGGCGAGGTGAACCATTTTGGCTCCCGTGTCAAGGTTCTGTCCTTCGCCGGCAAAAGTAACGCCAGTGAATTCAGCCCTGGCTCCCCGGCCAATCAAGTCGCTCTGGGGGTAAAGATAGGAAATGTGGCTTCCGAAAGAGCCTGAGACCCACTCGACCCGGCCGCCCTCTTCTACACGCGCCCTCTTGGTGTTGAGGTTGTACATGTTCTTAGACCAGTTTTCCACGGTTGAGTAGCGCAAGTGTGCGCCTTTTTTTACATAAAGCTCGACGCAGCCGGCGTGAAGATTTGCCACATTGTATTTTGGAGCCGAGCAGCCCTCGATAAAGTGCAGGTCAGCGCCTTCGTCAACGATAATGAGGGTATGCTCGAACTGTCCCGCCCCTTTCGCGTTCAGACGGAAGTAGCTTTGCAGGGGGATTTCAACCTTTACATTCTTGGGAACATAAACAAAGGAGCCGCCGGACCAGACAGCCCCATGCAGGGCCGCGAATTTGTGGTCATTTGGCTTTACCAGCTGCATAAAATGCTCTTTTACCATGTCGGCATAAGGGCCGCGGAGAGAGCTTTCAAAATCAGTGTAGATTACGCCCTGCTTGGCCACTTCTTCCTGCAAGTTGTGGTAGACAAGCTCAGAGTCATACTGGGCGCCCACTCCCGCAAGAGAAGTGCGCTCTGCCTCAGGAATGCCCAGCTTTTCAAAAGTGTCTTTAATGTCTTCGGGAACATCTTCCCACTTGCCCTGCATTTTTGTGTTGGGGCGCACGTAAGTGGCGATTTCGTCAATGTTGAGACCAGAGATGTCCGGCCCCCACTCAGGCACGCGAAGCTCATTGTAAATTTTAAGCGCATTCTGGCGGAATTCACGCATCCATTCAGGGTCGTTTTTGTCGTCGGAAAGTTTTGCGACAATCTCTGACGTGAGGCCAGCCTTGTTGCGGTAAAAGCCCTTTTCCTCATAGCGGAAGTCGTAGGGAGAAGAATCTATGCTTTTTATGTTATCTTTTTCGTTTTCCATAATAGTCCAACCATATCAAACGGGCTAGGGATAGTAGTGGCAGCGAAGCTGTTCCGAAGGAATGAAGCGTTAGCGGAACCACGGATAGCCCGGCCGCTGTTCCATGAGCGAAGTCGAAGGACAGCGGCAGCCCCCAACTTCTAACTCCTCACTCCTAATTCCTAACTTATAAACTGCTCGAAACCATTTGCATTGATTTCCTCAACAAGACTTCCGTCCCCTTCCTTGATGATTTTGCCTTTGACCAGAATATGGGTCTTGTCCACTTTGAGGCTTTCAAGGATTTTCGTTGAGTGGGTGATGATGATAAGGGCGCCGTTCATGCGCTTCTGGTATTCTTCGATTCCCTTTGAGACCGTGCGAACCGCGTCAACGTCAAGGCCGGAATCAGTCTCGTCAAGGATGGCGAGTTTGGGAGAAAGCATGAGAAGCTGCAAGATTTCGCTCTTTTTGCGCTCGCCGCCGGAAAATCCCACATTCAGGTCTCGGCTGGCATAGCTTTCGTCCATGTTCAAAAGCTTCATGGTCTCTTTGAGCTGCTTCTGGAACTGGAAGAGTTTGACCCGCTCGCCGGTCTTCTGCTGCAAGGCCGTGCGGATAAATGATTCCAAAGGAATGCCCGGAACCTCAAGGGGAGCCTGAAAAGAAAGGAAAATGCCTTTGGCAGCCCGCTTGTCCGCGCCCAGTTCGGTGATGTCCTCGCCGTCAAAGAAAATCTTTCCGCCAGATACTGTGTAGCGGGGATTTCCCATGATTGTGTAGCCCAAGGTGGATTTTCCCGCTCCGTTTGGCCCCATAAGGACATGGGTTTCGCCGGGATTAACCAGAAGATTCACGCCGTCAATGACATGTTTTTTTTCTATATCAACATTCAGATTCTGAATTTCAAGTAAATTAGCCATGAGAGAAATATACTGAATTTCCGCACTTTGGACAATGTAAAAAAAAGAAAATTACCTATCGCTTACATAGGAAAAAAAATATCAGCAAAATATCACTAAAATTTACAAGTATTTTTTATATATCAGAAGAAAAAAATTGACGATTCAGCAAATTAATATTAAAATTTAATCCAAATGGGTGATGATTTTTTTAATAACAAGGATTTAAAAACAGATTATCTCACAGGTCTTTACACGAGAGATGTCATCGTTGATTATGCAAAACATCTAATTGAAAAAGGCACGGAATTTTCCCTCGCCCTCGTTGACATCGACAATTTCAAGAATGTTAACGACAATTACGGTCATACTGTCGGCGATCATGTCATTTCTTTTTTAGCAAACAGACTAAAAGATTCTTTCGGAAATCGTGGCGCTGTAGGTCGCTTTGGCGGAGATGAATTTATGGTTGTCATCCCAAATATCACCGAATACGATGCAGTCTGGTCGCTTTTACGGGAAGTCCATAAGACCATAGACGGAGTTACTCCGCCAGATTACAAAACTCTATATCTCACCTGCACTTTTGGGCTCTCACGCTGTCCTACCGATGCAAACAACTACGATGCACTTTTTGAACTCACAGACAAAGCACTGTATCGTGGCAAAATCAAAGGACGGAACTGCTTTATCATTTACCTTGAGTCAAAGCACAAGAACATTCAGCTGCATTCAGCCGATGACACCACAATCAGTTCAATGCAGATGCACACTCAGGTTTTCAAATTTTTGAATTCAGCTCCACATCTCGCAGATGGAATCAAAGATTTACTGCTTTTCTTGGGCTCAAACCTCATGATTGACCACATAGGAATTCAAACAAAAGACGGCCTGTATTTTTCTCAAATCCACACACTTTCAAACACTGAAGAATTTGAATCGATTACGAACACTTTCTTTATGGACAATGTAAGCCCCTCAATGGGAGTGTATTACCTGAACGATGTCACTCATCTTGAAAACATCGGGCAAAAAGAACTTCATGAAGTATGTCTTAAACAGGGAATCAAATCGTCCTTGTACGCCATAATCCGATACAACGATAAGATTTTCGGCTATATCAGAGCAGATTCCACATCGACCGCGAGAATCTGGCAATACAAAGACATGGATTTGCTCATAACGGCGGCAAATGCCATCGCTATGAGTCTTCATTATCAGAACAAAACTTTCAAAGAATTATAATCTGGCGGCGATTGCGTCGATAAATTCCCAGCTGTCCACGACTTTCTTTGCGGCAGGGCTTGCGAGGCGGGCAAGGTCACCTGTCATCGTGCCCTCTTCGATTGTGTCAAGGGTAGCCTTTTCAAGTTTTTTTGCAAAAGAGGCGAGCTCAGGAGTGTTGTCAAGTTCGGCTCGTTTTGCAAGTGCCCCGGTCCATGCGAAAATAAGCGCGACAGGGTTTGTAGAAGTCTTTTCGCCCTTCTGGTAGCGGTAATAGTGCTTTTGGACAGTGCCGTGGCTTGCCTCGTACTCGTATTTTCCGTCCGGAGAAACAAGAACTGAAGTCATCATAGCCAAAGATCCGCAGGCAGAGGCAATCATGTCGCTCATAACGTCTCCGTCGTAGTTCTTGCAGGCCCAGAGCATACCGCCCTCGCTCTTCATGATTCGGGCAACCGCGTCGTCAATCAAAGTGTAGAAATATTCGATTCCGGCTTCGTCGAACTTTGCCTTGTATTCGCTGTCGAAAATACGCTGGAAAATCTCTTTGAAGTTGCCGTCGTATGTCTTTGAGATTGTGTCTTTTGTGCCGAGCCATACGCTGATTTTTTGATCCAAAGCATAGTTGAAGCAGCAACGGGCGAAGCTTTCGATAGACTTGTCAAGGTTGTGGATTCCCTGAATGATGCCGGGACCTTTCATCTCCATGATGGTCTTGCGGATTTCCTTGCCGTCCTCTCCAGTGAAGACAAGCTCGGCCTTTCCTGCGCAAGGAGTCTTAATCTCGCAGTTTTTGTAAACATCACCGTAAGCGTGACGGCCGAGAACGATGGGCTTTTTCCAGCTGGTGACGGCACAGGCTACATTCTTTACGAAAATCGGTGCACGGAAAACAGTGCCGTCAAGCTCGCCTCGGATAATTCCGTTGGGGCTTGGGGTAAGCTGCTTTAAGTTGTATTCTTTTACGCGGGCTGCGTTTGAAGTAATTGTGGCGCATTTTACGCCGACGCCCAGCCTTTTGATAGCCTCGGCGCTTTCGTAGGTGACTTCATCATCGGTATCATCTCGGTGCTTCAAGCCCAAATCGTAATATTCGGTTTTCAAATCAACGAAAGGCTCAAGAAGTTTTTCTTTGATAACCGCCCACAAAACTCTAGTCATTTCATCGCCGTCAAGCTCGGCGATTGCGTTTTTCATCTGAATTTTTGCCATAATAATTGCATTATACAAAATTTTAAATTTTCAGTTTATTTTTAGTATATTTTAAGAGTTTATAAGGCAAGTGGGTTTATTCTATTCTTATACAAAAAGTTGCTGAGATTTTTATTTTCGGAGGAAAATATGCGAGTATTGTTAGTTGAAGACGAAGAAGGACTCTCACAGGCTCTTGTTGAGATTTTTAAAAAGAACAGAATCAGCATTGATGCGGTTCTTGACGGCAAAGAAGGATTAAAATTTGCCGAATCAGGAATTTATGATGTCCTCATTTTGGACATTATGCTTCCGGGAATCGATGGCATTTCCATTCTCAAAACCTTACGCGAAAACCATAATAATGTTCCTGTGATTTTCCTCACAGCAAAGGACGATGTTTCGGATAAAATCACAGGTCTTGATGCAGGCGCGGACGATTACCTTACAAAACCATTCTCAAGCGATGAGCTTCTGGCCCGTGTGCGCGCCCTTTCAAGACGCAAGGGAGAGCTTAAAGACGACTCTGTGACTTTCGGCGACCTTACCCTCAACAAAAAGAACTGCGAGCTTCAGTCAGCAGACGGTGAAGCAATCAAACTTTCTCTCAAAGAATATCAGATTCTCGACCTGCTTTTTGAAAATCCCCACCAGATTATTACAAAGGAGCAACTCATCGAAAAAATCTGGGGCGGAGAATCCAATGCCGAGTACAATAATGTTGAGGTCTATATATCTTTTATTCGAAAAAAGATTGAAAATCTCAAAGTTGGCATTAGAATTCGTACTGCACGCGGAATCGGTTATTCGCTTGAAGACGAAACCCGCTAAAAACAGGAAAGTATGAAAGTCATCAAACAACTTCAATTTAAATTTGTTTATTCAATGATTCTCATTGAGATGATTGTATTTGCGATTATTTTTATCTCGCTCAATGTCACAATTACCCGAAGAGAAAATCAGGAAGCGAAAGCATTTCTCACATATCTTGTGAAAAATGGAGGCCATCGTCCAAGGCCACGCCCCATGGACAATAAAATGAAGCAAGATGACTTTCCCCGCTACGAAAATTTTGACGACATAGACGCGACTTCCTCTGCAAGCCGCGCCCATCCAGAAGATTTTCTTCAGAATTTACCAATTTTCTTTCGCCCGGAGCAAGAAAACAAAGAAAACCTACGGAATTATTTTTCCGTCCGTATCACAAACGAAGGGGAAATTCTCGAAGTAATTCAGGATTTTCCCCTCAATTACACGACTGAAGAAATAAACCTGCTTATTCATCAGATTATCAACAAAGATGAAATGTGCGGTAATATCGGCGGAGTAATGTACTGCATTACATCACTTTCTGAAGCCGAACAACTGATATGTCTTCTAAACCGAAGCTCAGAATTAAAAACTTTGGGTAAACTTTATATTTATTCTGGCTTGCTTTATTTCATGAGCATAGTTTTGTCAGTTCTAATTTCGATTCCGACTTCAAAATACATGGTTCGTCCAGCAAAAGAAGCCTTTGAAAAGCAAAAGCAATTTATTGCCGATGCAAGCCACGAACTAAAAACACCAATTGCCGTTATCGGAGCAAACATTGATGTCCTTGAAAGTGAGATTCAAAACAACAAATGGTTGGAATACATTAAAACCGAAAACAAACGAATGGGCGAACTTGTAAAAGACCTGCTCTATCTGGCCAAAAATGACGCCGGACGCAATGAACTCACTTTTTCCGATTTCGATTTCTCCAATGCGGTCGAAAATTCCGTGCTTCCTTTTGAAGTAGTTGCCTTTGAATCTGGAAAAACGCTGGAATTAGACATAGAAAAAGGTATTTCCTGTAACGGCGATGAAAAATCTCTCAAACAGGTTTTTATCATTCTTGTGGACAACGCAATCAAAAATTCTGAGAGCGGAGCAAAAATCACCGTGAAGGCATACTCCGAAGGTCAGAAAATTGTCTACAAAGTACACAATACAGGCGCGGGAATTCAAAAAGATGAACTTGAGAAAATCTTTTTGCGCTTTTACCGTTCAGACTCTTCCAGAGTGCGAAAAACAGGCGGCTACGGACTGGGTCTTGCAATAGCGAGGACAATCGCCAGTGACCACGGCGGTACTCTCATCGCAGACAGCGAAGTCGGAAAATGGGCAGAATTCACCCTGACTTTACCCAAAAAGAAATAGCATATTCCATGAAAAAAGTAAAAACGATAGAATAAACTTATGGAACTTAAAGAACTTTATCGCGAAATTTTAAACGAACACAATATCAATCCCGCCCATAAAAGTGATTTAGCAGGGGCAAATCTTTCTCTACAGGGCGTAAATCCCAGCTGCGGCGACAACATCACACTCACCCTAAAAACTCAGGACGGCAAAATCTCTGACGGTGCCTTCACTGGAAGTGGCTGCGCCATTTCTCAGGCAAGCTGCGACATGATGCTTGATTTAATCATCGGTAAAGACGAAAAAGAAGCCTTGCGCCTGTGCGAAATCTTTATGGGAATGATTCAGGGAAGTGTCACCGACGAAGAAATAGAAGAACTTGACGAAGCCAGCGCATTAAGGGAAATCCAGCACATGCCAGCCAGAGTCAAATGCGCAGAATTAGGCTGGCGAACCATGCGGGAAATGCTTGGACTCAAAAAAGAGACAGCATCAGCATCGGCAGCACATCCTGACTGCCCGACTGCGTAAGGGATAGGAAGGGCGGCAAAGCCGTTCTGAAGCGAGCGGAAGAATGAAGCGCGGAAGCGCGGAACCCTGAATAGCCCGACCGCCGCAAAGCGGCGGTTACGCCCTAAAAATTAAGGATTCCAAGACTCTTCAAGAACAAAATCACAAGAAGGAAGGGAGCGGCAAATTTCACCATGAATACATACAAGTTGTGACGGATGAAATTCTCGCCGTTTTTGCAGGCTTCCTCAATGACCGTTTTTGGCTTTAAAATCCAGCCAATGAGCAGACAAGTCCCAATAGAAACAATCGGCATGAGAATGTTGTTGCTGATGTAGTCCATGATATCAAGAATCTGAGCTGTGACACCGTTGGGAAGTTTTACCTCGAAATAAAGGGCATTGTAGCCAAGACAAACAAGGATTCCGAGAAGAAGCGCAAATCCCCCCTCATACACTACCGCACGACGGCGGGAGATTTTAAATTCGTCCATAAAGCTGGAGACGACTGCCTCCAGAATTGAGATGGAGCTTGTTATCGCGGCGAAGAATACCATGATAAAGAAAAGAGCACCTACGAATGTGCCGACAATTCCCATCTGTGCGAAGATTTTCGGCATTGCAACGAACATAAGGCCCGGACCTGAGGCATTCACGCCCTCCCGTCCCATAAAGACGAATACGGTCGGAATAATCATGAGACCTGCAAGGATTGCCACTGCCGTATCAAAGATTTCGATTCTGTTGATTGACTTGACGAGATTTGACTCATCGCGGACATAAGAGCCGTAAGCAATCATAATACCCATGGCGACACTCAGACTGTAGAAAAGCTGGCCCATGGCGTCCATGAGTGTAATCATGAAGGAGTTGAGGGTAAGACCTGTAAAATCAGGGATAACGAAAATTTTGAGTCCCTGCAAGCCTGTGCGAACACTACCAGAATCATCTGTATGGCTCATTGTAAGGGCGAAAATTGAAATTCCTATGATAAGCACGACAAGAATCGGCATGAGGATTTTTGAAAGAGCTTCGATTCCTTTTTTGACACCGCGGTAAATAATATAGCAGGAAATAAAAAGGAAAATGAATGTGTAGACAATAGGAGAAACAGACGAAGTGATGAAACCGCTAAAGTAAGAGTCAGCTGCCGCACTTGCTCCCTGTCCCGTTACGAAAGCCACAGCATATTTTAAAACCCAACCACCGATGACACAATAGTAAGGCATAATCATCATGGGAATGATGCAGGCAATTTTACCAAGCCAGCCCCATTTTGCATGAAGATTTTTGTAGGCTGTTAGAGGGCTCTGCTTTGTTTTTCGGCCAATCGCAACTTCCGTAGTAAGAAGGGCAAAACCGAATGTAACGGCAAGAATCAAATAAATAACCAGAAACAAGCCTCCGCCATCTTTTGCAGCCAGATAAGGAAAACGCCAGATATTGCCGAGACCGACAGCACTTCCTGCCGCAGCCAGGACAAAACCAAATGAAGAAGAGAAAGTGTTACGATTTTGTGTATTATCCATAAAATAAACTGTACCATATTTTCTAAAGTCATGATAGAATAAACTCATATATTTTTCAAAAAAAGAGGCAAATAATGGCTATTACTTGGGAAAATCTTGACAAACTTTCTTCTTACAAAAAACTTCAGTCGCTCAAAAATGCCGTGAGCGTCAAAAAAGAGCTTTCATCTGCAAATGCAGCTGACCGCGTAAAAAAATGCGCCGTTCCTATGGGAGCAGGACTTACCTACAACTATGCGGCAAAACAGGTTGACGATAAAGTCATTTCAGTCCTTAAAGAACTGGCAGACGAGGCCCAGCTCACAGAAAAATTCGCTGAAACCTACAATGGAGCCGTAATCAACACTGGCGAAAAGCGCATGGTTCTTCATCACCTTTGCCGTGGCCAATTGGGAAACGACGTAAAGGCTGACGGCGTGAACAAGCGGGAATTTTACCTTAAAGAGCAGAAACGAATCGCTGAATTCGCCGAAAAAGTCCACTCTGGAAAAATCGTAAATGCAAAGGGCGAAAAATTCACGACGGTCGTCCAGATTGGTATCGGCGGCTCAGACCTGGGGCCTCGTGCAATGTACCTTGCCCTTGAAAACTGGGCAAAGGCAAACAAGACCTTCAAAATGGAGGCAAAGTTCATCTCCAATGTTGACCCTGACGACGCTGCGGCAGTTCTCGCCTCAACGGATCTCGCTCACGCAATCTTCATTCTAGTCTCAAAATCAGGAACTACTCTCGAAACCCTCACAAACGAGTCTTTCGTAAAGGATGCCCTGAAAAAAGCAGGTCTTAATCCCTCAAAGCACATGATTGCCGTCACTTCTGAGACTTCTCCCCTGGCTCACAACCCGGACTATCTCGAAGCCTTCTATATGGACGACTACATCGGAGGCCGCTACTCTTCAACTTCTGGAGTCGGAGGGGCAGTCCTTTCACTCGCATTCGGCGCAAAAGTCTTCGACGACTTCCTCAAAGGTGCCGCAGAAGAAGACAAACTTGCCACAAACAAAGACTTGCTCAAAAACCCGGCCATGCTGGATGCCCTCATCGGAGTCTACGAGCGCAATGTTCAGGGCTATCCTGCAACGGCAGTCCTTCCATATTCACAAGCTCTTTCACGCTTCCCCGCTCACTTACAGCAGCTCGACATGGAATCAAACGGAAAGAGCGTAAACCGCTTCGGCGATAAAATCGACTATCTCACAGGCCCGGTCATTTTCGGTGAGCCCGGAACAAACGGACAGCACTCATTCTACCAGCTTCTTCATCAGGGAACGGACATCGTGCCCTTGCAGTTCATCGCCTTTGCAGAGAATCAGGCTGGAAGCGATGTGGTAATCGAAGGCTCTACAAGCCAGAAAAAACTGGGAGCGAATGTCACGGCTCAGATTATGGCTTTCGCCTGCGGCAAAGACGACTCTGACCCCAACAAAACTTTCGCCGGTGACAGACCTTCAAGCCTTATCTACGGAAAACAGCTCACGCCAAAAAGTCTTGGCGCCCTTCTCGCCCACTACGAAAACAAAGTAATGTTCCAGGGATTTGTATGGAATGTAAACAGCTTTGATCAGGAAGGCGTTCAGCTGGGTAAAAAGCTGGCAAAAACAGTCCTTTCAGGTGAGGCAAAAGACGCATTAAAGGCTTATACGGAATTGCTCTCATTGTAAGCAATCAGTTTAAATAACTTCGCTCAGCCATGTTTCTGAAAATGAGACTTGGCTGATTTTTTTTGAGGAATCTCCACAATTCTGGCTATATTAAATTTGACAGAATAGCTATAATGTGACATAATTGGCGACAAGGAGGCGTTTTATGAATGCAATTCCAATCTTTGAGGCAAAGAACAAATTACCGTTTTTTATTCACAAAGCCGAAAATCGCGAGCCTGTTTTTATTTCCCGTCATAACAAAAATGTCGCGGTTCTCATTTCTTTCGAGCAATACAACGAATTCATTTCCCAAAAACCGAAACTCACATTTTTAGAGAAAATTGCCCAAAGGCAGAAGGAAATGAATCCGACACTCACCGACGAAGAAATCGACAGGATTTTTAATGTGCGCGACAACACTATCGACACTTACGAAACTGATGTTTTTGCAGGAGTGTTTGACGATTGAGCGAACAAAATACAAACGAAATTGACGAAGAAGCCCCCCATTACTTGCTTGATTCCAACATCATTTCTGAACTTATAAGGCGAAAGGCAAATTCCAATGTTCTCAAAAAAATGGTCGAGCATGTATCAGATTGGGCAATCTGCACCGTTGTATGGCAAGAATTGTTGTTCGGAATGTATCGGCTTGAAGATGGTCACAACAAACGCTACCTTCAAGATTTTCTGCGCAATGACATAGAAAGCGAATTCAAAATAAAAACATACACAAAGAGAGCAGCGGAAATTCATGCAGAATTGCGGGCAAAACTCGAAAAACAGGGCAAACCGACCCAGCTTGATGACAGCATGATTGCCGCAATCGCTCTCGCAAACCACATGGTTTTGGTCACAAGGAACGCAAAGCACTTCGAGGCAATCCAAGAAGTAAGCGACTTGCAAGTTGAAAATTGGTTCGACTAAATCTTGAAAAGCTTACGGATATTTTTATCGACTATCACGCTCAACTCGCTCGGCAAAAAACTCGCAAAGACAGTTCTTCTGGCGCGGCGATTTGTGGCATCCGTTTTTTTATTTTTCAAGTTTGAAGTCAAGGTCGAACACGGCGATGACATTCTTTTTGGTGTAAACGCTTACCCGGATTGTGTATGAGCCTTTTTCGTCTGATTCATCAAAGGCAAAGCCACAGTTGACTGGCGCGGTGTAAATCAAATCCTTTTCGGGCTTTGCATCAGCCAAAAGCAAATTTTTCATCGATTTTGAGGAATTTGAGATTGTTCCGTCTGGCTTTACAAGTTCCACATCATAATAAACAGGGAATTTTACCTTGTCATCATTAATTTTATACGCAATGAAAGGCGCGATTAAATTTTCCTTCATTGTGACTTTTGTGACAGTGCTGATTTCGGGTGAAGCGCTCTCGGGAACGGAAGTCCATTTTCCAAGAGCCTCTTTTATGTCACGGACAAGCAAAACGCTGACCGCAATGGAACCATCTGTAAAAGCCGCCGCTCCTTTTGCTGACTTAGCATAGCCGACTTCTTTCTCTAGCCCAAGCTCGCCGAACAAATAGAAGGTATTCCGAACCTTTTCGCGCATAAACGGAATATGCTTTTGAAGCGCGATATTGATATTCTCGTACTGCTCGGCGTTGGAACACAAAGACCAAAAAGCGGCGGATTTATTCGCTCCCCGAACAAGCAAATCCATCGGGAAAAGTGAATAAATATAAGCAGCCGATTCCTTCATTTCTGAATCTCGCAAAAGAAAGCCTGATATTAGTTCAAAATCAAAAGGAAATTCAACCTTTCCATCTTTGACTTCGCCGTTAAACTCTTTGATAATAGACATAAATTTTTCGTCGGCGGAAAGTTTTTTGAAATCAGCATTCACCGACTTGACGAACAAATCCTCGGTGTCAGCGTAGGCGATAATATTTTCAAGGTAAATTTCATCGTTTGTGTCATAATATTTAGCCCAATTTTCATCGAGAATCTTTCCTGTTTCCATCGTGAATTCTGGTTCGAGCAATTTTTTTTGACGGGCGACACTGCCCGTGCTCGCACAAGAAAAAAGCAAGCCGATAAAAGCAAAAATTAAAAACTGACTGAAAATTTTCTTCATAAAAAACTCCTTTTACTAGAAAACTATACCCCATATATTTTTGTCAAGCATTTTCAAACCTAAAAAGCGATTTTATATTTTTGTCAACCGTAAGGCTCAACTCACTCGGCAAAACACCCCTTGCCTGAGCCACGAAATGATAGCAATGCTCGATTAAGACGGGGGTATTAGTCTGCCCACGGAAGGGAACTGGAGCAAGATAAGGCGAATCGGTTTCCATTAAAATGCGGTCATCCGGCACAAAGCGAAGAAGCTCCTTCATTTCATCCATTTTTGCCTTTTTTGTGTAAGTTGTGGCGCCGCCAAAGGCAATGTACCAGCCTAAATCCAAAAATTGCCGCGCCTCTTCCTTTCCGTAAGAATAACAGTGAATGATTCCCTTGTGGTAGCCCATGTTTTTTATACAGTCAAGAGTGTCTTCAAAGGCATCCCGGCTGTGAACGATTACAGGAAGATTCATTTTTTTCGCCAAATCAATTTGCATTTGGAAAAGCTCGCGCTCGCCTTCGTAAACGCTCTGGTCAAAATCGCTCTCGCACCTTCCGTCGGCCCCACCAGGATTCCAGTGATGATCAAGGCCGCACTCGCCTATTGCCACCAGATGGCTTTTGTCGGCGAAGGCTTCGATTGAATCAGACAGTTTTTTCATTGCCTCAGTGCGATTTTTGATTTCATCCACATCCGGCCAGATCCCCGCGCTGTAATAAAGCATTTGGTCGGCGGCCTCACGAAGATTTTCTGGCAATCGCGACACCGTCTCCTGAAGCTGCACATGACGGCGGAGCAAATCATCGCTTCTGGTGCCTATGTCAAGTCCGAAAAATGTATTGCGTTCTGCAAGCTGGCTTAAAATCTCAACGCCGTCCAATCCGCGCTCAATTAAATGATGGAAATGAAAATGGGTATCACTGAACATAAAAATTATTCTACCGAATTTCCCTATTCATTGCAAAAAAAAGACCAAACAGTCCTCTGATTACTTGAATTTTAGCACTTTTTTATGATATAATAAATTCGTTGTTTTTAGGAAACTGAATTCAACGATGCCAGGATGGTGGAATAGGTAGACACAAGGGACTTAAAATCCCTCGACAGCTAATACCGTCGTGCCGGTTCGATTCCGGTTCCTGGCATAGGCAGTGCCCTTTTCCCTTCTTATTTTCCCTGACTGAACAAGCCCGCCATTTCGTTACGCCATGAGCCTCGCTCGCTGTCACGAGCTTCCCATTCGATAATTTTCTTGATTGTAAAATGTTTTTGGTCATGTGGATTTTCAAAATGAAGCAAGCCGAATCTTCCCTGCCCGATATATGCGATTTTATCGTTTTGCCCAACAGACTCTGATTCCGTAAGTTTTGAAATTACGCAATCAAAATGAACAGGTTTATCGCTGCTTTTATTGTTGATTGCATTCGCAATGTCAGTGATTGGCTCTCCGCAAATTTCACAAGTTACGACCTGCTCTTTAAATGCGCGGATTGCGTTACGGTTTTCTTCGATTTCTTTTTGATTTATAGAATTCGCGAAGTGACGGCGCTCTTGCCTTCTCTCATAAGAAGCACTTCCCCGACTTTCGTGCTGTCTGCGCTCCATGCGCTCGTTTCCATGAGACTCTTCATTTCTTTCACTATTTGAGCGGTTGTTCCAGCTGCGATTTCTTCCTCCGCGCCGTCGATCATTTCGACTCATGCCTTCTCCTCATTAACTGCTGTTCGTTATCTTCAACAATTTTACGGCTTAATACCTGCGCGATTCTCTGAACTGCGTAATCAAGATATTCCGTATCGTGAATTTTTTTGCGCAATTCCATAACGCGAGGTGAGAATGTTCCGTCTAATACGACTGATTTAGTAGAAGTCATACGAACTCCGAAAAAGCATCTTGAATATGATAAACGCTCGGCAGATTAGGCATATCAATAACAATGACATCAAATCTGATTTTGCTACTATTATATTCTCGATGATTTAAGAGAAAAAAATTAGCCGTTTTGATAATTTTTCTCTGTTTTCTCAAATCAAGTTCATGGGAAAGCGTCTCACGACTGCCACTAGGCAAAGCCTTTACTTCCACAAAAACAAGAACATCATCCTTCTGTGCAATTATATCAATTTCACCGCTTCTTGTCCGAAAATTTCGCCCAATAATACGGTAAGAATTCTCAATCAAGTAGGCACAGGCTTTGTTTTCACCCGATTGCCCGACAGAGCGGGTAGATTTTCCTTCAGTCAGACTGTCTTTCATCAAGTCTTCCACAATTCTGAATTAAGCATTATGAATTATTAAAGTTCCTCGACTTCTTCCAAGTCCTCTAGCATGTACAAAGATTCGGGCGTTTCTTGATTTTTTCCGTCATTAACCAAATGCCCGTAAGTAAGTAAATATTCAATATTCCATCGCTGAATGGCATCAATATGATAGTTTTTAATAGCTTTTTCTTCTCCAAGAAACATATTTTCCCCGTCGTCAAAAAAAACGGGCGCAGAAAAACGCATGCCAAGTCTTAATTCTTTACAGTCAATTTTATTGAATTTCTTTTCGCCCATACATGCCCCTCAACTCTGAAATCTATTTCTATTATATACCTATGATTTATGCTCGTCTAGTTTAAGTATAAAAGCAAAAATTGTGGCAATCGCGGCATAAGTTTCTTCAGGAATAAAAGAACCCAAATTCTGCAAGGAGAGTACATTCGCCATCTCAGCGTTTTCCACAACGGGAACATCATTTTCTTCGGCAATTCGAACAAGCCGTTCCGCAACACTGCCCTTAGCCTTTGCCGAAATATATGGGGCATCTGCCCACTCAGGATAACGAAGCGCTACGGCAGAAAAAATGTCGTCTCTTTCCATTCAAGCCTCTCCTCTCACAAACGAAAGTTCCTCATCCGATACGGCAAATCCCCGCAAAGAGTCAAAATCCACTTGCTCAAGGTGCGTCGAAGACGGGAATAAAGAAGAGAACAGGGAAAGCGACTCTGGTGACGAATAATCATCCTCCGAGTTTGAAGCAAATTTTACGGAATCAGGCTTATTATCCTTGAAACTGAGCGAAAAAATCCTATTAGTTCGAGTATTTTTTATATCAATAATAAGTTTTTGCAGATTTTTCAATTCAGAATCAAAGAGGAGTTTTATCACTCCATTTGACTTTTGAAAATCCCACTCAAAGGGAAGCAGGATCCAATGACGAAGCGGACTTTCCTTGTTTTTAGCAGAAAGTACTGTATTAAATGCAGTCAAAACACCGTGTTTGTGATTAAGGGCTGCCGCATCTACAGATTCAAAAAACTTTTTTATATCAGAAGAATTTATCTTTTGAGGAAAAGTTGAAAGTCCTAAAGCAGGAGCTTCTTTATTTTTGCTTTTTCTCTCAGAGTCACCTGAATCACGCTGATTCTTCCCAAGGATTGCAGAAACTCGCTCATCGCTTGATTTTATTCCTTTTTCTTCAAGAAGAAGCGAAATCTGGGATTTTTCACCATCGGCGTCAGAATCTTTTTGAGAAGAACGCAGAGTTTTTTTTGCCAGAGCAATGTCAATTTTCATACCTAACTGATGCATAAACTGAAAGAGTTTAAGGCTAGATTCATTAGGCTCAAAGCCAAGAGAAGTCAAAAAGTCTGCAATTTGTGGTGACAACGAGCCTTTTTCCGGGGTAAATTTCTGTACTAAACCACCAGAATCCGCATTTTCTTTTATCAGGGAAAGCTCTACGAGTCCATTTTTTACGCTAACACGCGCAGAAAAAAAAGAATCGGGCGCAAGATTTGCCTCTGACTTTACGCTGATTTTTTGCCCGGCAATGGAAACTGTATAAAAAGACTCAGCGTCTTTGGAAAGTATCCGCCCCGTTACCGTCGAACCGTTCCTTAATACGGTAGAGCGAATCTTTTGAGAAAGCTGACCTTGTACAATATGAACTGGAGTCATCAAAATAAGCAAAAAAATAACCACAGACAGAGAATCTGTGGTTTAAACTTCACGCAGTTTTCAGCTTGTTATTTTTCTGCTGCATTTGCGTGTTCTGCAGCTTCCTCAGCCTTAACCTCTGCTTTGAGAGCAGCTTCTTTTTCTGCAGCTGCCTTAGAGAGATCGCGAGACCATTTGAGGTATTCAACAGCTGGCTGACCGATGAGTTCTCGGACTTTAGCTGCCTTACCAATCTTGTCACGAACATAGTAGAGCTTAGAACGGCGAACATTGCCCGGACGAACGATTTCTACATTTACAACGCGTGGGCTGTAAACCGGGAAGATTCGCTCAACGCCAACACCGTAAGAAATCTTGCGGACAGTAAATGTTTTGCGAACTCCGCTGTTTTTGATTGCAATAACGAGTCCCTCAAAAATCTGGATTCGTTTTGTTTTGCCTTCGATGATTTCAAAGTGAACTTTTACAGTATCGCCAACTCTGAAATTGAGGGAAGTTTCATCTTCCTGCTGTGCTTCAATAGTTCTGATAAGATCCATTGTTATTTTCTCCTAATTGACCGATGGCTTTTTGCCACGGCGTTTTCTGCCTTCATGCTTCTGTAAGTGCATTTCCAGCAGTTCCTCAATCATCTTTTCGGCTTCTGTAGTGAGCAAGCCCTGTGCCCTTGCGCTACTGATTAAATCAGGACGATTCGCAAGTGTTTTTTGGAGCCGCTTTTTCAGCCGCCACTTTCGGATTAACTCATGGTTGCCACCAGTTAAAACCTCTGGCACTGCCAAGTCCTTGTACACAGCCGGGTGAGTGTACTGAGGATATTCCAAAAGTCCGTCAGAGTAGCTTTCTTCATCGAGGCTTTCAGGAGTGATTACATTTTCTACCAGCCGATAAACAGAATCGACTATAACGGTAGCCGCAAGCTCTCCGCTCGACATGACATAATCCCCGATGGAGATTTCGTCGTCTACATACAAATCGATGATTCTCTGGTCGATGCCTTCGTATCGTCCGCAAACCAAAACGATTTCGTCTTTCTGACTAAGTTCCTGCGCTTTTTTTTGCGTGAATGGCTTTCCCGAAGGAGTGACATAAATCACATGCTTCTTGTAGGCCTTTACGCTGTCAAGCGCTCGCCCGAGAGGTTCCGCCATCAAAAGCTGGCCGGCACCTCCTCCGTACGGTTTGTCATCACATGTCTTGTGTCTATCAAAGGCAAAATCCCTGATATTCACTAAATCGTAGGCAATAATTCCCTTTTCAACCGCTTTCGCCATGATTGAGGCTTCAAAAAAAGCGCGCGGAATCTCAGGAAATA
>ODAI013732840.1_pt1 | contig 43174 bp, 53 predicted proteins | sample 1539321 | NCBI WGS metagenome assembly ODAI01 (sample SAMN02144231, study PRJEB22623) | gut metagenome | biome: sheep rumen | host: Ovis aries | place: New Zealand
AAAATACATAATTGTTATGGCTCGGTGGTCAAGCGGGGAAGACATTGCCCTTTCACGGGAGTAACACGGGTTCGATTCCCGTCCGAGTCATTTATGAAGATGATTCCTTAATGGTGAGGAACGTGAGTATCGACGGAGAAAGCGTTGAAAGTGGTTCGAGACCATAGAAATATAAAAGATTCGTAACCTTTTATATTGAAGCATGGACGCGAGGCAGTTCGATTCTGCAATCATCTTTTTTACTATGTAATGAAGGATTTGCTACCCTTTAATAGTAAACTGAATAGGCAGTAATATAGGATGCGAGTGGTTTCCTGCGGTGCCTACCTATTGAAAACGGCGAGAGAGATGGTTTGGTACCATGAATAAACATGGATAGAGTAATGCCAAATAACTTAGTGGCTATATTGCCGAAGTACAAGACGGTATAGCGAAATTACTCATTTTAAGGAGATTATAATTATGGATGATAAGTCATACGTTATTACATTTAGCGATGAACTTGCAAATAAAATAGGTCATACTACTGTAATCGGTATTGGTAAAAATCCTCCAGACACTATAAAAAAAACTTTACTTATGTTTGGATATAAAGTAAGTCTGTCTAGGTTACATTCATATAGCAGAGATACTAATCCAGCTGATATAATGACATCATTAGATGTAACTAATTTTAAGGGTACATACATATATGATGCCTTTTATAGAATAAAGATAATGATTAAAATTAAATAATGGGCTGTCGCCAAGCGGTAAGGCACAGGACTTTGACTCCTGCATTCGCCGGTTCGAATCCGGCCAGCCCAGTTATGAGGTTCAGAGGGAAATAACCCAAGACGCTTGACACCGTGTATGGTAGCCAAAACCACCTCGTTAGGAATTTATCGTAAGGCCAACTATAAATTTCCTGTATCAAAAGAGTTTGAATCACGCGGGAACGGAGAAGTGATAAGTGGTGTACAACACTTCACTTCAAAGGGGTTAATAATTATAGCTATTAAAGGGCTATTTAATAATATAGGATTTGAATAATCTATACTAAGAAAAGAGGTAATAACATGGATAGACATGAAAGAGAAATGGTAGAAGATGTAATGAGTCTGCTTTTTGGTGCTCCTGTTGTACTTGCAGAGGTAGGACTTAATACAACTAAGAAGGCAGTTAATGCGGCTAGAAAAACTGCTAGAAAGGCTACTGAATGTGCAAGAGAATGTTCTACTTGTCGTAAAACAAAGAATTATGAGCCAAAGCTAGTAGACTTTATTGATAACGTGATTTGTCAGGATTCTGCTGTTGTTATCTTCTGGAAAGATGGTACTAAGACTACTGCTAAATGTGGTCCTGATGATAAGTTTGATTATGAAAAGGGTCTTGCTATTGCTGCTCTTAAGTATGTTTTTGGCAAGAAGGTTTATCAGGAAGATATGAAGGCCATTATGCAGCAGTTTCCACGTGTAGAAACTAAGGAAACAAAAAAGACTGATATTAAGGAGAGCTCTAAGAAGACTTCTAATACCCCAAAGAAAGCTTCTGTAAAGCCTAATAATAAGGCTGACTCCTAAAATATAAATACGGATTTGAAAAGATTACTGTTATTGGATGTAACAGTAATTTTTTCTTTCCAAAAAACAACACAGAGTTATAAGAGAAAAGGAGATTTTATGAAAAAGAAATTTTTAGGTGTATTACTTACTTGTGCAGTTATTTGTTCTTGTTTAGTTGGTTGTGGTAATAAAACTAACACTGCAACACCTTCTGATGCTACTAAAACTTCAGAGGTTACATCTACTGATGCCGCTAAAACAAATGAACTTACGTATGAAACATTAAATGCTGCAATTCAGAAACAGTTTAGTGATTTAGACGCTGAAAAGGCAGAATTTACTATGACAGGCTATCTTGGAGAAGATAGTACAGAATTTCCAGATAGTTCTCTTTATATGAGAATGTCTAAAACAAAAGATAATAAGTATTATGCTTATATGGCTGGTTACACTGAGTGCTGGGTAGTAGATGATACAACAGTTTATTATTATAATGAAACTGATGGTAATTGGTATAAGGATGCGTATACTGAAGATATGCAGTTAACAGCAAATAGTACCCTTCAGGATATTTCTGAAGAAGTTTTACCTGCTGATACTGTAATTGGTAAAACAACTATCAATGGTCTTAATTATATTACTGCTACCTTTACAGATGCAGATGGAGTTGAAGCAACCTATCTTTTCCATAAGGACGGTCAAGACTATCTTTTTGATGGTGTAACTGGTAAAGATGAATCAACTAATATGTATATGCTTGTAACTATTGAACTTTCTGCCTGGGAATTTGATGAAGATATTCTTAATGCTGAAGAAGGTAACTATACAGATTATATGGTTAACAAGATGTCATCTACTACATATAATGAAGACGATACAGAGTATGAAGATAATACAGAATCAGAAAATAATACAGAATACGAAGAAAGCGTAAATGAATCTGATTCTAATGAAGAATAAAATTTCATACTAAATTTGTTGGTAAAAGTGCTTACAAGTAGAAACCTTCTTGCTATAATGAATTTATTAAATATTAAGGAGGTTTCTACAATATGAAAATCATTTTAACAGAAAAATTTAGGAGAAATTTGGTAATGACACTTAATCTGATTAAGTACATTACTTTTATTACTGGGATTCTTGGTGCTCTCTTTTTTGCTATGTGCATTGATAGTGAGGGAGCTGTTGGAGATTTTTGTATAAAAGCAATGATAGTTTCATTAGGTTTAGTATTTTTCAGTATGCTTAATGAAATGTTTGTTATTGCTTGCTTACTTAAAGATAATGAAAGAATCCATACTATTTTTGATTTTAATTTTTATGGACTTAAGTCTATTGAAAATTATAATGAATATAAGGACTACTTAGAAGCTCAAAGAGAAGAGAGACGTGAAGAACGAGCTCGTTTAGCACGTAAAAGAAAACATGTAAGAGATAATGTAGTCAAAGTAGATTTTAAAAATGGCAGTCAGGTGACTTGCGGAAGAAAAGGAGCTATCTAAAAATGGTAAACATTACTAATGCAAAGGCAGAAGTATCTGAAACCTATAAGTCATTGCAGCCTATTGTTAAGGAAATAGTAGGTAAGCATGCTAAGGAAATCGATGCAATTATCGATAAGATACGAAAAAATCTCACTAATTTGTCTAATAAGGAATTGCAAGACTATATGCTGCAATTATCTATTGAGACCTATTATTTTGCACAATCTAAGGACCTGTCTATCCTAATGCAAGAATGTGCCATCGCCGTATCTAAGGGAGCACAAGCTGATATATTTAACAGCACGGTAGGAACACAGTCTGTCCGTAGTAATCAGGCAATTATTGACTCAATGGATAAGCAAGTAGTTGTAATGTTGCAGAACGCAGTAGCTAACTGTATGAAATCTAAATTAGACGAGGCACATCGTATGGTTAATGTTCTTTCCAACGTCCTTATTAGCAAAAATGCTGAAAATAAACTGAAAGGAGTTAAGGACGATGAAAGTAATATATACCGTGACGGTGTTTCAGAAGATAGACCGTGAGCCATTAGTTAATAATCCGTCAAAGTATTTTCCTTCATTCGGCGAACGAAGATGTGTAGGCTGGTTCGATAATTTCGATGAAGCTAATAATGCAGTCGAGAATAATTTTAGTGATATTCATGAAGACATGTATGATTATGCTATCATTGAAAAGATGGAATCCGGCCTTTTAGTGCCTGATTTAGACCGTACAGTCTATAAATGGGATAAGAACACTGAAAAATTCGTTCGTATCGATACCCCTATTGAGCTATCTAAATCCTCTAATTTTGGGATTGGATAAATAAATTGTAAGATATAAGTTTAACAGAAAGGAAACAGAAAAATGAGTAGTGTTTTAGACATCGCAAAATCCATTAACAAGGCATGGAAGAATGAAGTTCTTACATCTGGAGACGTTATTCCTGAATGTAAGCGATTTTCAATGGGAACTATGTCGGCTGATTATGCACTTTATGGAGGCCTTCCTGAAGGCAAACTTGTAGTGTATGCTGGAGAATCTGGTTCTTGTAAATCTCTTCTTGCTTGTCTTGCAATGGCTCAGTATCAGAAGGAGCACCCAGAAAAAACGTGTATCTATGTAGATGCTGAGGAAACACTTGTCGGTCAGATTGATTGGTTTGTTAAGATGACAGGTCTTGACCTTGACCCTGCCAAATTTATGAGATATGACTGCTCAGGTAAGTCTGCAGAAGAAATTTTCTCAGATATTATTAAACTTCAGGAAGCTGATAATATTGGTATGATTATTATTGATTCCGCTCCTATGCTTTTGTCACAGGCAGATATTGATAATGATATTACTAAAGATAATGGTCAGAGAGCTTCCATTGCTAAATCAATGGGTAAATTCCTTAAGTTTATGGTTCCTGCTATTGCAAAGGCTGGTAATACTCTTCTTATTATCAACCATACTAGAATTGCAGGTACTACATTTACAGGTGCAAAGATTTATTCTGAGCCTTGTGGATATGCACTTAATTTCTACCCTTGTATTAAGGTTAGATTTGCAGCTCGTAAGTTTACTAAGGGAGATAAGCTCGATATTGCAGCTTCTCAGGCAGATGCTGATATTGATGGTCTTTGTGCTACATTCTCAGTTACAAAGAATAGACTTGGTGCTCTTAATAGAAACGGTGCTAAGATTATTTTCAGATTTGAAACTGGTTTGGACACAACTACTGACCTTATTGAAATTATTACAAAGCATGAAATTGCTAAGAAACTCTCAAGTGTATCTTGGCAGCTCGTAAATCCTCTTAATGGTCAGCCTTATGTTGACGCTGAAGGAAATGAACTTACATTTACCGGTAAGCAGAAGATGATTGATTATATTAAGGAACATGATGATTTTAGAGCTGAATATGAGAAGGCAGTTTCTGCATATATTAACCATACAAAGAGAGATATTTCTCTTATTGATGAAGATGACCTTAAGGCTATTCTTGAAGCTGAAAAGGGTGTTGAAGAGTCTATCAATAAGGCTCCATCAGAAGAGTTTGCTGATGAAGCTCCTTCAACTAAGGTAAAAGATGTAAATGAAGATGGAAATCCTACAAAAACTGAGACAGAACCTGTAGTTGAATCTACTACAGGAACAACAACTGAGTCTGCTGGTACTGATGATGGAGATGATTCTTCAGATGATGATTATGGATTTATCTTGAATCAGTAAGATAATTTTAATCTCATATATAAAGTGTGATAGTGACTAAATAGGTAGTCGCACGTTGTTCGTTTACGAGTGGCGAGAAATCTGCTGATTGTATACAGTCGGTAAGTGTATGTAAGGTTCAAATCCTTACCTATCACATATTTCAAAATAAGGAGAAAGTAAAAAATGATACCACATTCATACGGAGTTTGTAACCAGAGTTTTAGTGTTTTTATACCAATTATAATTAGTGTTTTATTGATTGCTGGTTGTGTAACACTACTACTTTTCAGAGAAAAGATATTCAAAGAAAAGAGTAAATCTGGTAAAACTCTTGCTATTTATGTAATTACTATTGTTATTTGTGCTGTAATTAGTGCTATTATTTCTACAGTACCTTATGCAAAAATGAATCCGTCAAAGAATACTGATTACAAGGTACTGGAAACTTATGATATAGTAAGTTATGATTACGATAATTGGACAGCTACAATAAATAAAGATGGTAAAGAAGAAACGGTAGATTGCTTATTCTCTGTTGATTATGATAATAATAGAGTAGAAGTTCAGAGATATAGTTGGGGTGGCATGTATAGAGACTATTATGTATGTTATATTGTATCGCCAGATGCAACTAAGATTGAAGAGACTTCAACTGATACAGACGCTACTCCAACAGATGCAACAGTAACAGATACAAATGAATCTACTACTGAAACTACAGAGGAGTAAATAATGAAATTTAGACAACATAAAGATATAGGTGAACCAAAACCTACTCGATATTTTTCTAAAAACCAAGAAAATGCTGTTGCTTCTGCTATTGGTGGCAAGACTGTTGCCAATAGTGGTGCAACACCATTCAATAAAGGTGACGTAAATGATGATAATTGGCTTTTGGAATGTAAAACAACAGTTAAGGACCAAGAGAGCTTTTCAGTTAAAAAAGCATGGTTTATTAAAAACCTTGAAGAGTCAATTTTTATGAAGAAAAAACATTCTGCTGTTGTATTTAGTTTTGGTCCTAATAGTAAGAATTATTATATTTTGGACGAACAGACATTTCTTGAAATGAAAGAGCTGTTAGATGAAAAAGAGAAAAACGAGGGTTAATTAAAATGAAGTTCGGTGCATTAGATACAAGAATGAAAGAATATTATGAGAATGTATCTAAAACAAAGTTATTAAGAAGAACACCAGTAGCCTTACGGATTGATGGTAAGGCTTTTCATACATTTACAAGGGGTTTCAAAAAGCCGTTTGATAGCATTCTTATTTCTGCTATGCAAAATACTATGAGATACCTTTGTGCTAATATTCAAGGTTGTGTATTCGGATATACTCAATCTGATGAAATTACACTTATTTTACTTGATTATCAGACTTTAACTACATCAGCTTGGTTTGATTATGAAGTACAGAAAATGTGTAGTATTGCATCTTCTATGGCAACTATGGTTTTCAATAAAGAATTTACCAGAATGGCAAATAATTATATTGATAACACTATGGAAGCCTGGAATATTTCTGATGATGAAAAGAAGTATATGAATACTCTAGAAAAAGCAATGGCAATGGGTGCTATGTTTGATTGTAGAGCCTTTAATATTCCTAAAGAAGAAGTAACTAATCTTGTATATTGGAGACAGCAAGATGCAGCTAAAAATAGTGTTCAGATGGTAGCAAGATGTTATTTTACTCAGAAAGAGTTAAATAAGAAGAATACATCTGAAATGCAGGATATGCTACATGAAAAATTCAATGTAAATTGGAATGATTTTCCTACAGAACAAAAGCGTGGTAGTGCTTGTTTAAGAGGAGAAAAAGGCTGGTATGTTGACCATGAAATGCCAATCTTAAAAGGAGAAAATAGGGCTTATTTAGATGATTTAATTTATATTGGTGAGGAATAATTTATGGACCAAAATAATTATACACCTATAAGACTGGTAAAACAAAATACTGAAAATGATTTTAGTACAATAAAACGTCATGTTTGTAATGCAAGAATTAAAGGTGCGGATAAACTAACAGTTCAGAGTTTTATTGATATGATGACTGATGATTTTCATAATCCTGTTTATCCAGTAATTAAAGAATATCTATATACATTATTCTATACAACAATGTCCGAAAATGACCCAGACTTTGTTAAGGGTATTGAATCAAAATCTTTTAATTTATCCACTGAAATAAAAGATGTATTTTTATATCCTGTTTTATTACAGGAATGGACTAAATCAAAGCAAGTATTCAAGCCAGACCCTGATTTTGCAGAAGCATTATTATATACTGAGAAATTCTGTATTACAAAAAATATGGTAGACCATTTGCCATATAATTTATTTTACATTGATTTATCAGATATTCCTATTTTTGCTCCTATTGACGGTGTATTTGCTTATATAAAACGATATGGAGATATTGCTTGCATCAATTTATATTCAATTACTCATAATTTGACTTATTTTTCATTCTATTTGGGTATTGGATTTGATGAAAATGACTGTTCTATTGTAGATTTAGACCAATTACAAAGTACTGGAGCACAATATGATACTTATGTACCAAGTTTATTTAGAACAGATTCTGTTATTCAAGATATGCAGATTGATACACAGGTAAATAGGACAGAAGTGTATGCTTTTGCTTTACAGTTGATTGCTTATTTATCTATTGATGAACCACAGCTTACAGAATCAGATTTTACTAAAAACACCTATAAACCAATGTCTTTGAGTTCAAAAGTCAGAAATAAATGGTCTGAAGTGAGAATTCAAGATGTTGGAGTCAGATATGGTAATAATTTTAGAAAAGTATATATTTCTAATAAGGTAGAATCTGATGAAAATGAGGCTGAAAATGATGATGAAACTACTTCTACTAAGAGAAAATCGCCTATTCCACATTTCAGATGTGCTCATTGGCATAAATTTTGGGTTGGAAAAGGTCGTACACAGCTCAAAGTTAAGTGGGTTGCACCGGTATTTGTAGGCAACGGAAATGCAAAAGATATAGTGATTCACAAAATTGATGATTAAAACTATTTACAACAAAATACTTATATGCTATAATAAGTATAATTATCGAAAAGGAGCTTAGAATTATGACTGCTCAAGACGTTACTGAGGCTATTTTAAGCATAAATCCTTCAGTAGAGCCCTTATTTCGAGCAGCTCATGTTATTTCAGAAGAAAGACGATATGGGCCAAAAGCTCACCCGGAATATCCGTTTTTGAAGTATTTTTTTGACCCTAAGTTTTTGGTTATTATTTCAAAACAGATACATGTGTACATAATTGGAGATAACGATAAGGGTAAAAAGTATCATATACTTAATATTGAAGGTTATCATGCAGACCATTTGATAATTAATCCTAAGGAACTTACAGACCTTATAAAAGAAACTGTAACAGCGAAATTATTCCTGCCGAACAACTTTTACGACAGAATAATATATATGCACAACGAAGAGCTATTTATTTTTAATAGAGTGACTGCACTTAATTGTAATATGTTTACTCCTAAATCTAAATGGACTCTTGGTGCGGATTCGATTTATGATGTAGATTATGAGTCGAATTACAAAGAACGAAACACATCTGCTGCAGAAATCTTAAATGAAATCTACAAAGAGTGTTTTACAGGCAACTAAGAACAAAGTCAATAATTAAGAAAAGGAGATTAAAATTATGGCAGAACTTAGAGAGGAAATTAAGAACACTAATACTAATGAGGTATCTGATGAGGTTAAGGCATTTCAGGCCGATGTAGCCCTCGCTCAGTACCAGCATCGTGTCGAAAGCGGAGCCCTTACCGAAGAGGAAAAGGAAGACCGTGCACAGCTGCTTAGTGCGCTTGGTTTCTAATAATCATTCGGAGGTATAATTAAAGCTCCGTTCAAATAGGTTGAAAGGAGAATACAATTATGCCTAGAAAAAAGTACAATTATGACATTGAGCAGGTGGAGTTTACCCATGTGCAATCTGGTGACACTGATAATAAAGCCTTTTATTCATATTTCTCCGGAAATAGAGATAAAGCTAAAAAGCAGTTAGACCAGTTTCTTGTAAAGGACGCTGTAAGTATTACAGTACAGTCTATTTTTAATGGTGATATTTCAGATGACCAGTTCAGACGTATTACCACTTTGCTCACTTGTTGGGATGCAATTCTTTCTATAACTAACACTTCTGCTGATGTTACAGCAAATGATTTATTCTTTGCTTTGTTAGTAAACTGGAATGCTGGAAAAGGAAACGGAACTAATAAGATTCGTTCTTATTCTGCTTTACAGGCTGCAAAAGCAAGTGCAGTAGCAGCTGGAAATGGTCTGGATTATAGAGAGTACATTGTTAATGGTGAAGGCGAAGGCAAGTTCAATAATGACTATGTAACTATCGTAATTTCACCTAAAGAATTTGGTAGTAAGATGGCAGTAAATCTTCCTATTATTCCTATGAAGTTGGGCTTATTCAGACTTTGCTCTGAGAGAGTACCAGCTTATATGACTATTGTAGGAGACCCTGATAATACATCTCATACTATTCCGCCACACCTATGGTTAACTATGGTCGCTGACGGTATGAGTAGAAGAATTACTACTAAGTTTTCTAAACTTGAAGGAAAGCATTTAGCAAAACTTATTGATGCGGACCAGAAGTATATTGACGAGATTCTGGAGATGAATGACTTTAGAACTGTTTACAATTTCCTTGACTTCGGTGAGATGGAATTTGATGATAATGGTTCTATTACACTCATTGGCACAGAAGAGCCACCTGAAATTGAAAATGTATCAGGCTTTGAATGGGTAGAAATGAGAAAGATGACATATTTCTTGAAATGCGCAGATTTCTATCTTGTTGAGAAGAAGAATGGTGCAGTCAATATTTTAGCACAGAGATAATTAAATTTATAAAAACAGACAATACAATCTTGGATTATTATTCAAGGTTGTATTGTTTACTTGATAAAGGAGCTTAATTAGTATGAAAAAAGTACCAAATGACCAACAGCATATTATAGAGGCTCTTTCAATCGGGGATATTATGTATGTGTGGCAGCAGGTAAAATTTGTTGGTTTTAGCACTATTAAGGACATCAATGAAAGATATACAGTATTCTGTAATGTAGTTGATGATTTTGATTATGAGAAAAATAATAATTTTATCTTATATTACAAAAATGCCTTAAAGTACAGCAATTCTTATCGTAATGACACATTCTTTGTAACCGGAAATAGAACGATAATTCATAATTTGAGAAATGAAAATATTTCTCCAACCGACTGTGAAAAATCAAAGTTAACCAGTGAATTAAAGAAATGGAGTAACTAACTATGCCAAAAAAAGACTTTATTAAAAGACCAAAAAGTAAAGATTTTATGGTATTGCCTGCACTGATTTTCGAAGATGAAAGACTTTCAATCGGTGCTAAGGGATTATATGCACAGCTTTATTATAGTTCTGCCGGTATATCTTCATTGGAAGAATTAGAAAGTTTATCTACTACTAAAAAAGATGAGCTGGATAAATATTTCGACGAATTAACTTCCGTGGGATATATAGCTCTTGATAAAAAGGGTGGGGCAGAATTTGTAATTAAACCACAACAGGAGAAAACAGTAGCACGTAAGTTAGACAAAGAAGCTGTTGATACCTTTAAGAATACTGTTCAGGAACAGCCTAAGGTACTCAATGCTTTTGAAAAACTTATGGGTATGATAGAAAGCTATAAATTTGACCCTAAGGTCGAAAACTGTCTTAAAACATATTTTACAAAATGGCTTAATGGTGAAGGTAGGTTTGGAGAGGGTGAACCTCTTCATGGACCTATCGCCCGTGCTAATATTAACACTCTTGTAAGTTTTCACATGAGTGATGAAGATATGATTTCTTGTATTATGACAAGTACAGATAGACAGTGGCGTAAATTTGTAGACCAGAGACAGGGCTCACAGCCTAAGCCTACTGGAAGTACATCATCGTTTGCTACTTTTGATAAGACTAGTTTATCTAGTGGCTCATATACAAAAGAAGATATTGAGAAAATTAAAGAAAAGGCTGAAGCACTTGAAGCAGCAGGTAAGAAAGGAACATTTTAATAATGAAAAGAAAAGATTGTCCAAAAGACTGCTCTTATTATGCTAATTGTGGTGGGCCTGATGCAACATGGACTGTTTGTATGAGATACATTCAGTTCTCAAGACTGCTTGAACTAAGCAATCTTCCTGCTATGTATTGGAAACCTATCAAAATTTATGGTGTCGATGAAGATATGGACGTATATCAGAAATTGGACCAGATTAAAAATAGAATAAATGAGTTTGTACAGAAAGGTGAAAACCTTTATATTTGTTCTAAAACTTGTGGAAATGCAAAGACTACTTGGTCTGCAAAGCTAATGCTTAAGTATTTTAATAATACTTGGCAGAATAGTTATGATGTTACAAGAGGTCTATTTGTAAATGTACCAACTCTTCTTATTGATATAAAGAACTTTAATAATCGTCCGGAGTATATTGATAGAATCAAGGACGCAGACCTTGTTATCTGGGACGACCTTGCTTTTGGGCGATTAACAGATTATGAACATGAACAATTACTCCAGTTTATAGACTATAGAATAGCCAATAATAAGAGTAATATTTATACAAGTAATATTACAGACTATGAAACGCTTAAATCATCTGTTGGTGGTCGTTTGGCAAGTCGTATTTTTAACGGGTCAACAGTGATTGAATTTAAGTCAGATGATTTTAGAGCTGGAGGAAAATTATGATACAATTACAAGCATTAAATTATATTATTGCTAGCAATGATACTTCTTTTCTTAGTTTGTATGATAAAAGATTTTATTTCAACTATGAAAATGAATATGATTTTATTGTAAAGCATGTACAGAAGTACAAGCAAGTACCTGATATAAATACGATTGTTGGTACTTTTCCTGATTTTACACCACTTACTGTAAAAGAATCTGTTCAGTATCTTGGTGATAGACTTTCAGAAGAATGGATGGCAAATGAAACAGCTGAAATTATCAATGACCAGAAATTACAGGCATTATTTGCTACAGATGCTGTAAAGGCTAAAAATGAACTCTTAACTAAATTGCAAGGAGTACAACCTCCCCAGCGTAGCCTTGGTGTTGATATTATAAAGACTGCTCAGAGCAGATATGATATTTTACTTGATAAATTAAATAATCCTGATAGCTATAAGTTTAGCACTGGTTTGGATGAATTAGATATTCTTTTGAATGGCGGACTTAGACGTGGTGAAGAATTTTTAGTTATTTATGCTCGTACAAATAATGCAAAGACTTGGATTGCTGAAAAACTTGCTGTTTCTGTATGGGAACAGAAAGAAAATGTAGGATTCTTTTCACCTGAGATGAGTCCAACAGAAATTGGCTATCGTTTCGATACTTTATTTAAGAACTTTGATAATCATGGTATTACCGGAGCTGATGGCAATTATAATAGTGATAATTATAAGAAATATGTAAATACACTTTCAAGTAAAAACAGACCTGTTTTCAGTGTAGTTACACCACTTGACTTTCCAGATAAAAGAGTTACCGTTTCTGAACTTAGAAGATGGATTAAAGCTCTTGATTTGAAAATGATAGTAATTGATGGACTTGCTTATTTAACAAATGAGCGTTCTAATAAGAGTAAAAATACCACAGAGAATCTTACTGATATTGCAGAAGATTTAATGACCCTTAGTATTGAATTAAGTATTCCTGTTGTAGCAGTAATGCAGGCAAACAGAGAAGGTGCAAGAGATAAAGATGGTGATGTAAATACTGAATCTCCTGAACTTGATACAATTCGTGGTTCTGATGGTATTTCACATAATGCGTCAAGAGCAATTTCAGTATATAAAGCTAAAGACGTAGTTAAGCTGTATCTGAGTAAGAATAGATATGGTGAAAGAGGACAGCATTTATATTATCAGTATGATATTAACACTGGTACATTTACATATACGGCTAATCCAAAAGATGGAATTTCGCCAGATATTACAAATAATGCAAATGCTGTAGACCCTAACGCAATTTATAATGATAAAACAGAAACATTTTAAGGAGAATTAAGTTATGAGAGTAGACAAAAATCTTAATATCAATTCAGATATGAAATCTATTCTTGATAGACTTTTCTTAGATGTAAAGCGTAAGGGTTTAAATTATTTTCAAAAAGGTTATAAGGATATAAATGGATATTATATGGTCCAGTGTCCTTATCATAAATTAGGACAAGAGAAAAAGCCATCAGCACAGTTTAGGGCTACTGATGGCCTATTCTATTGTTTTGGCTGTAAGGAAACACATTCCTTACCAGATGTAATATCTTATTGTCTAAATGAAAATGGAAAATCTTGGTTATTAGATAATTTTGGTGGTGATGTTGAAGCATCTCGTACGATTTCTTTCAATATTAAGCAGAATGAAGATAAACAAGAAAAATATGTAGACAAGAAGATTTTAGCAAAGTATAGGTTTACACATCCATACATGTTTGAAAGAAAATTAAACTTAGATACTATCCGGAAATTTGATATTGGCTATGATGCTGACAATAATTGTATTACTTTTCCAAATAAAGACATTAATGGTAATATTTTATTTATTGCAACTCGTAACATATCAAATAAATTCTTTCACTACCCGCAAGGTGTAGATAAACCTGTTTATGGATTGTATGAAATCTATAGAGAAATGCAGCATGGTACTAAAATTACAGAAGTATATGTATGTGAATCTATGTTAGATGCACTTGCTATATGGAGTTTTGGAAAGTACGCAGTTGCATTAAACGGAACCGGCTCCAGCCACCAGTATGATATTATCAAAAAGTCCGATTTAAGATTACTGATTTTGGCAACAGATAATGATGATGCTGGTAGAAGAGCAAGAGAACGTTTTCGTCAGCATGTTACTAATAAATTTATAAGAGAAGTTGCTTATGAAAGTTATGGTAACTGCAAAGACATCAATGATATGACCCAAGAACAGTTTCTAAATGCAGAAATTAAGTAAGGTAAGGTATTATTTGTTTAGTCTTCAACGTACCATTAGTAAATAGGGCATTTTACTATGAAGGTCTAAATGACAAAAACATTGTAGTATTCTTTTCTAAAAATTAAATATTGTTATCTGAAACTGTTTACAAGTCAATTTGGCCATGATATAATACAAACATAAATTGATAAACAAATTACAAAAATTTATGGAGGTATACATTATGGCTGATTTAACATTTTTACAGAAAGAAAAACTTCACACCGGTTTTGGTGAGAAAGTAATTGACGCAAAGTCTTATAATGATGTCTTGGTACAGACTGGACTTAACTGGACGGTCGATACTCATCCGGCTTACACAGAAATCAATGGTAAGCAGATTGCTATTCCTGGTACGAATGTTGTTGTTCGTAATGAGGATGAGAAGCCGCTTGGTATTGTTTCCGAAAAGTACAAGATTGTTAATAATGCAGATGCTTTTGCATTTACTGAATCAATCTTTTTGTCAAAGGAAATTGAGTTTATCAGAGGTGGTTCATATAAAGGTGGTTCAGCTACATGGCTTGAGGCCAGAGTTACTGGACAGTATTCTATTCTCGGTGATGATGTAGATTGCTACCTTATCTTTATGAATACTCATGATGGTACAGGTTCTGTAAGGTGTATGATTGTACCTAACAGAATTGCATGTTCTAATGCTCTTAATATTCCTTTGAGAGAACAGTCTCGCCATTGGAGATGTGTTCACTCTGGTGACCCTATGAAGAAAATTGATGAGGCACGTGATGTACTTCTTGCAGGTTCTTCATATATGTCAGCCCTTCAGAGAGAATGCGAGGTTCTCCAGTCGGTCAGACTTACAGACACCCAAGTAAGTCAGTTCATTAACAGGCTCTTTCCTATTGATGAAGATAAAATGACTGACAAACAGAAAGAAAATCAAATAACCCGTCGGAATCAGCTTACCGATGTATTTTATATGAAAGAAGACCTTACTGATTTTGGTACCACAGGTTATAGATTTATTTCTGCAGTCGCTGACTACGTTGACCATGTAGAAGGTCGTAAAACAACTACAGCAAATATCAACAGATTTATGCACGTAGCCAACGGCAGTACGCTTGTTGACCAGGCATATAATATGGTACTTATGGCCTAATATGGAGATAAAAACGGGCTATTCAAAGCTGAACTACAACAGTAGAGAATAGCCCGAAATAAGAACATAAAGGGACAAAAAATGAACAAATATTTAGAACTTATCACAGCTAAAAAATCTATTTTAGCGATTCCACTTTTAGTAGCATTTACATTTATATTTACTCTTGCAATACATTCTCAAGCAGATAGTCAAGACGTAAAATCAGCATCAAACAATACTTCTAATAAAATTCTAGCAGCACAAGTTGTACATGCAGCTGGTGCAGAAATTTCCAAAGATACAACTGAAGAACCTATTATAGATGAGACACTTGCAGATAATTACGCAAGGTCTTATGATTATTATAAGGAACTTTATGGTCCAAAGGAACAGCCTAAAAAAGTAATTGTTGATGGAATAGAAATTGACTATATTGCAGGTGCTCCATACTCAGTTTATGAAGCTATAGCAAAAGCAAATATAGAAGAAACTGAAACAGTTGTCGTTGAAAATGAGACTTATTTAGCTGAACCTACTGAACAGGTTGTAGAATCTATTGAATCTGAAACAGTAGAAAATAATACTGAGGAAACTCCTGAAGAAACAGAAGTTCCAGTAGAAACATATTCAGGAGACTATAGTCCAGCCGATTTCGCTTGGATGGGTGTAATCAATTGGAACGGCTCAAAATGGACATATTATAGTGAAAAAGTATTACCTGGTGGTGGACTTAATATTCCAGGTCGTCATGTAGATGAATATGGTTTTGTCTGTGATGAAAATGGATATATTTGTTTAGCTGCAGACCCAAGTTATATTGCAAGAGGCTCTGTAATTGCAACACCATTTGGTAGAGAGGGAAAAATTTATGATTGTGGCTGTGCCTATGGTACAGTAGATTGTTACGTTAGTTGGTAGACTAACAGATGTAGTTAACGAATAGAGTTATATTCTTAATAATTAAGAATGTGAGGTGCAATTCCTCACCTACATCTTACTTTATTTTAAGGAGATTAAAAATGATTTACATAATGTCTTTTTTAGCACTTTGTATGTTATGTATTTTTATATTAACTGTTTGTTTAGTCATAAAGTTAGAAGGAGAAGAAGGAATTCATGATGATGAGAGTTATCGTCGCTGGCTCGAGGACTATCCAGAACTATAATTTAGTAGAATCTACTTTATTAAAGTTTTTTAAATCAAAAAAGTTACATCATCAAGATGTTGAAATTATAAGTGGAACAGCTCGTGGAGCAGACCAACTTGGAGAACAATTTGCCATTAAAAAGAACTGTAAACTAACAAAATTTCCAGCTGATTGGGATAAATACGGTAAGTCTGCTGGATATAGACGTAATGCAGAAATGGCAAAATATGCTAAAGAATCTAATGGTGTATTATTTGCATTTTGGGACGGACAGTCAAAAGGCACAACTCACATGATTAACCTTGCTAGAGAAAATAATTTAGATGTTCATGTGATATTAGCACAATATTTTACTGCAGATGATGAAGAGCCTGATTGTGGAATTTGTGATTTTGTATCTGATGGTTCAGAAAAATTTTGTAATGAATGTGCAGGAAGTTGGTGTCATTATAGAAGAACTCTTTATACAGAGCTCTGAAACTATTTACAAGTATCATTAGTTTGTTGTATAATTAACATTAAAATAAATGATAAGGAGAAGAAAAAAGCAAATGAGCAAAAACGAATCTAATTCTCAAGTTGAACCTGAAATGTCTGAGTACGAAAAGGAAACATTAAAAACATCTAAGAAAATTAGAAATATTGTTCTATTGTCACTTGGTGGACTACTTCTAATTATATGTCTTTTCAGATGTTTCTATTCTGTAAGTGAACAGGAAAATGCCATTGTTACTCAGTTTGGAACTGTAGTTAAAGTAGACACTGCAGGTTTTTATTTCAAACTACCTTGGCAGTCAGTTCAGAAGGTTGATATGACAACTCATGGTACTGGTATTGGTTATATTGTTTCAGAAGATGGACAGAATCTTACTGATACAGATAACGGTATTATGATTACCTCAGATTTTAACCTTTTGAATATTGATTTTTATCTTGAATACAGAGTATCAGACCCTGTAGCTTATGTGTATAATTCAGCTAACCCTGAAGCAACTCTTTCAAACATTGCTCTTGCTAATATTCGTACAGTTGTTTCTAATTATACTGTAGATGAAGCAATGACTACTGCAAAGGGTCAAATTCAGGCTGATATTAAGGACGCAATGATTGCTGAACTTGAAAGAAGAAATATTGGTCTTACTGTTATCAATATTACTGTTCAGGATTCAGAGCCACCTACAGATGAAATTATTGCTGCTTTTAAGTCTGTTGAAACTGCAAAACAGGGAGCAGATACAGCAATAAATAACGCATATCAGTATCAGAATAGTGAAATTCCAGCAGCTGATGCAAAAGCAGACTCCATTATTCAGAGTGCTGAAGCTACAAAAGCGTCAAGAATTGCAGAAGCAAATGGTCAGGTTGAAAGATTTAACCAGATGTATGAACAGTATAAGCTCTATCCACTTATTACTAAGAAGAGATTATTCTATGAAAAAATGGAAGAAATCCTTCCAGGTTGTAAGATTATTATTACTGATGGTAGCACACAAACTATGTACCCGCTTGAATCATTTTCAGGTACAAGCACAGGTACAGTAAATAATAGTGGTAATAATAGCGGTAATAATAGCGGTAATAATAGTAATAATAATGGAGGAGACGAAGAATGAAAAAGTTTATTATAGGAACATCTATTGGTGTTGTAGTTTTTATTATTGGTTTAATTCTGGTTCTTTCCTCAATCTTTACTGTTCATACTAATGAAACAGCAATTATTGTCAGACTTGGAAAGGCCAAAACAGTTGAAAGTTCTACTGGATTACATTTCCATACACCATTTATTGAACATACTGTAAAAATTTATACAGGTGATATGCTTTATGATATTCCAGCATCAGATGTAATTACTGCTGATAAAAAGTCTATGATTGCTGATAATTATGTAGTTTGGACAGTTACAGACCCTATTAAGTATTATAAAACACTTGGTGCTGTTCAGGGTAGAGCAGAAGAAAGAATTGAAGCTGCTGTATATAATGCAACTAAGAATACAATTTCTTCTATGACACAGGACCAGATTATTGAGGCTCGTGGAAGTACTCTTACAGATGCTATTACAACTGCATCTAACTCTGATATTGCTCAGTATGGTATTGAAATTGAACTCGCTGAAATTAAAGCACTTGATTTACCAAGTGATAATAAAGCTGCTGTATATGAAAGAATGATTTCCGAAAGAAATAATATTGCAGCTAGCTATACTGCAAAAGGTAATTCAGATGCACAGAAGATTAAAAATGAAACAGATAAATCTGTATCTATTACAGTTGCAGATGCTGAAGCCGAAGCTGCTAAAATTGAGGCTGAAGGTGAAGCAGAATATATGAAGATTTTGTCTGATGCCTATAATGACCCAGATAAAGCAGAATTTTATAACTTTGTAAGAAGCCTTGATTCACTTGAATCTCTTAAGAGTGGTGATTCAACAATTATTCTTGATAAAGAGTCTGAATTTGCTCAGATTTTATATGGCACAGATAACTAAGTAGTTAATAGGATAGAGGGTAGTTTATAAAAGCTATCCTCTATTTTAAACTAAGGAGATGTGATTAAATGAATGCACCATATCTGAAAGTAACTGTTCATGATAATGATTTTACTAGTTATTATTGGCAAATTGGTGAAGCTATTCAGAATATATTTAAGTATGAAGGCAAATATCCTACAAAAGAAGATTTGGACATTATAAAACCACTTATTGCTCGATTATGGTGGACTATTGATAACTTAGATAGCTATTATAGATGGAAAGATACTATTGTAGAATATAAACCTATGGAATTTGAGTATTTTGAAAAGAGTTTAGACCTTGATATAGTAGAATATACAAATATTCCTAGTTGGAATAATGCAGAAGATATTTATATTCCATTATTTGAAAGTGATGAAACTATTTTACTAAATTAAGTCATAAAACCATTTACAAGATATATAATTTGTATTATAATATGTTTACTATAATACAAGGAGAGAAAAAGTATGAGAAGTTTATTGTTATTTAGAGGAGCACCTGGTTGTGGTAAGTCTACTTATATTGATGAGCATGGTCTTAGACCTTATGCTTTATCGGCAGATGAGATTAGACTTCAGTGTCAGTCTGCTCAGCAGAATATTTATGGTTTAGATGAAATTTCTGGTAACAATGAAAAAGATGTTTGGGCTATGCTTTTTAAGCTGCTCGAAATCAGAATGTCAAAAGGTGAATTTACTGTAATTGATGCTACTAATTCTAAGACTGTTGAGATGAACAGATATAAAGAATTAGCAGAACATTATCGTTACAGAATTTTTTGCATTGACTTTACTTCTTTACCTATTGAAGAATGTAAGAAGAGAAATGCCGGACGTGTACCTCTTAAGAGAGTTCCGGAAGAAGTAATAGATAAAATGTACTCCCGTTTTCAGAATCAGAAGATTCCTGCAGGTATTAAGGTAATTAAGCCTGATGAACTGGACAATGTATTTATTAAGAAATTTGATATGTCCAAGTATGAAAAGGTTGTACATATTGGAGATATTCATGGTTGTTATACTGCTCTTATGGAATATTTTAAGAACGGTCTTAATGACAACTATATGTATATCTTTGTAGGTGACTACATTGATAGAGGTATTGAAAATGCCGAAGTAATTAAGTTTCTTATTGAAATTTCCAAAAAGCCTAATGTTCTTCTGCTTGAAGGTAACCATGAAAGATGGCTTTGGATTTATGCTAATGGTGGTGTAGGTCATTCTAAGGAATTTGAACTTATTACTAAGCCTCAGTTAGATGAAGCACATTTTAATTTTGGTGACCTTAGACAGCTTTATAGAAAGTTTGGTCAGTGTGCTTGGTATCAGTATGGTGATAAGGAAATCCTTGTTACTCATGGTGGTCTTGCTACTATGCCTAATAATCTTGGATATATGGCAACTGAGCAGATGATTAAGGGTGTTGGTGGATATAATGATTATGAAACTGTAGCAGATACTTGGATGTCTACTACTAAGAATAATCAGTATCAGATTTTTGGTCATAGAAATACCCGTTCTGGCGATACTCAGCTCAGAGACCGTGTATTTGACCTTGAGGGTAAGGTTGAATTTGGTGGTCATCTTAGAATTGTAGAGCTTAGCTCTGATGGCTTTAAGGTAGTTGAAATTAAGAATGATGTATTTAAGGAGCCTGAAGCAGTTGAGGCTGCTAAGCAGGTACTTGATTCATCTGTAACTGATGTAGTTCTTCAGATGAGAGCAAATAGATTCATTCAGGAAAAGAAGTATGGTAATATTTCTTCTTTCAACTTTACTAAGGATGCTTTCTATGATAAGGTATGGAATGAACAGACTATGACAGCAAGAGGCCTTTATATCAATACTGATACAATGAAGGTTGTTGCTCGTGGTTTCAATAAGTTCTTTAATATCAATGAAAGACCTGAAACTAAGTTTGAAATGCTTCAGTATACTTTACAGTTCCCTGTAACTTGCTATGTAAAAGAGAATGGTTATCTTGGACTTGTATCATATAATGAAGAAACTGATGATTTGTTTGTAACAACTAAGTCAAATCCTGAGGGTGATTTTGCTCTTTGGCTTAAGGATATGATTGATAACAAGATGACTCCTGAAGCTAAGAAGGAAATGATGGATATTTGTAAGTATGAAGATGTTACCTTTGTATTTGAGTCTGTAGATATGAAGAATGACCCTCATATTATTGAATATCCTGAATCTGAGTTATTTTTACTGGCTATTATCAAGAATGATATTAAGTTTGCTCAGTACCCTTATGAACAGGTTGTAAATATTGGTCAGAAACTTGGACTTAAGACAAAAACTAAGGCATTTGAAATTGCTAATTGGTCTGATTTCTATGATTGGTATAATGAAGTAACTGCTGAAGGTTATGAATATGAAGGTCGTAAGATTGAAGGCTTTGTAATTGAAGATGCTAATGGTTATATGGTAAAAGTTAAACTTCATTACTATAATTTCTGGAAGTTTATGAGAGGTGTTGCACATGCTACTCTTAGAACAGGTAGATATGCAAGAACTGGTTCGTTAACTAATGCAGAATCAAATAATTTCTATGCTTTTTGTCAGAAATTATATAATGAAAATACACCTGAACAGAGAGAACTTATCCCTCGTGATATTATCTATCTGAGAAACCTGTTTTACAAGAACTAAATAATCTTTGAGGCAAGGTCAGCTTATTGGCTTTGCCTCAATTAAACAAGGAGTTTTTATATGGATAAGAATCCCAATAGAAAATCATACAGACTTAATGGACATAAAAACCAGAAAATCGGAATTCCTCTTGGTATTCATGATAAGAATGGTGTAGAACTTTGTACTGGTGATAAAATTCACTGGGGCCGATATGACGGAATTATTCTTTGGAATAAGGTATGTAAAGAATATTGGTTTTTAATTTCATACTCTAAGTGGTATGGTGATAATGAGTATAATAGTGACTCTTATGGAAAAGGGTTTAAGCTTCCTATGGATGACGGAGCAAGAATGGAGATGGAAAAAATTGAAGGATAATTCTTATGTAAATCTTAATATACCAATAATAAATGAATATCTTAAAGCAAATAGTTATACAATTACAAGACTTGCTAGAGCTATGGGTGTTCATGAACAACTTATCAAAACATGTTTTGAAAAAAGGAGAATGGGAACTGCTTTATATAAGAGAATGTGTAGTCAGTTAGGAGCACCATGCTCAAAATTAACTACTGACCCAGAAGATAGTATGTATAAAGCACCTATTAAAATTCATACTCCACAGAAAATTGATAAAAATGAATATGCTGCTGAGCCAGTTGAACCAAAAAATTATGTAGGCAGTCGTTCTATTGATTTTAATGGTCAGTCTCTATATAATTACTTAAAAAATAATAAGATTGCTCAAACTTGGTTAAGTGAAAAGCTTGGTAAAGATAAGACTTGTGTAAATAAGTATATTATTCATAATAAGATGCCTTATGAATCTTATGTTGATATTTGTAAAATTCTAAATGTACCAGAAGATAAATTCTTAGGTAATGTCACAATTGAAAGAGTTGAAAAATCTAAGAAAAATGTAGTAGAAAAACCTATTGTTAAAGAAGAAAACAATACTGATTATATAAGTGTAAAAAAGAAAGATTTTGAAGATGTAATGATGCAGCTTGACGAACTTATGAGTAATATTAGTTGGTTTAGTGCAGTATTTCAGAAACTTCAGGAACCTATGGTTAGCAGTATTGAGCAGATAGAACAACTTAAGAATAAAGTAAATAATCTATTAAAGGAGTAATGCTATGAAATTAAATCAAGATGGTATTAATCCGGAAGATAAACAGCTAGCAATAAATGTTAGAAATTATCTTGTTGCTGGTAACCGAGTAATTGGTGACCCTGGTGAAGGATTAAGACAAACTCTTGCTGAACTTGAACGACAACGTGATAGTCGAGAATTTGGTAAAGCAGACTGGGAAATGAAAGACCCAGAGCTTGAATCTCAAATTTCTAAGACTAAAGCTGGTATTAAGGGTGAAGAAGAGTTATGTGAATATTTAACCCGACTTGTTAAGTATGATGATAAACTGAATGGTTTAGTTGCTTTTGCAAGTCTATCTTATGATTTAGGAAAACAGGAAGATTTAGGCTATATTCCTGATACTGATACATTGTTAGTATTTGGAAATCATTTACTTGTTGTAGATGCTAAAAATCTTAAAATTAAGCAAGGTCAAGCACTTATGCTTCTTGATGGTGTAGTAGTTGATGCTGATAAAGGTAAAGAAATCCTTGAAGTTCATCCGTCTACACATATTTGGGAAAAAGTTATGGCAAATGCCGGTATTCCACTTGAATCTATTGATGGATATGTTTGTATTGTAAATGATACACCAGTAGAAATCATACGTACAGATGAATGGTATGAAAGTCATACTAAACTTATTCATATTAGTGAGTTAAGAGGTATTCTTGAAGAATGGGCTGAAAATAAAAATAACACTCTTTCTCTTAAAATGCTTACAGAGATTGCAAAAGCTCAAATTAAGAAAGAAAAGGATATTTCTTTTGATGTAGATAGTATCAAACGTAAGTTTGGTGTGTAAAACTGTTTACAGTATCTTTTTATCATGCTATAATTTATAATTATGTATAATTTTAATTTTAGAAAGGAACTTACGAAATGAAAAAGAAACTTTTAGTAATGTGTTGTATATTTACAATGATGACTGCTATGCTTGCTGGTTGTGGTGGTAAAGGAAATAATTCTACAGAAATATCATCAGATACAGATGTTACTACAGTAACATCTGAAGTTACAACTGTTGACGGTAATATTACAGAGAAGGCACCTGAACCAGTCACTGAAGGTGATTTTATTTATGAAGACGATACTAAAACTCATATTATAGGATTATCTGAAGTTGGTAGACAGTCTATGGATATTGTTTTTCCTGAAACTGTTACTGTTATATCAGATGTAACACTTCCTTCTATTGAAGAAAATCCGATGTCTATAAAAATTTATTTTATGAATCCAGACGTTAAACTTGAAAACGTTTCATTTGGTCATTCTAGTCTTGAAGTAGTAGCGAATCTTCCTAATATGACTGAAATTCCAGCTGCTATGTTTAATGGTTGCACAAAATTAACTCAGATTGGAGATACTGCAAATACTATTACCATTCCTGATGGTGTTACAGCTATTGGAGCTGGAGCATTTGTTGACTGTAAACTTATTAAAAAGGTTGTTCTTCCAAATTCTGTTATAACTATTGATAATAATGCTTTTCAGGGTTGTGTAGCACTTAAAGATTTTACATTCAGTAATTCACTTGAATTAATTGGGGCAGGTTCTTTTATGGGTACTGGACTTCAGTCTGTTACACTTCCAAATAGTGTAAAATCAATTGGTGCTATTTGCTTTGCTAACAATACATCTCTTGAAAGTATTAATATTACTAATACTGAAATTCTTGGACAGGAATGTTTTACTGGTTGTACTGCACTTACTACATTCAAAGCAAATAAAGATTTTGATGTTGTTAACAGTGAAACTGGTGATAGTCAGGTTTTTGCTAAATTATTTAACGGAGCAAAAGTTACTGTAAATATTCCTGACGGTGTATATAAGTCTTGGCTTAAAGCAAATCCTGATTCAAATATTACAGTAAAATAAAATTTACAATAAAATAAGTTTCCTTTTGCCAGAGTTCTACAAATCGAATTCTGGCAAAATTATCTTAAAAATAATTCAAGTTGATATTATAAAACTATTTACAAAAGGTTTGAAATAGTTTATAATATAAAATGTTAGTTTCAATGGTGACAAAAAGGAGACTAATATGAATAGAAGCGATAATTTTGAAAAATCTAAAATTACTAAGGCGTCCACTAATAAGGTAGTTACAAATGTTTACTATGATTCGTTTGGAATCGAAAAGGTGCGTTTCCAGAATGCGAATTATCAGGACAAGAATAGTATTGACTGCTACCTTGACTTTGAGGAAGTTGCATTGCTTGCCACAGATGCTGCAAGCGGAAGACTTATTAAGGAGTTAGAGAGTGGACAGAAGACAATCTCTATGGGTGGTTCAAAGAGCTCTAAGAATTACAACGGGGCTCCTGAGTCTCGTATTTTCTCTTTGGGCAAATCTGGGGACAAAATCTTCATCAATATGAGCAGAGGTAAGGGCAAGCTCACTGATACAGGAGCCATTGCACCTGACGGTGCTCCGGACCTTAAGATTGGTGTTAGTATGACCGTCGATAAGTTCCGTTCTATGATGATTTTCACGCATGATGCTGTAAATGCTTATCTTGCACACATGGTTAACGCGATTGTTAGACAGTGTGAAGAAGATAGAAAGCAGTATGCAAACAATCAGAATAACTAATTAAATAATAAAAATTTGTAAGATATAAAAAATAAAAAGTCACCATTGGAACTAACTTACAAATTTTTGAAAGGAAAAGAACACATGACTATTCAGGAATTATATCAGAATGAGCTTGCATATTGGACGCAGGCAAATCAAAAGTTTCTCGGTGTGAGTCCAATCAATGAAGAAGATAATTTTGCAGATATTCAGGCGCAGCTTGATAAGGACTGTGAAAAGTTCTGGAACGTCGAGAAGCCATGTAAGCTGGCACAAAATCTTAATATTGGTCTGCTAAACGCAGAAATTGACAAACAAACCCCTAATAGTTATAAACTTAAACTCAATTTTCATAATATGTGCATTGATATTTTCGGAGACTACAATGGTAAGTCTCTTTTAATTGCAGCAATGCCTACACCTAGTATTGACCTTTGCTGGATTATCAATCGTTCACATTATGTAACAAGAGTTACCGCAGTTAAGGATTATTATAGCTGTGTTAAGAAGATTGATTTTGAAACAGTAAGAGGAGAAGGTTGGACTTATAATCTTCAGAGTGATACTTTTACTTGTGTTGTAACAAAAGATGAATATAAGTTTGAGCCTACTGTAGCAGAGATTTTTAATAATCACCTTTCAAAGCGCTCAAGAATGCTGCTTGAAGCATCTATTGACGAAAAGCTCACAGAAAAGACCTTTAAGAAGGCTCTTAGAAAGCTCACTGCATTTGATGGTGAGAGCATTTTTAATTATAAGTTTTCAAGACTTGAGTATTTCGAAGAAGCTGTACTTAATTCTAAGAAATATGCTCAGCCTACTAAGCATATTATCCTTGGTATCAATACTATTATTGCAAGTAAGAGTAAGAGATACTCTATTTATGGTGAGAAACTTGAAGGTTGTCTTGTAAGAAGTGAAAGTAACATTTTTGCTCTTGAAAACTTCAGAACTTGTGTAAATATTTATGAAGGCAATGGTTCATTCCAGCCTGCATTTACATATAAAGATACAAACGGATTTTTTGACTCGTTTAAGACAGTTACATCTAAAGCTGCTGGTCGTCAGAGACTGTTGCTTGATAATGTAGTTGTTAAGGACGGGTTACTTTGGGTTGTTGAAAAAGATGGTACAATGAAAAATATGTACGAATATATGAATATGCCTCAGGAAAAGAGACTTTCTTGTCTGTCAGAGGCTCCATTCTGTAATAACGACAAACCTAAGAGAATTATGATGAATGCTAAGATGACCTCACAGGCCGTATCACTTGCTGATGAAATCGATAATATTACTCATCGTATTCCAGCACGTGTAGGTTTTACAGATATTGAGGGTTATACATCTGCTGACTCTATTGTAATTTCTGAGTCTTTTGCAAAGAAACTTAGAACATTTGATTCTACTATCCTTTACCTTAATAAGAAATCTAAGGTTTATACAATTCTCAAGGATATTGTAGATAATAATAAGAAAGTTGAAATTGATACTCTTCAGATTCTGTTCCCTAATAAGAATTTTGCAATTCTGCTTGGTTATGAAAATGCTGAAGTAACTAAGATTGATGAAGTCGATGTGAATAATGTAAGAGTATTTATTAGATGGGAAATTCCATTCAGACTTGGTGATAAGATTACTAATCTTCATGGTGCAAAAGGTACTGTTGGTCTTATTCTTCCTGATGATAAGATGCCTAGACTTACTAAGAAGGTCGGTAATATGGAAGCAGGACCTCTTGATATTATCTTCTCTGGTTTCTCAACTATGAGACGTGGTTCACTTGGACAGATTTTTGAGGCTTGGGCAAGAGCATCAGGAATTCCTTTTGAAGACCAGGATTATATTGCTGTTATGATTGAAAAATACAAGAAACAGATGGAAAAATACTCTAATAATTCTATTGTAGAATATAAGGGTGTTAAGAAGATTATTCCTGTAGGTATCAATCATATTATGAGACTTTATCATCATGCGTCTACAAAGATTAGTTGTTCTTCTGCCGACCATGGATATACAAGAACACTTCGCTTTGGTGAAATGGAAAAACTTAATCTTGTAGCCAATGATTGCCCTAACATTCTTAAGGAGCTTGGTATTCGTTCTATTACTAAGTATGTTGGTTCTCATAAGTTAGTTACAAATATTGAAGAAACAAGAGAGCTGCCTAAAAATCCTAAGATGTCAATGCAGTTTATTGAAATCCTTAAATCTATGGGCTATGAATTAGTCATTGAGCAGGACGACGATATTATTGATATTGATATGAGTGATGAAGCAGTTTATGATGAAATTGATGAAGATAATTTCAATAATATTATAAAGAAGGAGAATGGTTCAAATGAGAGCGACGATTAGACCCGTTAAAGTTATTGAAAATCCAAAGAATGAGGTTACCTCAGAGAAGATTTTTCAGGCTCGTAAGATTAAGGACGGTGACCGTTATCTCTTTCATGAAGATGGTATATTCTCTGAGAAAATCTTTGGTAAGTTTGGTAAGTGTTATTGTGGAGCTCTTACAAAGCCTGGCTACTGTCCAGAATGTGGTTGTAGAGTTCTCAATAAAAGACATGTGCCGGACTTTTATATGAAGTTTGCGTTTGATATTCCTAATAATATCATTCAGTACGACACCTATGATAAGACTCTTGTAGATAATCTGCTTAAGTGTAGAGGATTCTTATATGAAGGTAATTATGTAGAATTTGACCTTAAAGCTGACCTTTCTATCTATGAAGAGTCAAAGATTTTATATGGAAAGGACGCTCTGTTAAGCATTGGTGTTACAGAAGAGTGGTACAATAATAATGTTCATAGAATTATTAGTATTCCTCATACTGCTTTCAGAAGAATTACTTTCCAGAATGATAAGTATTTTATCGGTAACTTAAATACTATCTATATCAATATGTTAAAGCTGAATAATAAGTATCGTAACTTCAAGGATAACAGCAAGCTGACTGTATTCAATGAAATTAACCTTAGATACTTAGTATGTAAGGATTTGGATAGCCTTTACGAAGAGCTTTTCCTTATTCTTGCAAAAAATAACAGAAACATTATTGATAATGAGCTTAAAGGACAGTCAGAAACTGGTATGATTCGTGCCGTTATGACTAATAACTTTAGCTTAGATGAGGATATTCTTAAGATTGGATATTATTTTATTCCTACTCTTTATCCTCGTTTGTTTGCTAAATATACAGATGAAAATGGTGAGACTGATATTGAAGCCCTTAATAAAGAGCTTGCAGATGAAGAGTATCTTGTACTTTTCAACAGACAGCCAACCATTGGTGCTAAATCAATTATTGCCATGAAACCTGTATTTTCAACTGAAGAAACTGAGAAGTTTGTTATTCAGGCGAACCCTATTGTCTATGATGGACTTGCTGCTGATGTTGACGGTGACTCTCTTAACGTAATTGCTCTTTATTCTAAGGCAGCTTGTGAAGAGGCAAAGAAACTGTTAGCAAGTAACAATTACCTTGAGGGTTCAAATTCAAGTATCAGAAATGGTATTCTTGAAGAGTTCGCTTACGTTCAGACATTATTAGAGGAGTAAATTGAATATGGCAGATGAAGAAAAGAAAAAGCCATCTGCTGCCAAACCTAAGAAGAAAGGTAATAGTAAGATAGATATGCCTACTATTATCTTCTTCGTGGTTATGGTTGTAGGGCTTATTGTTTTAACAATTATACTTTTAACAAAACCTTCAAGTAAGATTTACGAAGGCACATACGGTGATTTTATTGTAATGGCTGAAGTTTATAGTAATAATAAGATAGATTTAGCTGTTGATATAAATCAGGAACGTGTGTTACAGAGTGGAACTTACAAAGAAATCACAGATGATGATGTGGAAAATAATTATGAAGCAGAATTTAAAGGTGATGAAAATGAACCAGCAACTAAGGTCACATTTGTTATTGATGGTGAAAAGTTTATAATGACTTATGTTGATGATGGTACAACAATTACATTGAAGGAGACAAGTAAGAAATGATGACAAGAAAAGAATATGTTAAACAGTATCATAAATTAGGAGATGCAATGTTTGAAAAGTGTGTAGCTCCTACAGTATATGACTTCGCAGCTGCTTTTGAAGATAATGATGAAGAGGCTATGAAGAAGATTACAACAATTACTTCCTATACAGGAAATACTGATGATATTATTAAGTCTGTTAAAAGACGTAATAATAACTATTCTGAACAGGAATCAAAGAAGTTCATGCAGTCTGTTATTGCTGCAAATGTTACTGATATTACTGAGTCTGGTTATTTCTATAAGAAACTTATTAGTTCTTGTGATGATATGACTATTGAAATTGATGATTGTGGTAGTGCTGGAACAGAAATGAAACTTCCTATTGATGAAGATACTTTCAATTATAAGGTTCGTAATCATTGGGTTATGGAACTTGGAAAATATGTAGAAGATTATAAGGATATTCCTAAAAAGGGTAAAATTCACGTAAGAACATTCCTTTCTTGTGACCATGGAATTAGACATTTTTGCAAGAAATGTGCAGGTCTTTACAGACGTTCTTATGATACAGAGTTTACACCTAAGAATATCGGTATTTATTCTACATTGATGATTACAGAGCATGCAACTCAGGCATCACTTGACTCTATGAATAAGGGTACTGCTGAAAAGGTTAATGTTACTCTTGAGAAGAAAATTCCTGATGTTAAAGATATTATTGAAGCAAAGAAGAAAATTCAGGAAATTATTGATAATATCGGTAACGTAGGTGTTGAGTCAAGATTTTATGAAATTGCCTTGCTTTCAAGATGGAGAAATGGTGAGTTTTCAGCACTTCAGACATCTTTCTTAAAGCAGCCTGACTTACTTGGAGCCTTTATTTATAAGCCTTCCAAGACTACATTTACTAAACTGCTTTTAGCAGATACATTTGAGGCAAATAGTATGAAAACTAAGATTGCCTTTGATAAATATTAAGGAGAAGATATATCAATGGAGATTATTACAGAAAATGGCAAGGATTACTTGCTTACGTATGTTGCAAAGATTGATAATACTACAATTGATGCAAATGCTCTGTTTACTGATGTACAAGAGGCCGTAAGTAAGATTATTAAAGCCTATAATACTAAACATAAAACTAAAAACCTTGCTATTTACAAGGGCTATGGGTCTAACCTGCAGTCCTTGTTAAATAGATATAGTGGAGATTATTTCTCACCTTCCTTTATGAAAAGTTATGTTGAAGACCCTGCATTACTTTTAATGCAGAATTTCTTTGAAGAAGGTGCTAATGATGCAACTGCTATTGGTACTGCTTTTCATAAGGTACTTGAAGATTATTATGGACTTCCTGGTGATGAAAGAGTAAGAGCTAAATTATATGATATTGAAGCTCAGGTATTAGCTGAAAATCCAAACATGGATAAGGCTATTTTAGATGAATATGTAAATGGTTATTTTGATATTAAGGATTATTTACACCCACGTTCAGAGCTTGATGATAAGAATCTTAAATGTGTAACAGAACATAAAGGTAGAGCTGAAAATCTTTATGTTAAGCGACTTAATTATACAGTACCTTGTGCAGTATCTTATGTTGCTGACCGTGTAGATTATAGAGATAAAGATGTTATTATTCTTGATTATAAAACTGGACATCCTGAGTCTTCTGCTGTTACCTTTGATGGTTATCTTGGCTCTATGATTCTATATAAATGGGCTATGGAACAGGAACTTAATACTGAAATTACAAAGGGTTACCTCATTTGTCCTGGAAATACTGCATCTAAGAAATATATGCAGCTTGATTATTCTTTAGAGAACGAAAAGAAAATGATGGAAAAGATTGACCGTTTTTATAAGTCATTTATGAGAGATAATCGTTCTCGTGAATATGAATTTACAAATACTGGATATTTTACATCTGAAGATGCAAAGAAATATAGAGCTGTTATGAATGATAACACTATTTGGATGAGTAAAATGCCGATTAAGATGTATGTAGGAGAACATAATGAATCTTGCCTGTAATATATTATTTTTAATTACAGCTGTGGCTATAATTGTCTTTGACTTAAAAATACAAAAGATACCTGTTATATTAGTCTTAGTCAATTATAGCCTGTTTTCTTATTTACTGAATCCAATATTGTTATTTGGAAATTTAGCAATTCTATTATTTTGGAAATTTGGTAAACCAGTAGATATTATCTATATTTTAGCATTATGTTATAATATGATAATGTTTAGAAACGTATATAATCCTATATGTTTAATACCATTGTTAATACAATTAGTTGTATCAAAACAAGATAAAATGAGCTTTATGGTAGCTATTGAAATTTCTTGTATAATTTTGTTAGTAACAAAATTTATTTTAAAATAAACTATAATTACGGAAGGAGAAGTGCTTGGAAAAAATATTACCATACCACTAACTGAATATTGATGCTAGATAGACTTCATAATTTATTTGTTTATAATCATAGAATAGATGTGTTAAGTAACTGGATAATTAAAATCATAAAAAAGTTTAAAATCACATCTATTTTAGACATTGGTGCTGGTGATGGAAAAATAGATAGTATACTTATGAAAAACTGTAATGTTGATATTACTGGAATTGATGTGTTAATCAGACCTAAAACATATATTCCAGTAATTGAATATAATGGTCATGATATTCCTATTGCGGATAATTCAGTAGATACTACTATGTTAATTGATGTATTGCATCATACTGACAATCCTGAATCTGTATTTAAAGAAATTGTTAGAGTAACAAATAAATATATTATAGTAAAAGACCATGTATTACATGGTAAATTATCATTTTTAAAACTAAAGTTAATGGATTATGTTGGTAATAAACAGTATTCTGTTAATTTACCATATAACTATTTAACTAATAAAAGATGGAAAAAGCTATTTAAAGAGAATGACTTAGAAATTGTATATTACACAAATAAACTAAATTTATATACATTTATATTTCATTGGTTATTTGATTCTAATCTTCACTTTATAGCTGTTCTAAAGAAAGGAAGTTGTTAATGGAGTTGACGATTCTAATGCCCTGCCTAAATGAATCACTAACCTTAGCTACTTGCATAAATAAGGCAAAAACCTTCTTGCAAACAAATAATATTGATGGTGAAATTCTTATTGCAGATAACGGCAGTACAGATGGTTCACAAGAAATTGCTCGTCAAAATGGTGCAAGAGTAGTTGATATTAAAGAAAAAGGCTATGGTGCAGCTTTAATTGGTGGCTGCAATGAGGCATTAGGTAAATATGTAATTATGGGAGATTCAGATGATTCCTATGATTTTCTTAACTTAATGCCATTTTTAGAAAAGCTACGTGAAGGCTATGAATTGGTTATGGGTAATCGATTTAAAGGTGGGATTGAAAAAGGTGCTATGCCACCGCTTCATAAATATATCGGTAATCCAGTATTATCTACAATAGGTAGAATTTTATATAGAAGTCCTATTAAAGACTTTCATTGTGGATTACGTGGATATAATAAAGAAAGTATTCAAAAATTAAATCTTCATACAACTGGTATGGAGTATGCTAGTGAGATGGTAGTTCAGGCTACTTTACATAAACTTAAAATATGTGAAGTTCCGACTACTCTTAAAAAAGATGGTAGAGACCGTCCACCGCATCTAAGAAGTTGGTCTGACGGCTGGCGACATTTAACATTTCTTTTAATGCACTCGCCTCATTGGTTATTCTTATATCCTGGAATGTTATTATTTATTCTTGGATTAGTAATAAGTGCTACAATCATTATTTCAGCACGATTTACTATAGGAACTATAAATTTTAGTGTAAATACACTATTATATGGTGCAGCAGCAACAATAATTGGTTTTCAGTTAATATTATTCTATATATTAACAAAGAAATATGCTTCAATTACTAATTTTATTCCTATTACAAAAATAGATAAAGTTCTTATTAAATATACAATGAATAAAGGTATTTTATTTGGTGCTTTACTATTTATAATAGGTTTAATTGGGTCTATTGTAGCAACAGTTATTTGGAAAAACTTTGAATTTGGTGACTTGGAACCTGAAAAAATGTTACGATTAACTATTCCTATGTTAATATCATTTGTATGTGGAATTCAGTTAATGTTTAGTAGCTTTTTCTTAGGTATTCTTGAAATCAAAATAAAGAAAGGATAATTATATTGACTAATATTTATAATAAGGCCTACAAAGTCTTACCTGTTATTCTTTTAATACTATTTAGTAGTATCTTATATTTGATATTCTTATTTGGGTCTCAAGATAATGATATGTATTTTGAAATAGTAAGTGGTAATGATTTATTATCAGGTAATTTCAAAACGGCCTCACATCTGGATAACTTTCCTATGCTTGTACAGCAATGGCTTTATGCAGTTTGTTTAGCTATTGTTGACAAGTTAGGTATAGTAGGAAGAATTTCATTTGTATTTGTACAAGATGTAATACTTTGGGGATTAGCAAGTTTATTTATCTATAAAAAGACTAAAAGTAAAAGTACAGCAATGATTGGTTCATTTGCAGCAATTCTTTATAGTCATAATTATATGATAAATATCAGACCTCAAATAATTACTGTTATCTTATTAGTAGCTGAATTACTAATTTTAGAAAAGTATAGAGAAAATAGAGAACATAAGTATTTGTTTGCTATTTTTCCTATATTGATTCTGGCTGCAAATTTTCATCAGGCAGTATTCTTATATCATATAATGATTATAGCTCCATACTGTTTTGATAAGAGAGTTAAACATTTTATTGATTGGAAGTTAGTAGCATTTGTACCATTTTTTACTGCTTGTACATTATTAACACCTTATGGAATTGATGGTTCATTATATATTTTAAGAACATTTCAGAGTAAAACTTATGATATTATTGGTATTGCTGAATTACAAGGAATCAGCTTATTATCATATATGGGTTTCAAATTGCTTTTATTAGTCTTATATACAATTTATTGTATTTATAAACATAAAGCAAATACTTTTATGTGTTATTATGTCTTTTTAGTAGCTGTTTTATCTCTTATCAATATGAGACATACTAGCATTGAGTTTATTCCAGTAATGTTTATTATTGCATCTACAGACTGGAGTTGGATAAAAAATCAATATATGTACGGTGTATTATCCTTACTTTGTATTGGTTTAAGTGCTATGTTTATTAAAAATCCTGACTTTAAGTTGGAAAATTACGGAGATATTACTACTGTAATTGAAGATAAAGATGCTAAAATCATCAATTCTGCTATGGATATTGGTGGTTGGTTTGAATATAATGGATATACAAAACTTTGGATGGATAGCAGATGTGAAGCTTTTTCTGAAGAAATAAGTGGTGTAAAAGGTATACCTGCAGACTATTTTAGATTAGTATATGGCTATAATATTGGACCAAAAAAGAACTATTCCTTTGCATCTGAAGACGAGGTATTATATATTGTACGTGACTATGATTATATTGTTTCTAAGAAGTTGGATTATATAAATAGAATAGCAGATGCTGAATGGGAACTTATTTATGATGATGGTTCTTACTTAGTATGGAAAAAAGCTCAATAAAGACTATTTATATATAATAGTATTGATTACAATAGTGTAATGCTTGAAACAATATAAAGGAGATGAAAAAAGATATGGTCAGTACAATTTTGAACAACTTAATAGCATTCGCAATGTCCATGCCTACTAATATGATTATACTGTTAATTATATGTCTTATTATGAAGGTACTACTTAAGAAATCCATTGGCGATTGCGTTAGAGTTATAATTGGCTATTTACTTATTGGCCTACTTTTAGGAATTTTTGGTATTACAATGCCAAGTTTCTTAGATATTGGTCGTTGGATTGTAAATACAGCTAAGTCATTATGGTAACAAGTTAATAATTGCTCTCTTTTAATAATAGGTAGGTAAGGATATTTATCTACCTATTGTTTTTGGTGATTAAACAATGCAGACAAATTTATATGATTCTAAAACAATAGTAAAGCAACATAAAGCTGAATTTTATCAAGCTAAATATGAATACTACCAAAAAATGGTATATTATATCGTCGTAACAGCAAGTATTGCATCTTTCTTTTACTGGTTTACAGATTGTATGCTTTATAGTAGAATAGCTTATGAAACACTACTACCAAGAGCATCTATATTTTTATTTTTAGCAATATATCAATTTATATATTGTACGTCTAAGAAATATAATATCTGTATAATTTCGGCCTATATTATGATACATTTAATTATATTTTGTACCTGTTGGGCTGTTTATAATTTGGAAAATAGAACTCATGCAAATGAAGGTCTTATGGTCATTGAATGTATATTTATATTCTTAGGTATGACTGCTCCTAAAAAATATTCCTTTATTTTTCATTTTATGGTTATATTAGATATTATTATTGCAAATATTTTTATCCATTATACTGATTTTGCTACTATATTAGTATTACATATAATTCTAATTATAGCCTCTGAAGCTGTTGTAGTTTATTTAGAGAAAGTGTTTGCAGATAGATTCGCTGCAAATAGAATGTTAAATCATATTGCTATACATGACCAGCTTACAAATGTATATAATCGTAGTGCTATTAAAACTTTTTGTAATACAGATAGTGATATATTGAATATTGATAATGCTGGTATTCTTATGATTGATATTGACTTTTTTAAACGTATAAATGACACTTATGGTCATGAAACTGGTGATGAAGTCTTAAAAATGGTAGTAAATTCTATAAATAGTAATATTCGTATTAACGATTATCTAATAAGATATGGTGGAGAAGAATTTTTAGTAATATTATCAAGTGTAAATAAACAAATTTTACTTGATACTGCTACACGAATTAACGCAGCAGTAAAAGAAGATTTGAAAGAATATAAAATAACTGTATCTATTGGTGGAACTATGTATGATGGTACTGACTATCATAATTCAGTTACTGTTGCAGATAAACAGTTATATTATATTAAAACACATGGGAGAAATAGTATAAAAATTGTTTAAGAAAGGAGAAGTTATGCTATATAATGGACCAGATGAGCGATATATTACTGTCGCTGACCTAAAACAAGGGCAAAAATTTTATTATAAAAGTGAAGAGTACCTTAAATTACCAGACCATTGTGAGTGTTATGGTAATCCAGCAAATGCTGTAAATATAAGGACAGGTACTATGCTATGGTTTAATCCAGATGATTGGATAGACCAGGCAACTATGGAATTAGAAAAAAGTGTGTAAAACTTAAATACCTATCAACTTGAATTGGTAGGTATTTTTATATTTCGTATATGAAACTATTTACAAGCTATTTTCTATATGATATAATATCAGCATATTAAATTAAAGAGAGGTGCCCAATATGAAATGGACCGTTGATGAATCTAAGGCTGCTTTTAATGCAGAAATTGAAAAGATACATGATGAGAAACTTAAAAATGCTTGTATGAAAATGGTAAAGAAGATTCCTGATTACTTCTGGACTGCTCCGGCAAGTTCTTCTGGTAAGTATCACCCTGAGTGTGACCTTGATGATGGTGGTCTGGTAAGACATTCTATCATGGTTGCAACCTGTGCTGATGACCTTGTAACCTGTGAGATGTTTATAAGAGAGTCTGATGTGAACAGAGATATTGCTCGTGTAGCTGCTCTTTTCCACGATTCTTGGAAGAATGGTAAGGCAGATGAAAATGGAACTTATGGTGACCATACAGTACATGAGCATCCAAAGATTGCTTCTGAATTTGTAAGAGAAGAACTTACGGCTGCAGGAATTGATAACCTTAAGGTTGAAATGATTTCTGGTGCTATTTATACTCACATGGGTAAATGGTGTGTATCAAAGTATTCTGATGTAGCACTTAGTAAGCCAAGAACTGACTTTGAGAAATTGCTTCATCTTGCTGATTATGTGGCCTCAAGAAAATATATTGCCGGCTTGGAAGGTTGGAAGAAATCTGAATAAAGTAATACTAAGGCCCTATGAAAAATTAGGGTCTTTTTGAATTGGGAGAGACAATAAAAATGATTGAAATTAAGAATAAAAACATTATAATTGAAGACTGTTCTATTAACTTATCTATGTCATTCGAAACAGTTTATTCAATTTTAGCAGATAAAATGGTAGCTTTTTCTAATAAAGTTAATAGACAATATTTTATTACAGTTAAATCTGATGAATTTTATGGAATTAACTTCTATATGACGATTCATTTTAGTGAATCCACAGATTTAATTAGTGTTATTACATTGGAGCCAGATTATGAAATGTTAAGAGACCAGGAAACAGAATTGGAAGCTATTGTAGCTCATAATAAACTGCTATTAGCAAATAAGATAGGAAATGAGTCTAATATTATTGAAGGACTCACAACCTTTGAAAATGAAGATATTATTGTTGAAGCCCTGTATAATAGGGATAAACAAATTTATCAAGTATCTATACAGAAAAATGATTCGCTTTACTTAAATTAAAGGAGACACAAATTATGAAGAAATTTTTGACAACTTTGCTTTGTGGAGTAATGGTACTTTCTATGGTAGCCTGTGGCCGTAACGTAGATAATGATGATGCTATCTATAATATAAATATAGATGATATTCCTACTGCTCCTACAGAAACTACTACAGATATAACATCTGAACATACTATTACAGATGCTACCCCAGAAACAGCTGTAGATACAGAAATGGAAAAGCCAAGAGATACAGCATTTATACCTATTTGGGAAAGAGATGATACTCTTGAGCTTCAAGACCCTATGTTTGACCAAAACCGAGAAAATATAGCATATAGTGTATCTAATGGAAGATATGATGCTTTTAGAACTATTCCGGTAGTTATGGATATGCTTGATAAGTCTAATACAGAAAATACAGTATTGAGTAATACAAGTCTTAATATGGCTTTATCAATGCTTATGTATGGCTCTTATAGCAATTCTAATACTATGTGGGAAATTATGATGCTCACAAATGGTCATCAGTATACAGATTGGGCAACTGAAAACTATATTGATTATAGTAATGTTCCTCAGGTACAGATTGCTAACAGTGTATGGGCAAATAAGGGTATTACATTAAACCCAGCTTATATTGATTTTGTACAGAATCATCATAATGCAACAGCTTCAACACTTGATTTTAGCGACGCAAATAGTGCTCCTACTATCAATAATTGGGTTGCAGATAATACAAATGATAAAATTACTGAGATTGTAACACCAGATATTCTGAATAATAGTGAATTAATTCTTGTAAATGCACTGTATTTTAATGATGTTTGGCAGACTCCATTTACAAATGTTACTACTGATACATTTACTAATGCAGATGGTTCAACTAGTGAAGTAGAAATGATGTGTGAAACATCTGATAATTTAGCTTATTATGAAAATAATGATTGTATAGCTTTTTCTAAACTTTATGAAAATACTCAGTTTTCATTTATTGGTATTTTACCAAATGATGATAATTTTATGGTATCTGACCTTGATATAGCAGATTTACTTAATAACAGACGTACAGATTATACTGTAAAAATTGGATTACCTAAATTTACAGTTGAAGATGATAATTCTTTATTTGATGCACTAAAGCAGACATATTTGCCTTGTACATTAGCTGAAGATAATACTGATTTAGCATTTACAGATTCACCTGTTATAATTTCTGATATTCTTCAGAGAACTTATATTGATGTAAATGAAGAAGGTACTGAGGCCGCTGCTTCAACAGCAATTATTGCTACAAAGGGTGCAGCTCCTAGTAATCGTACTGTTCGTGAGATTTATCTTAACAGACCATTTGTATTTATCATTTGGGATAATGTTAATAACGAATGTTTATTTATTGGACGAATTAACAACTTAAACTAAATAACTTAGGAATAATGTCATGATTAAAGTCTATTTAATTATGACATTATTCTATAGAAAGGAAAGATTACCATTATGAAGAAAATAAAAGAATGGTTCAATAAGCACAAAAATAAGCTGTTTATGGGCCTACTTTTAACGTTTATGGTTTTATTCATCTGGCAGAGGTATTTAATTTCACAAGATAATAAAATCGAGAAAATTTCATACAATACGTTTCTTGAGTACGTCAATGATGGTAAGGTAGATACAATCTATTATAACAAATATAATGAATGGATGACTTTTACCTTATTTAACGAAGACACAAAAGATATGACCATCGAAGAAAGAACTAATTACGAGGGTTATACAAATGATGATAAAAAAATGACTCTATATCCCGGAGAGGACGAATTTAGAAAAGAGTTATTAACCAAAGATATTATTCTTAAAATAGTAAGTGAAAATACCAGCTTTGAGCAGGTATTAGAGAAGATTTTAACTATTGCTTTTCCTATTTTATGGTTAATTGTACTATTTAGTGTATTAAAACAATCTATTTATTCAGATATGAATAAGAAAGATGTTATTCAGACAAGTGATGTAAAATTTGACGATATTATTGGACATGATGAAATTCTTGATGATATTAAGTTTATTACTACATTGATTCAGAATCCAAAAATTGGTGATAAAGTCGGAGCTAAAATTCCAAAAGGTATTTTGCTTAGTGGTGAGCCTGGTTGTGGTAAAACTCTTATTGCTAAAGCTATTGCCGGTGAAGCTGGTGTTCCGTTTCTTTATCAGAACGCATCTAGTTTTATTGATAGATTTGTAGGAGTTGGTGCTAAGCATGTAAGGGATTTATTCAAAATTGCAAAGGATAATGCTCCTTGTGTAATCTTTATTGATGAAATTGATGCTATTGGTATGGATAGAGATAAAAATAAAGGTACTTCTGAACATGACCAAACTATTGACGCATTACTTCAGGAAATGGACGGATTTAGTGGTAGAGATGGTATATTTGTAATTGCTGCTACTAATAGACCTGATATTCTGGACCCTGCTTTAACACGTTCAGGAAGATTTGACCGTCAGATTATTGTAGCTCCACCTAAAGATTGGAAAATAAGAAAAGACTTATTTGACCATTATCTTGCTAAATTTACTGTTTCTGATGAAGTAGATACAGAAAATCTTAGTAAGCAGGTATCTGGATTTACCGGTGCAGATATTGCTACAATATGTAATGAGGCAAGTATTATTGCTGTAATGAATGGAAAAGAATGTATTGACCGTGACTGCATAGAAGAGGCTATTGATAAGAAAATTTTTAAGGGTAATCGTTCTAAGAAACAGAGATATGAGGAAGATAAGAAAATTGTTGCTTATCATGAGGCTGGACATGCTGTTATGAGTTATTTACTTGGTGAACCTATTGCCAGAGCAAGTATTCAGTCTACTGTATCAGGAATTGGTGGTGCAGTATTTAATGAAGATAAAGAAAGTATGTTACAGACTAAAACGGATTATGAGAATAAGGTATTGATTTGTTATGCTGGTAGAGTATCTGAAGAACTTAAGTTTAATTCTATTACAACTGGAGCTTCAAATGATATTACTCAGGCAACAGCTATTATGATGCAATATGTAGAAAGACTTGGATTTGACTCTGATTTTGGTTTACTTGATGTTAGCGTATTAAGTAAGGAACACTTAATTAACAGTAGAGAAATTACTGATAGGTTAAGTAAAATGTCAAAGGAACTGTATAATGAGTGTAAATCAAAACTTTCAGAAAATTATAATCTGGTTGAAAAATTGGCGCAAAAATTATTGGAAACTGAAACGCTTAGCGGTAGCGAAATCGAAACATTATTTAAGGAGACCTAAAATGTTTTTAACTGATACTCAAAAAACAAGATATAAAGTATTCAGTCGGTCTAAATGTGAGGAATACTGTAAACAAAAGCACAGTAAATCTTCTATTATAATATCTATTAAATCATCTTGGGATAGAGAAATGCCTAATGTTTTTTGTGATGATAACAATAATGTAAAAGCTATTTTATCTCTATCCTTTGATGATGTAACTAGAGAAGATGATAAAAGATTTTGTATGAAACCAGAAGATGGTGTAAAAATTGCTGCTTTTGTTAATGAATGGTATAATAAAGTCGATAGAATTATTGTTCATTGTGATGGTGGTATATCTCGCAGTGCTGGCGTTTGTGCTGCTATTATGCGAGTTAAAGAAGGAGATGATTGGCCTATTTTTGATAATAGAAACAAACATCCTAATATGACTTGCTATTTAAGAACGTTAAAAGGGTTCAATTATGATGAAAATCAATAAAAGGACTATTTAACTTAAAAAAGGAGAATACTATGTTATATTGTATTATAGGTCCAAGTGGTAGTGGTAAATCAACAGTTGTTGAGGAGCTGAACAAAATGGGATTCAAATCCCCAGATAGTTATACTACACGACCGAAACGTTTTCCTGAAGAAGGAGGACACACTTATATTACACAAGAAGAATATGACAATTTATTAAATATTGTAGCTTATACACATTTTAATGGTTATAACTACTGTGTTACAAAAGAAATGCTTGATGGTTGTGATTTTTATATCGTAGACCCGGACGGCATTGAAACACTTAAAAAGAATGGTTATACTGATTTTAAGGTAATCGGACTTGAGCTTGAACCATGTGATTGTGCAGTAAGAATGTTATCTCGTGGTGATAAACCTGATGATGTTAGAGGCAGACTTGAAAATGACTGGTATATTTTCAGAGATTTCGATAAATTGTGTGATATTAAGATAGACGCAACCAAGGACGTTAAATGGATAGTCAATCAAATTCTTGACTATATGCGATAAGGAGGTGTGCTTATGAGCTATATTAGAGATGCTCGTAATAAATATGAAGAGGATTTTTCTAATACCGGAGAGAAAAAGCCAAATCCTTATTATGAAGGTTATCTTAATCAAACAGATAAAAGGTATTTAAGCGGATTTGATTGGGCTGCTATGGCTGCAGAAAATTTCTTTGCAAATATTGATACCTACGCTGATGATTTACCTGATGATATTGATTTTGATTTTGATAAGATAAATTCAAATATTATTTTATCTGCAACAGAACCAACAGCAGAAGAATTAGCAAAACAGTCAAAAGAAACTCAGTTAATGTATTGGTTTATGAATAGTATTCTTGCACATATTGAAAGTGACCGTGATGAATTAGTTACTAGTATGTTAGAAAATATGGATGATGAAGAGTACCAAAAGAACTATGATGAGTTCTGGAAAAACAATATCTAAAATTTGTATGCGAAACTGTTTACAGGCTTTTTGTAATCTGCTATAATAAGAACATAATAAAAATTAAAATCCATGGAGGACTATAATTATGACTAGTAATGAATTCAATAAGGTTGTTAAGGAACAGCTTGAAATTTGTGAGAGCACCCTTTGTAGAAAGGCTGCTGAATATGATAGAGACTCTGATGATAGACTTCATTCCTTTAAGGTTGCAGGAGAACTTCAGGGTGAATCTGCTATGAAGGCACTTGGTGGTATGATGTGCAAGCACACTGTAAGTGTATTTGACCTCATCAAGGATAATGACCCTAATGTTGACCTTTGGACTGAGAAGATTACAGATTCTATCAACTATCTGCTCCTTCTTAAGGGCCTTGTAATTGAGCAGGCAGCAGCTAAGACTGAAACTCAGGTTGCTGAGCCAACTAAGAAAACAAAGAAGTAAGATATAAAAAGTTAATAGAATGTATAGAATATGTCATGGGGTAATTGGACTTCATGACATTTCTTGA
>ODAI011988163.1_pt1 | contig 43159 bp, 34 predicted proteins | sample 1539321 | NCBI WGS metagenome assembly ODAI01 (sample SAMN02144231, study PRJEB22623) | gut metagenome | biome: sheep rumen | host: Ovis aries | place: New Zealand
TGGAGAAAGCCACGAAATAAGTTTTTTTGTTCACTTCGTTGACAGGTGTGGCAAAATATTTCTCGCTCCATTCTGCCTTGTACATCTTGGCATTGACGGCATAGAAGTATGGCCGATAGCCCGATTTCTCCAACTGGCGGATGCTGTCCCAACTAAACTCTCCGAAGGGTTCGAGTTGCTGGATGGCATCGTTGGTGGCATCAATGCTGTGCTTCACGCTGTTCTCCTCCTTGAGCAAACGCTCTACAGTATCGAGCAGCGCAACAGCCTTGGAAGCATCAGCGGGCTGAGGCATGTAGGTTGCGGAAGGCTCGTAACTCTCAGCAGCAAAGTCGAGTGCCTTGAGTGCTTCCTTGTAGCGCACAGCCATGTCAAGCCCTGCCTGCAATTCGTCACTGGTAGCTCCCTGCTGAAGTTCTTCCACATGGATGACACCCAACTCACGGATGTTGGCGATGAACTTTTCATATTCCCCGTTGGTGACAAGGAACGTGAGTTTCTTCATTTCTTGTATCATACTGCAACCGCCTCCTTTCCTTCGTGAGAAGTATCCTCCTCATCTTTCTTTTTTCGTGCTTCTTGCAGCGATTTCAGAATCTTCTGCGATGACTTGGAGAGGTTCTCCTCGTCTTCCATGAATCGCTTGATTTTGCGAATGGCCTCCTGATAACCTGGTATCTGCACCTTTTCGAAGAGGTTGACCTTCTGTGTGGTCTTCCGTCTTGCATGGTCGAGCAATCCCAGTTTGGCCAGCACAAACTCACGTTCCACGGCGGTCTTGGCCAATCCCTGCAACAGGTTGATGCCGTCGAAGTACCACTTCGGTGCCGAGAACAATCCGAAAGGTTTCACGTCCAGTTCGATGTTGAGCAGCACAGGCACACGCACACCTGCCACTTTCTTCACATCGAGCTGCACATCCTTCAGACTGACCAGCGACGCGTCGAACTCGCCCCACAGGGCATACATCGACTCGTAGCCACCTATCTGCTGTTGCAGTTTCTGCTCCAAGTCCTCCGCTTCCTGCTTGCTCTTCTTCACCTCCAGACGCAGCGCCGTCTCCTTGTTCTTGATGATGGGCAAGGTACGCTGTCGCATCTTCAGGTTCTTTTCAAGCTGCTGAAGCGATGTCTTGTTATATTGAAACTTGATTGCCATGCTTTATGACCAATAGATGTCGGTGAATTCTTTCTTGATGTTGACCTCTTCGAGTTTGAAGTACTTCTTGAAGAGTGACCATGTAACGTCCAGCATTTCAGTTGTGTCAAGGTTGACGTCGATAGCCAGAAGTTTGCTTGCATAATCCTTTGCGAAGTCGAGGCAACGGTTGTCGTAGTCGGTTAGGTCGAAGCCGTTCTCCAACTTTGTCTTGGCATTGGCAGCATCGGAATACAGACGGATGGCAGCGTTCATCACCTGTGAGTGGTCTTTACGTGTCTTCTTTCCTGCTACAAGCTGCTTCAAACGAGACAGCGAACGGAATGGGTCAACGATGACCTTTCCAATGTCGGAGTCGCGGCGCAGATAGAGCTGACCCTCTGTGATGTAACCCGTGTTGTCGGGCACAGCATGCGTGATGTCGCCACCCGACAGCGTGGTCACGGCAATGATGGTGATAGAACCGCCACCTGCACTCTCGGGGAACTGCACGGCCTTCTCGTAAATCTTTGCCAAGTCGGAATAGAGCGAACCCGGCATAGAGTCCTTCGACGGAATCTGATCCATACGGTTTGACACGATGGAAAGCGAGTCGGCATAAGAAGTCATGTCGGTCAGTAGCACCAGCACCGTCTCATGCTTCTCCACAGCGAAGTACTCGGCAGCCGTCAATGCCATGTCGGGCACGAGCAGACGTTCCACAGCCGGGTCTTCTGTCGTGTTCATAAATGCGATGATGCGGTCGAGCGCACCAGCGTTGGAGAAGGTGTTTTTGAAGAAATAGTAGTCATCATTCGTCATACCCATGCCACCAAGGATAATCTTATCCACCTTGGCACGCAGAGCCACGAGCGCCATCACCTCATTGAAGGGTTGGTCGGGGTCGGCAAAGAATGGAATCTTCTGACCCGACACCAGCGTATTGTTCAGGTCGATACCTGCAATACCTGTTGCAATGAGTTCAGAGGGCTGCTTGCGGCGCACGGGGTTCACCGAGGGACCGCCAATCTCCACTTCCTTGCCTTCAATCTCGGGACCGCCATCGATGGGGTTTCCGTAAGCATTGAAGAAGCGTCCGGCCAACTGTTCGCTCACCTTCAGCGAGGGAGCCTTGCCAAGAAACACCACTTCGGCATTCGTAGGGATGCCACCCGTGCCTTCAAACACCTGCAGGGTCACGTCGTCGCCTGCAATCTTCACTACCTGAGCCAGTTTGCCGTTGATGGTGGCAAGCTCATCATAGCCTACTCCCTTCGCTTTGAGGGAGACGGTGGCCTTCGTTATCTGGCCTATTTTTGTATATATCTTCTGAAAAGCTGTAGCCATAATCGTTTATGCGGCAAGCATTGCCTTAATTTGTGAAACAAAGTTGTTATACTGTTCGCTCTTGAACTCGGAATAGTTCATCTGCTTGCAGAGGTTGATGAGCTTACGGAAGAAATCGACACACTCTTCGAAATGGTCGAATTGGAAGTCCGTCTCGCAGATTTCCGTCACCATGTCGAGAATAGCCTCCTGACGTTCCAACGAAGTCACAGCATCCACCTCGTCGAAGGCATCCTGCTGCAAGAGCACGAAGTCAATGACCTCCGACTTCCAGAATACGATGTGATAATCCACCGGCACGCCATCGTCGCCGAGGATGTTAATCTGTTCGGCAATCTCCTTACCACGCTGCATGCGGGTCTTCAGGTCAAGCACCTTCGGAATCCACTTGTCGTTGATGGTTTTGGCGATATAGTCGGCAAACTCCGGATATTCCAGATATTTTGAATAGGAGTCGATAGGGTTGACTGCGGGATAGCGCTTCTTGTCGGCACGATCCTGCTCCAGTCCGTAGAAACAGCGAGCCACCTTCTTCGTGTTCTCCGTCACAGGCTCCTTCAGGTTACCGCCGGCGGGCGACACGGTTCCGAGGAAGGTCACACTGCCCACCTCGCCGTTGCGCAGATAGACGTAGCCGGCGCGACCGTAGAAGTTCGAAATCAAGGCACCGAGGTCCATGGGGAAGGCATCGGGGCCAGGCAGTTCCTCCATGCGGTTCGACATCTCGCGCAGTGCCTGTGCCCAACGGCTGGTGGAGTCGGCCATGAGCAGCACGCGCAGGCCCATCGAGCGATAGTACTCGGCCATGGTCATGGCGGTGTAAACGGATGCCTCACGGGCAGCCACGGGCATGTTCGACGTGTTGGCGATAATGATGGTGCGCTCCATCAGTTTGCGGCCCGTGTGGGGGTCAACCAGTTCGGGGAACTCGGTAAAGATTTCCACTACCTCGTTGGCACGCTCACCGCAGGCGGCGATGATCACGATGTCGGCCTCGGCCTGCTTGGAGATGGCGTGCTGCAGCACCGTCTTACCCGTACCGAAGGGACCGGGGATGAAGCCCGTGCCGCCCTCGACGATGGGGTTGAAGGTGTCGATGGTGCGCACGCTGGTCTCAAGGAGCTTGAAGGGACGGGGCTTCTCACGGTAGTTGGTCATGGCGAACTTCACGGGCCAGTGCTGGATCATGTTGACGTCCAGGTCGGTGCCGTCCTCAAGTGTCAGCGTGGCGATGGTGTCGTCGACCTTGTACTTGCCAGCCTTGGCGATGCTCTTGACCGTAGCCGTGCCCTTCATCTGGAAGGGTGCCATGATTTTCAGCGGCTGGTGGTTCTCCTCGACCTTGCCGAGCCAGTCGCTGGCGATGACTTTGTCGCCAGCCTTCACGATGGGCTCGAAGTCCCAGAGGCGTTCGCGGTCGAGCGGGTCGGTGTACTGTCCGCGCTTGAGGAATACGCCCTCCATCTTGTCGAGGTCGTTCTGCAGACCGTCGAAGTTCTTACTGAGCATGCCTGGTGCGAGCTGCACTTCGAGCATGTGGCCTGTGAATTCGGCCGTGGCACCTACTTTCAGGCCGCGGGTGCTCTCGAATACCTGCACGTAGACGTCCTGTCCGATGACCTTGATGACCTCGCTCATGAGGCGGTCGCCGCCGGTCTCGATATAGCAGATCTCACCCTGCATCACTGGCCCGTCCACGCGAAGCGTTACCATGTTTGCGATAACGCCGCTAACTGTTCCTTTAGTCATTTTATTTAATTCACAATTATTAATTCATAATTCCTAATTAAGGAGTGGGCTGGTTGAACGTAGATTTGGCGATGTTGGTCAATAACTTAATGATGTCTCTACATTCATTGAGCAAGCTTTCTCCTTGTTCTGGTCTGATATATGAAGTTTCTATCGATAATTCAATTCAATATTCGCTCTCGCAAGCTTTTTTTAAAGCAATGTTCATCTTCGAACCGAAGTCTGGCCGGGCTTGGCCTCTTAGAGCGTCCTTTACATTGGCGCCAATACGGGTTCCGCTTCGAAGAAGTTGCCGGGAGGAATCAAATTCATGTTTCTGTTCACAAAGATAAGTGCGCAATCTGATGTATTTCACAGCGAAAGATTTGCTCTTCATCGCAATGATATTATCCTCTATTGGCCTTATAATTATGCAATTGAAAATTATGAATTATGGATTACCTTAGAAATTCTTGCGGCACTTTGGCTTCGCCGCGCAGGTTCTCGATGATCTCGGTGAAGCGCTGGCGTCCTTGTTCCACGTCGAGCCGCGACCAGCGCTCCAGCATCTCTGTGCGTACGATATAGCTGAAGAGGGCGTTGATGTCGAAGGGTTCGAGGAAAGTCTGTTCCTCCAGCCAGTTCCAGCGCAGGGCATCGATCTGGCGTTCTTTCTCCACAGGATCTTCGGTGTCGGCACAACGGATGAGGTCCTTCACGTAGTCGTACTCGGCACTGAGGTCGAAGTCGTGGGCGTTGCCATGTTCGAGAATCATCTCTACCACCTCGCCGCCGCCTTGCACGTAGTTGGAAATCTGCCATCCCTGCTTGCGGGCGATGAGGGCGGTGAGGATGTTCTGGATATCGAGGTTGAGCTGATACCAGGTAGCCATCATCTTATTGGGCACTGTGCGGGCATATTGGTAGTAGGCCAACATGATGGCATCGCGTCCGAACCATCCGGCCTTGCCGCTGTTGTAGGCATATTCGCGGGCAAAGACCGACATGAAAGCGGGATAGCGGTGCACGTTGAAGTTGATTTCCCGGGCGCTGCGGATGAGGTCCTCCAACTGCTCGAGGCTGAGGTTGCCGCGGGGATCAATGTCAGCCTCTGGATTTTCCAGCAGGCGCACCAGATTCTCGCAGTCGAAGCGCAGGAAATAGAAGTAGAGCAGCTTCTCGTCCCGCGGCTCGATGACTTCCTCCAGTTCTTCTTTCAGCTGGAGTATCGTGCGTTGCGGACGAGCATCACTGAGCTTGACATCCGGCAATCCTGCCATGAGACAATAGTAATTTGCCATATTTTGATTAATTCATAATTCGTAATTCATAATCCATAATTCACAAGGTGCCGGTAGCGTTTAATCAAAACCATGCGACGCAGACTTTATAAACTATGAACTATGCATTATGCATTATTAAAACAGCATCTCAATGAGTTGCGGACGCAGGAAGTTCTTGAAATAGCCTTCGAGCTCGTCCTTACCGAAATCTACGCGATAGCTGCCGTCGGCGGGCTGGATGGTGAAAAGGGCTTGCTTGCCGTTGACCTTCTCGATCTTGACACCTTTATCGAGCAATGCCTTGGCCTCACGTGCGAAATAGGTCTTCAGCTCCTCGGCCTTCTCGCTGCTGATGACGATATCACCCTGCTTGGCCCATTCGGTAGCCAGTGCCACCGTGAAGCGGCCGAGGAAATCCTTGTCGTCGGTGAGTTTCTTCACGCTTTGGTCCACTACTTTGTCGGTTACGACATTCGTAATTTCGCTCTTCAGAGCGTTGACGGCCTGGCCCATATACAACTTGAGCTCGCTCTTTGTGTTCTGATCCAGCTCGCTGGCATCTTTCTTTGCCTTCTGGGCAATAGCCTCGGCCTGTGCTTTTGCATCGGCAACAATCTTGGCGGCCTGTTGTTTGGCCTGTTCGATGATCTGAGCGGCTTCTGCCTGACCTTTCTCCACGCCTTCGCGACGGATTTTGTCTGTTAGCTCTTGGATTTTTTCCATATCGTAAAAGTAAATAATATAAGTTTTCTTAGTTTCGCGCGCAAAATTAAACATAATTTACCGTGTTACAAAACTTTATTGAAAAAGATTGTAAAAAAGTCAGTTTATTAGCTTGCACTATGCCGCTCATAGGCTGCAACATACAAAATTAGAAAATGCGCCTAAGAGAATTGGACGATACGCCTAAGAGAATTGGCCAACACGCCTAAGAGAATTGGTCAACACGCCTAAGAGAATTGGCCAACACGCCTAAGAGAATCGAGCGATGCGGCCAGGCATATCTGCAAACGAGCCTTTGAAACAAAAAAAGAGCGGCTATCCTCACGGACAGCCGCTCTTAAAAAAATCATTTACCTTATAAACTAACTAACTAAATCTTTCTTTTCTAAAACTGACGAGCCGACCCTTCCGGGCAGTGCTTGTCAACTGAATGGTAGGTTGGAATTAATTGAACTGCAAGGGGAAAGTGCCCGTAGGCGTAAATTCATTGTTGCCATTGTTCCGCATTCCATAACCTATTACTGTTGCAATAGCTGCTACTGCAAGCAGTACAAGTGTCATTGCATTCATTTTGTTATCCTTAAATTAAACAATCATATACCTGAGCCACTATAGGGCTCACGAACTTTTACCTAATATCTTATATCGGGGTCTCTGATGAGCCTCGCTTGGCTCGCCCCTTCTTTTGATTTGCTGGTGCAAAGGTAAGGGGTTTTGCAGAAACTGGAACCAAAAAGATGCTGTTTAGCATAAAAACTGGCCGTTTACTTGACTCATGTCAACAAATCATGCAACAAAAACAAGCAATTTTTATGCTAAACAGCATTTTTTTCGAGCTGAAAAATCAGAACATAGAGGCCACCCTACGTATGGCAGCGGCGAGCGCATCTACCTCATCACGTGTGTTATACAAGGCAAAACTGGCTCTAACGGTACCCTCGATACCCAAACGATGCATGAGGGGCTCTGCACAATGATGGCCCGTACGCACGGCTATGCCAAGGCGGTCGAGCAGGGTTCCAAGGTCGAGATGGTGGATGTTGCCCACGAGAAACGAGATCACAGCCTCGTCGGCAGGCCCGAAGATGCGCATGTCTGGAATCTGCCGCAACTGCTCAAGGGCATATTGCGTGAGGTCGCGCTCGTGGGCCATGATGGCGTCGAAGCCTATGGAGCCGACATAGTCGAGCGCACGGGCAAGTCCCGTCGTAGCGACATAGTCGGGCGTGCCGGCCTCAAACTTATAGGGAAGCTCGTTGTAGGTGGTGTGTTCGAAGCTCACCTTGCCGATCATCTCGCCGCCACCCATGTAAGGAGGCATCTGTTCGAGCAGGGCTTCCTTACCATAAAGCACCCCGATGCCTGTGGGACCATACACCTTGTGGCCGCTGAAAGCAAGGAAATCGCAATCGAGCGCTTGTACATCCAGGGGCATGTGGGGAGCCGCTTGCGCAGCATCGATGAGCACCGGCACATCGTGGGCATGAGCTATGCTTATCAGTTCCTTGACAGGGTTCACCGTGCCGAGGACATTCGAGACGGCCGTTACGCTGACAAGGCGCGTGCGGCTGCCGAAGAGGCGGACGAAAGCCTCAAGGTCGAGGCGGCCCTCGTCTGAGATGGGGCACACTTTAATCTTTATGCCCGTGCGCTCGCGCAAGAGCTGCCACGGCACGATGTTCGAGTGGTGCTCCATCTCTGTAATGATCACCTCGTCGCCATCGCCGAGGAAAGCCTGCCCGAAGCTGGACGCCACCAGGTTGACACTCTCGGTGGTGCCACGCGTGAAGATGACTTCGGCCGTCGAACGGGCGTTGATGAAGCGGCGCACGGTCTCGCGGGCCTGCTCATGCAGCTCGGTAGCCTGCTGCGAGAGGTAGTGAACACCGCGGTGAACATTGGCGTTGACGTTGAGGTACTCGTCGGTCATCGCATCGATGACGCAGCGCGGCTTCTGCGTCGTGGCGCCGTTGTCGAGATAGACCAACGGACGGCCGTACACCTCACGGCCGAGGATGGGGAAATCTTTCCTTATTTGTTGGATGTCAAGCATTTTTTCTAATCAAACAAACTGGGTTGGCTGTCGACCGGACTGAACCGACTGCGCTGCAAATGTCCGTAGGCCAGATCGGTCACTTCACGGCCACGTGGCGTACGCTTGATGAAACCTTCTTTGATGAGGAACGGCTCGTACCCCTCCTCCACCGTTCCGGGATCCTCGCCGATGGCCGTGGCTATGGTGCCCACGCCTACGGGGCCTCCCTTGAACTTGTCGATGATGGCCAGGAGTATCTTCCGGTCGACGAGGTCGAGCCCATGGCGATCGATGTTCAAGGCCTCAAGAGCAAAACGCGCTATCTCAAGGTCGATGCGGCCGTTGCCCTTCACTTGGGCGAAATCGCGAACGCGTCGCAAAAGGGCATTAGCTATACGTGGCGTGCCACGACTACGGCCGGCAATCTCGGCAGCAGCATCCTCGTCGATAGGCTGGTTAAGGATTGATGCTGAACGCTGTACAATGCCCTTGAGCGTTGCGGCATCGTAGTATTCAAGATGCAGGTTGATGCCGAAGCGTGCGCGCAAGGGCGCCGTGAGCAAGCCCGAACGCGTTGTGGCACCTACCAGCGTGAAGGGATTGAGGTCGATCTGTATGGAGCGTGCACTGGGCCCGCGGTCGATCATGATGTCGATGCGGTAGTCCTCCATCGCCGAATAAAGATACTCCTCCACGACAGGCGAGAGGCGATGAATCTCGTCGATGAAGAGCACGTCGTGCGGCTCCAGCGAAGTGAGGATGCCTGCCAAGTCGCCAGGCTTGTCGAGCACAGGGCCGCTGGTAATCTTGAACCCTACGCCGAGTTCGTTGGCAATGATGTTCGACAAGGTCGTCTTGCCAAGTCCCGGAGGACCGTGCAGGAGCGTGTGGTCAAGCGGCTCGCCACGATATTTAGCGGCCTCGACAAACACCTTCAGGTTGCTGACCTGTTTGTCCTGACCGGCAAAATCCTCGAAGCGCAAAGGCCGCAACGCCTGCTCGAAGTCGCGGTCGGAGGAAGAGCCCCTCACCTCACCCTCGCGCTGAGAAAGTGAGGTGGAGTGTATGAGGTTGTTGAGTTCCTGATCCAATTATGAATGATGAATTACAAAAATTATGAATTAAAGTTTCACCTCGTCGAGATTTATCAGTCCGTTGACGATGGCGTAGATGGTCAGTCCTGCCGGGGAATGAATCTGTGTCTTGCGGGCGATGTTGCGCCGATGAGTCATCACGGTGTTGGCCGAAATGAACATCTTCTCGGCAATCTCCTTGTTCGAGAGGCCCCGCACGACGTGGCAGATCACTTCACGCTCGCGGTCGGAAAGCTCATTGGAGCTGTAGCCACCGGCAAGTCCGCGTGACGTCTTTCCGTCGCCGTTCTGCTGGGAAAGATCCTTACGGCTTTTGTCGCGCACTTCAGCCTCAAGGCGATGAACAGCCTCAGCAAAGAGCGTATCCTCAAGATGGCAGTGCGAGAACAGGTCCTCTTCCATGATGTAGATGTCCATCAGCGTGTCGGCCAAACGCTGTGTGTCGCTGTCGCTGGGATAATACTTGATGATGATGGATTTCAACTCATGGCTGCTCTTGCTCAGGCTGGAGTGGTTGTCGTGATGTTGATGGGCCAGCTCGGTATAGCCCTTGTGCTGCTCTGGCATCTTGCCTTCAAGAAGCTGTTGGACATAGGTGTGGATATGGGTGTTCTCATAGTCCATGTGGCGCTGCACCTCGGCCGCATATTCATCGAAAAACTTCAAGATAAGGAATGCTATCTGGTTCTTCGCCGAACAATCTATTGCCTCTAAAAGCTTACGACGTATAGCCGGCAGACGAAAATCAATAAAATAAGCGTGGGAGCGCTGAAGATAACCCATCAACGCTGCCACGCTTACGTCATCGGCCAACTCATCAACAGGCTGACGTCCCTCGCTCTGAATGAAATTGACAACGGCTAAAAAGGTGTCGGTGTCTACGCCACTGGCAACACAAGCCTCGCTAATGCTCTGATCGCCAAAGCCCAGAGAGACACCAAATCGCGAGATCACCTGAAGAAGACGATAGTCGTCATGAATGAGATCGCTCATGTGAGCATTTTCAGTAAAATGCATAGATTCCTATTTTTCCTTTCGTTTTTACGTGGGCAAAGGTATGAAAAAGATTAGAGATTAATGAGTAGAGATTAAAGTTTTTAACGATAAGTGTACTTTTTTCTTTTTCTTAGCTGCAAAAAAATGAAGAAACGAAAGCTACGGCTGAACAAGCTCTTGCCCTAAAGGAACAGCTCTGGACAGGAAGAACCGGAGCAGGAAGAAGCTCGCCTAACACAAGAAAAAAGCACACAAAAAGAGGATGGAACACTGTTGCGACTGACAAAAAACAAAGAGCCTGACCTCTGCAACAGAAGTCAGGCTCTTGAAAAAGAACAAATACAATCTAAAGTATTCAAGTCTCGCAAATGCTCTACTTGCTAAGTTTTAAGGTTATAAGGTTATGAGGTGTAGTATGTTTGTTTAGAATGATTAATGCTATCTTCACCTAAAAACCTGTAAGCGAAGAGCAACCAGATAACCTCATAACCTTTCGAAACTGAGCATGCGAAAGTTGAGTTTAAACTATTATTTGTTGTACAATACGACGTTGTTGACAACCTTCGTGTTGGAACGCTGAATAGTGATGGAAGCTCCGGAAGGAAGCACTGAGGCTGCATTCTTGAAAGCTTCGGCAGATTTCAGAGTGAGGAATACAACCTGAACCTGCTCATCAACATTCTTCACAGCAGTTTCCGTCTGAATAGAGAATGATTTCTTTTCAGCATCTACAGTGAAGCCATTGCTGGCGTAGGTCTTAGCAACAAGGTCATTGACAGTATTGCGAGCGTTGATCGTAGCTACTTGGTCTTCTTCGGCAATTTTATTCAAGTCTATACCGTTCAAATCCCATTTATAAGTGTAAGTGGGAACTACATCTTCTTTGTCATCACTACCGCAAGCAGCAGCTACGAAAGGCAGGGCAACGATCAGCATTGCTGCCATAATTTTCCAAATGTTCTTCATTTTCAGTAATTTTTAATGAATTAAAAAATATTTCAGCCGCAAAAGTAGGCATAAATTCGGTTTATGCAAAGCAAAAGGCAAAAAAATTATTATTCTAATCAAATGCCGAGAACCTAAAGCACTTCCTCTAATTATTTTTAGGTATTACACAGATATGACACGTACATAATGTTAGGTATTTTGTCCAACAGCTCTTGCGGGCCTTCTTCCAAATCTGTATCTTTGCCGTCGCTTTTCCGAAAAAAAACAGGAAAAGGCAAAGAAAAAAATTAACAACAGCCGAGAAAACGAAATAACAATATATGAGAAACAAATGTTTTGCACTTGCAATATTAGCGTCTTTCACTTGCATCGCAACAACTACGGCCCAAGACGATAGCTACGAGAAATTCCGCATCGGAAGCTATGGCGAAATGCTGACATCGTTCAAGGGCTATGGCAACAGCCGCTTCAACGGCACAAAAACAGGCAACACCTACGAGCACCGCAACACCATAGCCATACCACGATTCGTCATCGCAGGCGACTACAAGTTCAACCGCCATTGGCAACTCGGTGCTGAAATAGAGTTCGAAGCAGGCGGCGTAGGACTCGAAACAGAGATGGAAGCCTCAGAGAACGGAGAGTACGAGACAGAGATGGAAAAAGGAGGAGAGGTTGCACTCGAGCAGTTTCATCTGACCTACACGCTCAATCGCGCTTTTCACGTCCGTGCTGGACACATGGTGCTGCCCGTAGGACTCACTAACGCACACCACGAACCCATTCTCTTCTTCGGCACGACACGTCCCGAGGCCGAGACTACGTTCATACCCTCAACATGGCATGAAACAGGACTCAGCATATTCGGCAAGCTGGGACGCAACTATAGCAGCGTAAGCTACGAAGCCTATGTCACCACAGGACTGAATGCCGACGGCTTCGGACGCGACCATTGGGTTGCCGATGGAAAGCAAGGACTCTTCGAGGACGACAACTTCACCTCGCCGGCCTACACCGTTCGCCTCGACTACACAGGTGTGCCGGGCTTACGCGTGGGCGCGTCATATTATTATTGTAACGACGCCACGGCAAATGCCGACAAACGCTACAAATATTCAAGCATCGACGGCGTCAGCGTAAACATCCTCTCAGCCGATGCCCAGTACCGCAACCGTTACATCACAGCAAGAGCGAACGTGCTCTGGGGACAGCTATCCAATTCACAAAAGCTCAGCGGCGTATCCCTCTCGAATCTTTCCAACTATCACCATGGAGCTATGCGCCGAACAGCAAAGAACGCCCTCTCCTATGGCGTGGAAGCTGGCTTGAACCTTGCAGCCCTCATAGACATCACACGATGCCCCGTCATCTACCCCTTCGGACGATATGAATACTACAACCCGCAAGAGCGGGGCGAAGGCACCCAGACCATGGAGGCACGCTGCCAAGTAAGCAAATGGACGGGGGGCGTCAACTGGTTTGCTCTGCCCAACCTCGTCGTGAAGGCCGACTGGAGCACACGCAAGATTGGCACATCAAAAGTATTCGGACACAGCCGATACAACCGCGAAAATGAATTTAGCATCGGAGTGGCATACTCGGCTTGGTTCTGGAAAAAGTGAGTGTGTGTTCACTGCTTCTAATGTAGTAGCTAAACCATTTATACTGAAAAAAAAACTAAAACCACTAAATGATAAAAAACAAAATGAAGAAGTATTTCTCAATGGCAGCAATGCTGCTGGTCGCTGCGCTTGGGTTCACAGCCTGCGACGAAGACGACAACAATGAAAACATTGAAGAAACTCAGGCTGCATTGGTCTGCATAGAGCAGATCATCGACGGATGTATGGACATCGCCAATGAGGTCGGCAATGCCAAGATAGGCGACCCCTACGACCTCTACAAATCAGGACAGACAACCAAAGCCCTGTATGCAGTAGAGTCATGGTACAGCTGGCATAGCATCGACGACTATTCCAACAACATCCTCAGCGTACGCAATGCCTACTACGGAACACGCGACGGCAAGAAAGCCAACAACTCGCTTGCTACGCTCATCGAAGCCAACAATGCAACTCTCGATGCTCAAGTGCGCGAAGCCATCACTACGGCCTACGATGCCATCCAGGCTATTCCAGCACCTTTCCGAAACAACATCGGGGCTCCCGAAGTGCAAACTGCCATGCAAGCCTGCAACGATCTGGAAGAAGTACTTGGCAACCTCAAAGGTTATCTACAGCGTACTACCGCGATCAACACGGATGCTGTGCTCCAACCTATCCTCAACACTTATGTCAACGATGTAGTGCTTCCCACCTACAAGGCTCTCGTAGATGCCAATACTGCTCTCTTCAAAGCAGCTCAGGCCTTTGCCGCAAGCCCCAGCGATGCCAACTTCGCAGCCGCTTGTGAGGCATGGTTCGACGCCCGCGAACCGTGGGAAACAAGCGAAGCATTCCTCTTCGGACCCGTCGACGCCCTTGGTCTCGACCCCAACATGGATAGCTGGCCTCTCGATCAGGAAGCTATCGTAAACATCCTCAACTCGGGCAAGTTCGACAACCTCACATGGAGCGATGGCGACAAGGACGATGAGATAGAGGCCGTTCAGAGTGTTCGCGGTTTCCACACCATGGAGTTCCTTATCTTCAAGGACGGTAAGGCTCGCACCCTCAACGACGGTAACAGCACCGATGCAGCCGACCTCGACTATACCAGCACCAATGCCAAGTCATGGGGAAACTATATGGTTCAGGTAGGATATCTCCTCCAACAAGATGCCACCGAGCTTTACAACTCGTGGACCAAAAGCTACGAGGGAGGCAAAGCCTATAAGGATCTGTTCCTTAATCATGAGATAGGCGAAGGGGAAGAATAAGATTCAGCAATAATTCAAACACCTCGCTCTGAAGTAAAGGCTTAGGTGCTCACGCACCCGCCTTTACTTCGTTGGCGTCTATAGGGAAAGCTACTTCAAAAAATGATATTTAGATAATGAATAAATCACTTAAATACTTCACACTGTCAGCTTTAGGACTTATCTGCTTTTCATCATGCGGCGACGATGGACTCACCGAGGCCGACCTTTCTGCCCCCTCGGGCTATGCCCTCTCGGCCGGAACCTCGACCATCTTTTCCACCTCGTCCTTTGCCTACGACGGCGAGGCCGACTGGGTCGTGGGCGAACTGAAGAAACGCTTCATGCGTGGCGACAAGCTCTACGACGATGCCCGCACCAGCTCCAATGGCTACGGAGGCGGACTCGGGCCCGTATATGCAGGCTACAGCTGCGGAAGCTGTCACCGCAATGCCGGCCGCACGAAACCCGCCCTATGGGAAGAGTCGGAAGGCAGCGGAGCCTATGGTTTCTCGTCCATGCTGGTATATGTTACTCGCAAAAACGGCATCTTCTTTCAAGACTACGGCCGTGTCATTCACGACCAGGCCATCTACGGTGTACAGCCCGAGGGCAAGATAAAAGTACAGAAACATTTCCAGACGTTCCAATTTCCCGATGGCGAGGAGTATGAACTATGCTATCCCGAGTACAGCATCAGCGAGTGGTATGCCGACAGTATTAAGCCTGAGGATCTCTTCTGCTCTGTGCGTATTCCGCTGCGACACGTGGGCATGGGCCAGATCATGGCACTCGATCCCAACGAGATTGAAGCCTTGGCACGCAAAAGCAACTATCCGGAATGGGGCATCAGCGGACGTTGCAACTACATCGTAGAACGCGGACAACGCCGCCTCGGTGTGGGAGGCAACAAGGCACAGCATGCCGACTTGACCGTAGAACTTGGCTTCTCCAGCGATATGGGCGTAACCAACAGCCGCTATCCTGAAGAGATCTGTGAGGGTCAACGCCAGATTCAGCAGGGCTCCATGATGGGCTTGCTTTACGATGAGCTCGACATCTCCACCGAGGATATGGAAGATGTAGACCTCTATCTCCAGGCGCTTGGTGTCCCAGCACGCCGCAATGTCAACAACAAGACCGTACGTCGTGGTCAGGAACTCTTTTTCCAAGCGGGTTGTGCCCTCTGTCATGCCACCACGCTCCACACCCGTCCGCGTGGTACTACCTTGCTCAATGGCACGCAGTTACCTTGGCTCGGGAATCAAACCATACATCCCTATTCCGACTTTCTGCTGCACGACATGGGTTCTGAAATCATGGGTGTAGGCCTCAACGACAATTATGTCAGCGGCCTGGCCCGTGGCAACGAATGGCGCACGACTCCGCTCTGGGGCATAGGTCTGCAAGAGAAGGTCAACGGCCATACGTATTTCCTGCACGACGGACGTGCCCGCAACTTCACCGAAGCCATCATGTGGCATGGTGGAGAAGCCGAAGCATCGAAAAACAAGTTCAAGAACATGAGCCGAACAGACCGTCATGCTCTCGTGCGTTTCCTCGAATCCCTCTAATCCCCAAATGTTGAAATTTGAAAAATGAAGATATGATGATAACAATGAAAACAAACCTCTTCACACCGTCAATCAAGACAACACTTCTTGCGGCACTGTCCTTTGCCGCCCTTTCTGCTTCGGCCATCGAACTGCCGACAACCGAGACAGCATCTTCACAGCCCAGTGAGGAATCCTCCCTTCCTGATGCCACAGCCACCGACGAAAGCCATCTCGACATGACGAACGGTGTCGTTCCTATCGCCGACGACCGCGGCTTCACCCTTCAGAGCAAGGATGGCCGTTTCATCTTCAAGCCCTACCTTATGCTGCAGGCCACAGGCAACTTCAACTGGTACGATAGCGAAGGCCTCGACAAGACCTACAACCAGGACAATGTTGCCAATTCAGGTTTTGCCGTTCCCAATGCCATTCTGGGCTTCACGGGCCGTGCTTTCGGCAAAATCGACTACAACCTCTGCATCAACGCAGCGGCTACGGGTGCTGCCATCCTCCAGCAAGCATGGATAGACTACGGCATCAATCGCGCCGCTCACTTCCGCATAGGTAAGTTCAAGACTCCGTTCTCGCACGCCTACCTCACAACGCTCGGCGAGACGCTGATGCCCTCTCTGCCCAATTCCATGACGCAGGCCGTGATTCTACCCTACTCGCTGAACGCTGTCACCCCGGCCTTTGCCACTGGTTTCGACCTTGGCGTAGAATTCCACGGCATGACAAAAAAGAATATCGGCTATGAAGTAGGCCTCTTCAACGGAACTGGCATCAACAACAACAGTGCCTCGAAGACCTTCTCCGACGATTTACATATCCCCTCTCTTCTTTATGCCGGACGCCTCACCTACCAGCCCTTCGGACAAATGCCCACGACGCAAGGTAATCCCAAGCTGCTCAATGAGAAGAAGATGCTCGTAGGTCTCTCGGCCAACTATAACGTAGAGAGCGAAAATGAGTCGACCAACGACTTCCGTATAGGCGCCGAGTTTGCCATGCTCTGGAAACGTCTTTACCTCGCAGGCGAAGTCTATTTCATGCAAGTAGACTTCACCAAACGCCAAAAAATCAGCAACGAATATGCCTACTTGGGTGCCTACGTCCAGGCTGGTTATTTCGTGACGAAGCACTTGCAGCCCGCCATCCGTTACGATTTCTTCGACCGCAATGGACTTGGTGCCACGGGCACAGGCGGTTTCCTCAATGCTCCGGCCATCGGACTGAACTACTTCATTCCTTCGTGCAACCTTAAACTGTCAGGCATGTACGAGTTCGTAGGCCGTTGGGGTCACGACCGCCAGCTCGATCGCGACATCGATGACTTGGGCATAGCCACCCATCGAGCCGTTGTCATGCTTCAGTATTCCTTCTGAACATCCCGTCTCCTCACTTTTTGTTAATTAATCAAAAAGAGTATGATAATCAGGAAAAACAGCCTTATCTTTGCAGCACTTTTGTGCACGTTCACGCTCGCATCGTGCGACGAAGGCGACATCGTGGCCAAGGACGAAGGAGTGCAGACAGCAGGCAAGACGGCCTGCCTCAACGCCACCCTCAGCGGCACCGATTCGTGGAGCTCGCAGTACAACATCGTTCTTGCAGGCTTTGCCGAGGGTAGCAGTAATGCCGTCGTGCAGAAACCCCTGCAAGCTACCGACGGCACGCCGGTCCACACCACGCTGAGCCTCTCCGACAACGACATATCCACCATCGAGCTATGCGTCACCAACCGCCTTCGCCAGCGCATCGTCACCTTTGCCAGTGTGCCGGCCAGCCAATTGCAGGGCGACACGGTGTTCCTCAACGTGGGGAATGTTGACATCGGCATGTTCAAAACCATCCAAGACCTCGTCTTCACCGGCACTTGTGCACGCTGCCACGGACTTGGCCTGACGCCCGCAGCCGGCCTCACGCTCATCGAAGGCCAAAGTTACGATCAGCTCGTGAACCATCCGGCCCGGCTCCCCGAGAACGGCCTGCGCGTCGTTCCCGGCAGTGTGGACGAGAGCCTGCTGCACAAGGTCATCAACGGCGACCCTTCAGCCGGAGTGAGGTACGACCATGCCAATATGATCAAAGAGGGAACAACTCTCACGCTCATCGACAACTGGATTAAGGCAGGAGCCCGTCCGTGATTCTTGTTGACGTCCATTTCTAATCATAAACCTTAAAATTACGGCATAAGCCACGAAATAGTGAATTACGAAAAAATCTACATACCAGACTTCGGTGCGACGGTAGAATTATCCACCTTCGCCCGCGAGGGTAAAATCAAGGAGCAGCATGCAATCCTGCATATCGAGCCCCGTGGCGAACTCTTCGCCGAACAGTTCAACCGCATCTACCGTGCCGAACAAGCTTTGCTTGCCAATCCTCTGTGCGCTGGTTCCAAGACCATCTTCAAGCGCTACTTCCTCAGTGATGCCACCAATCAACAGCCGCTTGTACGTATCGACAAGGACTGCTCGGTGAGTTGCATACAACAACCGCCGCTCGACGGCTCTAAAGTAGCCGCCTGGCTCTATCTCGTCCACGACATGGACGTAGAGAATCAGGACGGCCTCGTCATTGCTTCGCACAATGGCTACCAGCACCTCTGGAAGATGGGGATGCATGAGCACAAGGGCGACAGTGCCTGGCAGACCGAGAGCCTCCTCATCGACTACGAGGAGACCCTTCAGCGCCACGGCGCCACGCTTGCCGACAACTGCATACGCACCTGGTTCTACGTCCGCGACGTCGATACTCAATACGCCGGCATGGTGAAGGCCCGCCGGGATAATTTCATCGAGCAAGGCCTCACAGAGCATACCCATTACATTGCCTCGACCGGCATCGGCGGCTTGCCTGCCGACACCCGCGCACTGGTGCAGCTCGGCACTTACGCCCTCATCGGCTTCCGACCAGAGCAACAACGCTACCTCTATGCCAAGACACATCTTAATTCTACCTACGAGTACGGCGTAACCTTCGAGCGAGGCACCTGCATGGACTACGGCGATCGCCGCCATGTCTACATCAGTGGCACCGCCAGCATCAACAACAAAGGCGAGGTCGTGCACATAGGCGACATTGTGCGTCAAACGGAACGGATGTGGGAGAATGTCGAAGCGCTCCTTGCCGAGGCCGGCACTTCGTTCGAGGATGTGGCACAGATCATTGTATATCTGCGCGACGTATGCGACTTCTCCACCGTCAAAAACATGTTTGAACGCAAGTTCCCAAACACGCCATACCTCATCACCCTTGCCCCCGTGTGCCGCCCGACGTGGCTCATCGAGATGGAATGTGTAGCCATCAAGGCTACCGACACCTCCGACTTCCGCGACTTCTAAAGGCAAGGCCACTCCACACCCACAATAAAGCAACAACCCTGACGAATGCGGAAAAGTATGAACGACATCTCCAGCTGTACTGTCTGCTGCGACTGAGTCGCAACTCACATCCATCCGAAATGCCGTCCATGCTTTTCCGCATTTTTGTATATTCCAACCTGCAATACAGCCTTTAACACCCGATGATTCATTATTTCCATCTTCCCTGCGGTATGCGCGCAATCCTCGATGACGAGGCCTCTCGCGATGTCGTCTACGCCGGCATAGCCGTGGCTGCAGGCACACGCCACGAGCTGGACAGCGAGAGTGGCATGGCACATTTCGTGGAGCACATGAGCTTCAAAGGCACACGTCACCTCTCATCCGTGCAGATTCTCAATCGCATGGAGAGCGTAGGAGGCGACCTCAACGCCTACACAGGCAAGGAAGAGACGGTGTACTACAGTGTGTTCATGCGCCAACATCTCAGTCGTGCCTTACCATTATTGGCGGACATCGTCTTCGAGAGCACCTTCCCCCAGGCCGAACTCGAGAAAGAGCGCGAAGTGGTTATCGACGAGATAGAAAGCTACAACGACTCGCCCGCCGAACTTATCTACGACGACTTTGAGGCTCTTCTCTTTCCCGACCACCCTCTCGGGCGCAACATTCTCGGCTCTGCCGACCGCCTGCGCCAGTACAACAATACTGACTTGGGGGCTTTTACTGCCCGTCTCTACGCCCCAGAACGTGCCGTGTTGTTCGTAAAAGGAAAGGTGACAGAGAAGGAAATAAGGAAACACTTCCCGGAAAGTCTTCTCCTGCCAGCCCAGCGGAATCAGGTGCCAAGCCCCACACAAACAGGCAGAACAGCTCTTGCGCCATCGGCCGGGGCCAGAGGAGGCACGTCCATCGTGGCCAAGGACTGCCACCAGGCACACGTCATGCTGGGTGCCCGTGCCTATGCCCTCAACGACCCACGGCACATAGGACTGGCGCTGCTGAGCAACCTGCTCGGAGGCCCGGCAATGAATTCGCGCCTGTCGTTGGCCCTTCGCGAGCGTACAGGACTCGTCTACACCGTTGAGAGCAACCTCACGCCCTACACCGACACGGGCGTCTGGGCTGTCTATTTCGGTTGCGACCACGCAGATGTGCGCCGATGCCTTCGTCTGGTGCGACGCGAACTGCAACGCCTCACCGACGCACCACTCTCACAGCGGGCCCTCAACGCCGCACGCCGGCAGCTGAAAGGGCAGATGGCCATCGCCGCCGACAACCACGAGAGTATGGCTCTCGGCATGGCAAAACAGTACCTGCTCACAGGTCGTGTGCAATCCATGGAAGAACGCTTTGCTCAAATCGACGGGCTCACCACCGACTACCTCCACGACATCGCTACTGAAATATTCAACCCCGAGTGCCTGACCACCCTCATCTACGAGTAAGCAAGGCCAGAGGCTCGGGAATGGCTCACAGCGGAAACGACGTTGAGCCACAACGCAAGAAGGGCTGTCTCACCGATGAGACAGCCCTTCTTGCGTAGCTATAATATGTCTTTTTTATATCTGTAGGCCCAACACGAGTGTAGCCATTCGATGTCTTTGCAACACTGCTTTTAAGCTTGCCACCGATACCATACATGCTCCCAGCTCGCCTGCTACAATCGGTTGGCCGACTAACTGGGACCGTCAACCCTGCCTGACAAGCCCTCTTTCCCCATTATGTTGCCATCCGCTTATAAGGAAAACAGGACACGCGCCCAAGAGATTTGATTATTCCATGACCTTGGAACAATCATTCCATGACCACCGAATGATTATTCCAAGGTCATGGAATAATCCTCGCACCTGGATGCAACGCCGCTATTCGCTGAGTATGCTGCACACTCGGTCTTGGAAATTGCGCCCTTCTGCCATGGTGCGTACGCCCTGATTCATGATAGCGAAGGCTATAAGATGCCCCGTCGAGCGCTGTGTTGTATAGCCTACAAGCGTGGACACGGCTGTGACGGAGCCCGTCTTGGCCCTTGTGTTTGCTTCAGCCGGTGTGCCAGCCATGCGTTTTTTCAGGGTGCCGTCGATGCCCGCTATAGGCAGCGATGCGAGCAACGGATTGTAGATGCGGACTGGGTTCAGTGCTGCATAGGTGAGCAGTCGCGTGAACATGGCCGGCGACTGATAGTTGTAGAGCGAGAGGCCACTGCCGTCGGCAATGCTTGAGGCCGGCACTGTCGACGTCCATGGCTGCGGAGACGACGACACGGCTTTTTGCATGACGCCCTCGATGACTGCCGCCACCTGCTTGCGCGTACGTCCCATCTGATAGAATACGCTTTCGGCACAGAGGTTGTCGCTCTCTTTCATCATGGGTTGCAGCACGGCGGTGAGGGGACGCTTCACTACAGCCAGCTGCCGCGCGCCGGCAGGTGTGTTCCCTGTAGAGATGCCGCGCGCCACGGTGATGCCTTGGGCTCGGAGGGCAGAGGAGAGCTGATCCATGAGTATGGGCTTGCCTGCGCAAAGCATGGGCGAGAGTGTGGGGTTCTCGTCGTCCCAGCACCATCCCCAACCATAGCGGTCGGTGTCCTTGAACGAGACGTCGGCAATGAGGCGCCCATTGATGCGAAAGATGCCTGCAGCCTTGAGCTGTGCAGCCAGCGAGCTCACGTCAGCGGCGGACAGAAGTGGGTCCATGCCGCCCTTCACGTAGACGTCGCCGCCAAGGGTACTGCCTGTCTGAGGCGCTTTGGTCAGGAGCTGTGTGGTGAAGTTATAGTCGGGTCCCAGCACAGAGAGGGCAGCAATGGCCGTAACCACCTTTTCGGTGGAGGCAGGCCGCATGCGCTGCATGTCACCGTAGCTGATGATTTGGAAGCCGGTGGTCAGGTCCACGATGCTCAGCCCCAACTGCGTCGACTCGAAAAGAGAATCGGCAAGGAGCTCCGTCAGCCGCTGTTGGAGTGGCGTCAGCTTAACCTCGTTCGACTTCGACCTGGGGGCGGCTACTTCGGCCGGTGTGGTGCTCGATTGCACCTCGGCAGGCGGCAGGGCGGCATCGGGTAATGCCTGACGGCGCGAGACCTTGGTGGCGGTGCCACACGACGAGAAGGCACAGGCCATGACAAACGTTAATAACGTACGACGTAAGTAAATGCGAGCTACGATGGAGAAACGATGATTTGCCATTGCATGATAATGTTTTATGGTGCAAAGATATACAGAAAAACCAATAACAGAAGCGAAAAAGCAAAAAATGGACAGCTAAAAATAAAAAAATAGAGAATGTGTAATGAAATAATGTGTAACTTTGCCGCTGGAAATCTTTAAACCGAAAATCACATAATCATTAACTTCTACTGATGATTCGCAAATTTGACTTCCTCATCATCGGCTCGGGCGTGGCCGGAATGAGTTTTGCGCTCAAAGTCGCTCAAAGCGGCAAGGGCAAGGTAGCGCTCATCTGCAAGACCACCATCGACGAGGCCAACACCGACAAGGCTCAAGGCGGTGTGGCATCGGTGACCAACCTCAAGGTGGACAACTTCGAGAAACACATCCACGACACCATGGTGGCGGGCGACTACATCTCCGACCCGAAAGCCGTAGAGCAAGTGGTAAGGAACGCTCCCAAAGGCATAGCCGACCTGGTGAAGTGGGGCGTCAACTTCGACAAGAACGAGGATGGCGAGTTTGACCTCCATCGAGAAGGCGGCCACTCGGAGTTCCGTATCCTCCACCATGCCGACGACACAGGCCACGAGATACAGCAGGGTCTCATCCGCGCCGTACGTGCCGACAAGCGCATCACCGTGCTGGAGAACCATTTCGCCGTGGAGATCATCACACAGCACCACCTCGGCCGTGAGGTAAACCGCCACATGACCGACATCGAATGCTATGGCGCCTACGTCCTCGACCCCGATACAAAGAAGATCGACACCTTCCTCTCGCGTGTCACCCTGATGGCCACCGGCGGCACAGGCGCCGTATATGCCACCACCACCAACCCGAACATAGCCACCGGCGACGGCATAGCCATGGTCTATCGTGCCAAGGGTATCGTCAAGGATATGGAGTTCGTGCAGTTCCACCCAACCGCCCTCTACAACCCTGCCGAGACTCATCCTGCCTACCTCATCACCGAGGCTATGCGCGGCTACGGCGGCATCCTGCGACTGCCCAACGGAGAAGAATTCATGCAGAAGTACGACAAACGTCTCTCCCTTGCCCCACGTGATATCGTGGCACGCGCCATCGACAAGGAAATGAAGATTCACGGTCTGGACCATGTATGTCTGGACGTCACCCACAAGGACCCCGAGGAGACCAAGCACCACTTCCCCAACATCTATGCCAAGTGCCTCAGCATCGGTATCGACATCACCAAGCAGATGATTCCCGTAGTGCCCTGTGCCCACTACATGTGCGGCGGCATCAAGGTGGATCTGAACGGCGAATCGACCATCCACCGCCTCTACGCCGTAGGCGAATGCTCGTGCACGGGCCTGCACGGCGGCAACCGTCTGGCCAGCAACTCGCTCATCGAAGCCGTAGTCTATGCCGACGCAGCCGCCAAACACGCTGTCGAGAACATCGACCGCTACCAGTTCAACGACCAGGTGCCCGAGTGGAACGACGAAGGCACACTCACGAACGAGGAGAAAGTGCTCATTGCTCAGGACATGAAGGAGGTGGGACAAATCATGTCGAACTACGTGGGCATCGTGCGCAGCGACCTTCGCCTGCACCGTGCATGGACACGCCTGGACATCATCTACGAGGAGACCGAGGAGCTGTTCAAGCGCGTGAAGGCATCGAAGGACATCTGCGAACTCCGCAACATGGTCAACGTGGGCTACCTCATCACCCGCCAGGCCATCGAGCGCAAAGAGAGCCGCGGCCTGCACTACACCGTCGACTATCCCAAACACGCCTACGACCAGAAATAAGACAAACTAAGGGTCTAAAAAAAATCGGCCGGCTGCATCGTGACATGCAGCCGGCCGATTTGCTTGATGCGGCTGGCCGAATGGCCTCACACGGCCAGCCGCATTTTTTTCCTCAGTTAGGGAACAATCTTTTAGAGGTTGGGGTTAATCTTGCTCCACTCGCTGATGGGAGGCACGATGTTCAGCGTAACGAGCTCGTCGCGCATGTGGCAGAGGTGCTCGTAGCTCTGGTCGAGCTTGGCCATCTCCTCGGGAGTGCCTACGGGCATCTTATAGGTGCAGCCGTCGGTGCCCAGAGTTGTGTCCATAGCCATCATGATGTGGTTGTACTTCTCGTTGGAGACATACGTGCCTGCAGGCCAGCGGAAAGGTTCGCCACCCATCACCGCACGAATCATCTCGACGGAGCAGTAAGCGGGGCTCTGCCATGAGCTGCGTCCACGCAACTCGATGATCTTGGCACCACCCTTGGTGACGTCGACCTTCAGCTGCTCCCATTCCTCCTGAGTGCAGGCAGGTGTTCCGATGAGATCATGCAAGGGCTTGCCGGCAACCTTCACGGCGCTGCCGAAGACAGCCATCTGCTCGCCGTGGCCACCATACGTGGCGCAACCGGTAACCTCGTACTGCTTCACACCGAACTTCTTGGCCAGGGCGCTCTGCAGACGAGTAGAGTCGAGGGCTGCAAGCGTAGTCACCTGTCCGGGCTTCAAGCCGCTGTAGAGCAAAGTGACAAGACCTGTGAGGTCGGCAGGATTGAAGATGATGACAACGTGCTTCACGTCGGGGCAATAAGTCTTGATGTTCTTGCCAAGCTCCTCTGCAATCTTGCAGTTGCCGGCAAGGAGGTCTTCACGAGTCATGCCAGCCTTACGGGGTGCGCCACCGCTGGAAATGATGTACTTGGCATCCTTGAAAGCCTCGGCAACATCGGTGGTTGCAGTGAGATTCACGCCATCGTAGCCACAGTGGAACATCTCTTCCATCACACCCTCCATAGCGGGAGCGTAAACGTCGTAGAGACATACGTTAGGAGTAAGGCGCATAGTGAGCGCTGTCTGCACCATTGTAGAACCGATGGCACCGCCAGCACCAACGATCACAAGCTTGTCATTCGTTAAGAAATCCATTGTTGAATAAGTTTAAAAGGGTTATATAAATAGGTTGATTCACTCAAAATTTTTTACGTTCACTCGGCAAATGTAGTTCTTTTTTATGGATTGCAACTACTTTTTATAAGATTATTTTTGCTCCATAGCCTCTAACAGCTATATTTGCAAAGCAGAATAAACATAAAACACTCCTTCGAAATGGAAAAAACAGCCATCATCAATGCTCGCGTCGAGGCCTTGCGGTCGTGGATGCGCAAGCATGGACTTAATGCCTATATCTTCCCCTCCACCGACCCCCATGCCGGAGAATACGTGCCCGACCACTGGAAGACACGCGAATGGATCTCGGGTTTCAACGGCTCGGCAGGCACAGCCGTGGTGACGCTCACTCGCGCCGGACTGTGGACCGACAGCCGCTACTGGCTCGCCGCAGAAGAACAAACTGCCGGCACAGCATTCACGGTGATTCGCTGCTCACGTAACGTGGCCACGGCCGACGAGCTGACCGCATGGATCAACGCGGACAGGGCCAACTCAGGCGATGGCTATGCAGACGACGCAAGCTACACGGTAGGTTTGGATGCCTGGACCAACACGGCCGACAGCGTGGCTGAACTGCGCAAAGCCCTGACGGCACGCAAACTGAGACTCGTAACGGAGGTGGAACCTGCCACCGAGCTATGGAATCCGCGTCCGGCCCTGCCCGAGACGCCTGTTGAGCTACAGCCCTTAAAATACGCCGGCCGCAGCGCCAACGAGAAACTGGCAGACGTGCGCGCAGCTCTACATAGCAACGGCACACAAGCTACACTCGTCACACAACTCGACGAGATTGCCTGGCTGCTAAACCTGCGAGGCAGCGACGTCCACTGCACGCCAGTGTTCGTGTCGTACCTCCTCATCATGCCAGACAAAGCGATATTGTATGTCAACCCATCGAAGTTGACGACGGAAGTCTGCGACTATCTCAAAGCATTGAACATCGAAGTGAAAGCCTACGAGGATGTAAGGCACTTCGGACAATTCATCGAAAAAGACTGGACCCTGCAATTAGACCACGGCATCGTCAACGAAGCGCTATGCATGCCCGGGAGCATAGATGCACCTTCACCTATTCCAGCCCTGCGAGCCGTGAAGAACGAGACAGAGATAGCCGGCTTCCACAACGCAATGCTCAAAGACGGCGTAGCCATGGTGAAATTCCTCCGGTGGCTGACGACAGGAGAATGGACAAAGAACGGCGGAGAATGGGTCATGAACGGAGAAAAAGTGACAGAAATCACCATCGACCGCAAGCTCACAGCCCTAAGAGCCGAGCAAGAGGGATTCCGCGACATCTCGTTCGACACCATCGTCGGCTATGGCTCACATGCCGCCATCGTGCACTATGAAGCAACGCCAGAGACAGACATTCCGCTGGAACCACACGGGCTGTTGCTGCTCGACAGCGGCGCTCAATACCAAGACGGCACAACCGATATCACACGAACCATCGCCATGGGACCGCTCACCGACGACGAACGGCGCGACTACACCTTGGTGCTAAAAGGACACATACGCCTGGCAATGGCCGTATTCCCCGACGGCACATCAGGCACACAGCTCGATGTGCTGGCACGCTATGCCATGTGGCAAGACCATAAAAACTATGGACACGGAACAGGACACGGGGTAGGCTCGTACCTCAGCGTCCACGAAGGACCCCACCAGTTCCGGATGAACTGGATGCCCGCACCGCTTCATGCAGGCATGACCATCACCATAGAACCGGGCATATACATTGCCGGAAGCCATGGATGCCGCACTGAAAACACCATGCTCATCGTAGAGGATGGCAATGGCTGGCTACGGCTGGAACCCCTGACATGCTGCCCTATCGACACCACACCTATCGTGAGGGAATTAATGACCAAGGACGAAATAGACTACCTCAACACCTACCACCGGCATGTGTGCCAAGCCCTGGAACCACTCTTGAGCGACGAGAAGGACAAACAATGGCTGAGGAATGCCACCAAGGAATGGTGAAAAAACCAGCATAGACAGACTAATCACTCCTTTCACTACAACCTAAAAGGAGGAGCATACCTGAGCTTACAAATGAAAAGCCTCAGACACGGATAAATAACAGTCTATAAGATTTAAAGTCAATATCAAGCGCTTCATTTTGATTTATATCAATAAAACATCAAATTGACACTAAATGTTAACAAAAAGTGTAGATAACACACCGTAAAGTGCTTACCTTTGCAGCGTCAAAGAGATGACATAAACGTCTCGTGAGAGACGAATCAATAATATACGGTTTTTCATGGTATTAGGTTAGTTTTAAAGGTTTTCATCCCGAGTAGCTTATGCTACTCAACTTTAGGTAAGTTAGTTAAGGTAAGTTGATTGCAGGATTGCTCTTGTACAACGAGAGCACCCACGGAATAACACAAGCGCAACTGTCGCAGTGATGCGGTAGAAAAAGCAAAGAGACACATATTCATTGTTATGTGTATCTTAAAAAAGTTATTCTGAGAGATTCAACAAAAAGATTTGTTCATAGCTTGAGCGCGGTTCTTCGTGAGAAGAGCTGCGTTTGTTTTTTTAAAAGGAAACTGAATACACTCGCAGAACAAACACAAAAAGAGCGAAAACGTCAAACGCTAAACCTGAACTTTATCATAAATAAATCTTCATTAAGATTTTTTTTTGACTTTTCACTCAATTAATTCTTCATTATTCATTCTTCATTCTTCATTTCTTTGTACCTTTGCCCCCACGAAAGTAATCGAGAACCGACACCCGATTACGAACAGATAAAAGTGATATTGATATGAAAACATTAGAACAGATTTTTGCGGCCAAGCTCCTAAAGGTTAAGGCCATCAAGTTGCAACCCACCAATCCTTTCACTTGGGCCAGCGGATGGAAGTCGCCCTTCTACTGCGACAACCGCAAGACCCTCTCATACCCCGAACTACGCTCCTTCGTAAAGATAGAGCTCTCGCGCATCATCCTTGAGCATTTCCCCGAAGCCGACGCCATTGCAGGCGTAGCCACCGGCGCCATTGCGCAGGGAGCCCTCGTTGCCGACACGCTCTCGCTGCCCTTTGTCTACGTCCGCTCAAAACCCAAGGACCATGGCCTCGAGAACCTTATCGAAGGCGAGCTGAAACCAGGAATGAAAGTCGTCGTGGTAGAGGATCTCATCTCAACAGGCGGCAGCAGCCTCAAGGCCGTTGAGGCCATCCGGCTCGGAGCATGCGAGGTGATCGGCATGGTAGCTTCCTATACCTATGGCTTCGACGTGGCCACAAAAGCCTTCAAAGACGCCAAAGTCGAGCTCGTGACCCTGACCAACTACGAGGCCGTAGTCAGCGAAGCGCTCAGAATAGGCTATATCAAGAAGGAAGATGTAGCCCTGCTCGAAGAGTGGCGCAAGAACCCTTCTGAGTGGAGAAAGGACTGATGAGAGATTAAAGATTAAAGACAAGAGATTTAAGAACGAGATGACAAAATACGAAAGCACCGTCAAACAGGTGCACTACCCGCAAGCTTCTATCTTTGCGAAGCTTGCCGACATGAGCAACCTCGAAACCATTAAGCAGCGCGCTGCCGAACCCGAATTTATCGACCGCCTGCGTGCCTCAGGACAAGTGCCAGAGGACAAGATCGACAAGATAATAGAGGTTGCCTCGAAACTCGAACTCACACCTGATGCAATCAATATTCCCGACACGCCGCTCGGCAACATAGCACTGAGAATCGTGGAACGCGACGAGCCCAAATGCATTAAGTTCGCCGTCGAAGGAGCTCCGGTAGCCGCCAACCTCTGGGTGCAGCTTCTGCCCTCATCACCCTACGAAAGCAAGATGAAATGTACCGTAGGCGCCGAACTCAACTTCTTCATCAAGCAAATGGCCAAGAAACCCTTGCAAGAAGGCATAGAGAAACTGGCCGACATGCTGGCAATGATCCCATACGGATATTAATTGAATCAGGAATCAGAAAAATATTGATTGAACAGATGGCAAGCAAACTTTGGGAAAAGAATGTCAGCGCCACCGCTGAAATAGAACGCTTCACCATAGGCCGCGACCGCGAACTCGACATTTTCCTGGCCGAGAGCGACGTGCTGGGCTCAATGGCCCACACCACCATGCTCGAGAGCATCGGACTGATACAGCCCGACGAACTGACAGCTTTGCTTGCTGAAATGCGCAACATCCTGGCAGACATACGTGCAGGACGCTTCGAGATCGAGGAGGGCGTCGAAGACGTACACTCCGAAGTTGAGTTGCTGCTCACACGCCGCCTGGGCGACATAGGCAAGAAGATACACAGCGGACGTTCGCGCAACGACCAAGTGCTACTCGACCTGAAACTGTGGACACGCCGCCAACTGCGCGAGGTGGTCGGGCTCGTCAATCAGCTCTTCACCGAGCTGCAGGCACAAAGCGAACGCTACCGCGATGTGCTCATGCCAGGCTACACCCATCTGCAAGTGGCTATGCCGTCGAGCTTCGGCCTCTGGTTCGGAGCCTATGCCGAGAGCCTTACCGACGATGTGCTCTTTCTGCAAGCGGCCTATCGCATGGTCGACCGCAATCCGTTAGGCTCCGCCGCCGGCTATGGCTCGTCGTTCCCCCTCGACCGCGAACTCACCACACGCCTGTTGGGATTCGAGTCGATGGCCTACAATGTCGTCTACGCACAGATGGGTCGCGGCAAGATGGAACGCAACGTGGCCTTCGCCCTCGCCTCCGTAGCCGGAACGCTGTCGAAACTGGCCTTCGACGCCTGCCTGTTCAACTCGCAGAACTTTGCTTTCCTGAAGCTGCCCGACGACTGCACCACCGGCTCCAGCATCATGCCCCATAAGAAGAACCCTGATGTCTTCGAACTCACACGGGCCAAATGCAACAAAATCCAAGCCCTGCCCACACAGCTCACCCTCATAACCAACAACCTGCCCTCGGGCTACTTCCGCGACCTGCAAATAACCAAGGAAGTGTTCCTGCCCGCTTTCGAGGAGCTGAAGGACTGCCTGCGCATGGCTATATATATTATTGAACGCGTACGCGTAAACGAGCATATCCTCGACGACCCGCGCTACGACCTCATGTTCTCCGTTGAAGAAGTCAACCGGCTGGCAGCCCAAGGAATGCCATTCCGCGACGCCTACCGTAAGGTGGGACTCGACATCGAAGCCGGACGCTTCAAGCCTGTTAAGGAAATTCACCACACCCATGCCGGTAGCACCGGCAACCTCTGCAACGCTGAAGTACGAGCCATCATGGAACACCTCATAGCCGACTTCCATTTCCAGCGGGCCGAGGATGCTGAACGCAAACTTAGTGAAGGATAAAGCCTGCTTACCACTACACAAGCTGAAGCAGGGAATGAACAACAAGCAATGACCGTGTTTAGCCTCCATAAACCTTTGTACCATAAACCTTCGTTTATACAACGAAGCCTACTCGCATTCCTCATCCTCTGTTGTTCATCTCTCATCCTCCTATCCTGCGATAAAGCTGACAACATCTACTATCGCGGAACAAAAGCCAAATTCTCATACTCCTTCACCAACACCATACCGGAGCTTAATGCCGCACTCAACGGCTACGGGGAGTTCTGCACCATACGCACCAACGGCGACACTTTCATCTTCGCCAACCTGAAAAGCAGTACCATCCGACCCTACACCAAAGCCGAACAACAGATAAAGCCTATGCTCGGCCTCAGCGGATTCATCGTGGGACGCACCAACATGCCGGATATCGGTGCCGAAGAGCCTGCAATCGTAGCCTTCGACCTCGCATGCCCATGCTATGATGAATACGCAACCACCCGCAACCTGCTACTCCAGGATGGCGGTCTCGCCATCTGTAACCGATGTGGCCGCACCTACGACCTCAACAACGTCATGGGCGTCGTCGTCAAAGGCCCTACCGGTCGCGGGCTCTATCGCTATCCCGTAAGCTACAACGCGATGGGAAACACCCTAAAAGTGATGAACTAAAATCCTGAACACTTCCCGCAGGCTGCATCATCATCGCAGCCACGGACAAATAATACAACGACTATGAACACCATCAACTTTGCCCAGCAAAACACCATCATCAACCGCTACGTGGCCGAGCTCCGCGACGTCAACATCCAACGCGACCGCATGCGCTTCCGCCGCAACCTTGAACGTATAGGCGAGGCCATGGCTTTCGAGATATCCAAGACGCTCACCTACAGCACCAAGACCATAGAGACACCCCTCGGCACAGCCAGCGCCTCCACCGAGGACGACCGCATCGTCGTCGGAACCGTGTTTCGCGCAGGACTGCCTATGCACGGAGGATTCCTCAACGTCTTCGACCATGCCGACAACGCCTTCGTCTCGGCTTTCCGCTACTACAAGGACAAAGAATGCCGCGAAGTGGACGTGCGCATAGAATACATTGCCACCCCCGACCTTAACGGCCGCACACTGATGCTCGTAGACCCCATGCTTGCAACGGGCGAGTCCATGGAACTGGCCTTCCGCGCCTTCACTACCAAAGGCCAGCCCGCACACACCCACCTCTGCGCCGTCATCGCCTCAGAGCAAGGCGTAAAACACCTGCAGGAAACTTTCGGCCAACGCAACGACATCACCCTTTGGTGCGCTGCCATCGACCCTCAGCTCAACGCACGTTCCTACATCGTACCGGGCCTCGGTGATGCCGGCGACCTTGCCTTCGGAGAAAAGCTGTAGGAGCAAGCATCTGCGCAGCTTTCCGATTCTTCCAACGCGATGAACCCGGACAAGCCCAAAAGGCTTTTTTAAAAAAGAGCAACACTGGGCAGCCAAGTATCAAACTGTTTGCGGCAACACCGTTTCAATTGCGAAAGCCCCGCCTCATCGTCACGACGAAGCGGGGCTGAGTCTATAGGACTTACTAACTGCGATAATGAAATCAGGCAATACGCATAGTCAATCTATCTTCTCCAGTTCGTCGAGTGCCATCTTAAGGTACTGACGATTGGTTTCGCTCGTGGTTCGGTTCTGCATCGAAGTGATTTCCTTTTTCAGTTGTTCCAACTCTTGCTTGGAATTGTTGTTGGTAAAAAAGTTATATTCACGGGCGTGCTTGCAGAGCGAATAGACGGAAATGGCGTTGAACTCGGCGTTCTGACCTGCGAGATATTGTTGTTTCAGTTGCGAGAAGACGAGGAGGATGAGATCGTTGCATAGCAAGTCATTGGCATCGACCCTTTCTCCCTGCTGCAGACGTTGTACGACATCCGTCACAGGATCAGTTTCGTGCTCAAGCGTGTCATCCCAAAGGACAAGAGATTTGCCCGTTTGGTATTTCTTCCTGAAGCGTCTTTCAGTTTCTTTCATTTGTTGTTCACCCTTCTTCACCCGCTGTTCCGCTTCGTTAAGAAGACTATCGAGCGACTGTACAGGGTAGTCCTTGCCATCCCATTGCACGCGAGCATTCCCCTGAATGAGGACAGGCTTTCCCTTGCTCTTGACAATGCGCGACTTATCGAATTTCAGGTAGGGCCAATCCTGCTGGATGAGACTGGTCTTGGCAGAAGGAATCTTAGCGTAGGTGACGATATAGCGGACGTCGGTCTTCCCTTTGCCGCCGTTGCGCCATTCAAGGGCGTAAGCGTAGCGGTGAGTCTTGGAGGTGTCGACATCGTCGAGTATGTTCACATTCAAGTAGTTGTTGTAGTCCTTACCTATTGTTACGTAGCGGAATGGATCTTCACCAATCATCAGGTTTCGCATGTCGCCATAGCTGTGACCATCTGAGGCTTCGCTCATGCTATTAATACCATAGCAGTTGGGATTTTCACGACTCTGAGTTTCAAAGACCGCTATCATCTCGTCCAAATGCTCACGGTATTTCTTAGGGAGAGTGAAGGAAAAGATGTCGCAGCGCCATGCGAGGGGCTTACCTTCTTTGTTGACGTCGCGCTCCTGCCCTAAGCTCTTGGTTACTTTCACTTGGTGGTCCACTGCCACATTGATGATATTTCTCATTTGCTTCTCGATGCTCTCCACATGCTGTGCAGAGGAAACGGTGGCGGCAAGTAACAAGCTCACCGTAATGATGCTTCTCAGAATAGTTTTCATAGTGGGTTATGTTTTGATGTTTAGAATGCGATGATGGGGCGTTCGTCCTCTGCTTCGTTACCAGACAGACTGGCGGCGTATGCGCGCACTTGTTTCTGCACAGCCTGGTGCTCATAGGCTACCTGCAAAACCATTTCGGCAAGATAGATGTCAGCAAGGGCTTGCTTGTCGGCAGGAATTGGTGACTTTGTAGAGGGCACGGCGTCTATTGCAGGCCGTTCTTTCTCTTGGGAGAGAGGTTTAGTCTCGACAGTGATGGGTTGTACCTCTTCTTTTTTTATCATAGTAGCAACCGCTTGCGCTATGCATTTCTTTGCCTTCGGCGGCTGCGAATGGGAGGCAGTAATCGTCTGCGTTTGCGAAAGAAGCGGTTCTACCTCAACGGTCTTTGAGGGTATATTTTCAGACAGGTTGGCTTCGGCAATGGCAGGCGGCTGTTGCTCTGGCAGCTTAATGGTTGTTTCGTGATTCTTAGGCCAAAGAAGTAAGGCAGCAGTCAGTATAGCGGCTACCGCCATCGTCCAGCCCACAATCGGGACTACGTTTCTATTCCTTGGCTTAGGCTGCGCTGCCATCTCTTTAGCTGCTGTTTCAGCAGCAGTCAGCGCCTCATACCACACAGCCATCTCAGGGTCGTGAGCCAACTGCATCAGTTCCTCCTCTGAGAATCGTTCGGGATGGTCCGTCATCTCGAGGAAGCTTTGGAATTTATCGTTCGTCTTCATATCTGTGGTAACTTTTATTTTTCGCTTCTCACTTCTCACTTTTTCATTCTTTATTTCCTCATCTTCTTCCTCAGCCTCTCCAGCGCGCCTCGCAAGTGTTTGTAGACGGCCACTTCACTGATTTCTAACGTCTCTGCAATCTCGCGATAGCTTTTCTCTTCTTGATAGCGCATGAGCAGGGTGCGTCGTTGGGCGGAGGTGAGTTCGCTGTCGATGGCTTCGCTGACGGCTTGCAGACGTTGTTCTTGCTCGTCTTCCTGTTGCCAGAAGGAGAAGTCAGCCTCAACCAAAGGCAGTCGTCTCCGCACTCGCTCGGCCACTCTCATCTGGCGGATACGGTCGATGCATCGGTTGCGAACAGCTGCAAGGAGCGCTCCTTCACTTTCGCTCACCGAGATAGCGGGTGAGGAGCTTTTCATTATCCTTTCAAACACCTCGCTCACGACGTCCCTTGCCTCCTCCTCGTCGTGTAACATCGCTGTAGCCAGACGGAGGAGGCGAGGATGATGGGTAGTGAACAATTGTTCAAAGGAGTGGCTTTCGTGCATTTTTTTATTTTAGTTTTCTGCTTTTATAACGAACAAGTCCACTATTTCCTAACCTCTTTTACGTTAAAAAAACAAAAACGATTTATTATGCATCCAACTGTGTGGGACGATGCGCCCAGCTGTGTGAGGCGATGCAGCCAGCCGTGTGGGACGATGCGCCCAGCCGTGTGAGGCGATGCGCCCAGCCGTGTGGGACGATGCGCCCAGCCGTGTGGAACGATGCGCCCAGCTGTGTGAGGCGATGCAGCCAGCCGTGTAGGACGATGCGCCCAGCCGTGTGAGGCGATGCGCCCAGCCGTGTGAGGCGATGCGCCCAGCCGTGTGAGGCGATGCGCCCAGCCGTGTGGGGCGATGCGCCCAGCCGTGTGGGACGATGCGCCCAGCCGTGTAGGACGATGCGCCCAGCCGTGTGAGGCGATGCAGCCTGCCGTGTAGGACGATGCGCCCAGCCGTGAAGATTACCTTGTCATAGCCATTAAGTTAATTTGCAATTGTGTGAGAAGTAAAAAGGCAACATTCGGGAAAGTTTTTTAGGTTAAAAGTTTGGCGGTGAACGCATATCGCATTAACTTTGCGTGCGCAAATTATGATAATATGACAGAATACATTGCCAAAACATTTCAGGGCCTGGAGCCCCTGCTCGCTCAAGAGCTGACAGAGCTGGGCGCTTCAGACATACAAATAGGTCGCCGAATGGTCGGCTTCTCGGGCGACAAGGAGATGCTCTACCGTGCCAACTTCTGCCTGCGCACGGCTATCCGCATACTGAAACCCATCAAGCATTTCAAGGCTCGCTCGGCCGACGACGTCTACGAGGCCGTAAAGGCTGTGGACTGGAGCCTCTATCTGACGCCTCAGACTTCTTTTGCCGTCGACAGCGTAGTGTTCTCCAACGAGTTCCGCCACTCGAAGTTCGTGGCCTACAAGGTGAAGGATGCCATTGCCGACCAGTTCCGCGAACGAACGGGCACACGCCCCAACGTGAGCATATCTAACCCTGACCTGCGCCTGCACATCCATATTGCTGAGAGTGACGCAACGCTGGCCCTCGACAGCAGCGGAGAAAGCTTGCACCGCCGCGGCTACCGTCAGGAGAGTGTGGCAGCACCGCTGAACGAAGTGCTGGCTGCCGGCATCATCATGATGAGCGGCTGGCACGGCCAGTGCGACCTGCTGGATCCCTTTTGCGGCAGTGGCACCTTCTGCATCGAAGCAGCCCTAATTGCTCGCGGCATCGCCCCGGGCGTGTTCCGCCAGGGCTATGCTTTCGAGAAATGGCCCGACTTCGACCGTGAGCTCTTCGAACGAATCTACAACGACGACAGCGGCGAGCGCGACTTCGTGCACCATATCTATGGGCGCGACAATGACCCGAAAGCCGTGGGCATTGCCCGTCGCAACGTGAAGGCTGCTGGCCTGACGAAAGATATAACTATCGACATGGCTGATTTCCGCGAGACACCGCTGGCTGTCGCTCCGACAAGTGAAGGTGACACACCATCGCTACCCGTCATCATCTGCAACCCGCCCTACGGTGAACGCATCTCCACGCCTGACATCCTGGGCCTCTACAAGACTATCGGCCAACGCCTCAAGCGCGAGTTCAGCGGTGGCGAGGCATGGATACTGAGCCTGCACGAAGAATGTTTCGAACAGATAGGTCTGCGCCCTTCATTGAAGGTGCCTCTCTACAATGGTTCACTCGAATGTGAGCTGCGCAAATATGTGCTCTTCGACGGCCGCCTCGACGAACATCGCGCTGCTGGCGGCGAGCTGAAAAGCGACAGCGAGCGCCGCCAGATGGCCAAGCGTAAACCTTTCAGGCCACGCCGCGAACGCGATGACGAGGACATCGAGGGCGCACGCACCCATTTCCGAGGACGTAGCGAAAGGTCATTTGGATCGGAACGCCACTTCGATTCCGACAGGCCACGCAAACGTTTCGACCGCGACGATAAGCGTGACGGGAAAAGGCAAGAGCGTGATAGCAAGCGTGACGGCAAGCGATTCGACCGCAAGCCTCACAACACCGACGACCGCCGTGCTCGCCAAGAAGCCCGCCGACGCTTCTTCGGGAATGACGAATAAAGAATCCTCGAGTCGTTCGGAGTGAAGAATGAAGAATTGTAAATTATGAATTACGATAAAATGGGAAACATCAAGAAGTATTTTATAATGCTGGCAGCTCTGTTGCTGCTCGCAAGTAATGTGCGAGCCGACGAGGGCATGTGGCTGCTGGGCCGCACGGATAAGAAAGCAATGGACGTGGCTCGTAGTCTCGGCCTGCAGCTCACCGACGCCGAACTCTATGGCGAGGATGGCACCAGCCTGAAGGACTGCGTCGTCGACTTCGGCGACTACTGCTCGGGGGTCATCGTTTCTAAGGATGGCCTGCTGTTCACCAATCACCACTGTGGCTACCACGCCATCCAACAGCTCTCAACCACCGACGACGACATCCTCGGCAATGGTTTCGTAGCTCGCACTCGCGAGCAGGAACGACCCGTTGAAGGGCTTTACGTCAAGGTGTGGCAGCGTTCTGAGGACGTCACCGCCAAGGTTGAGGAGGAACTGACCAAAATCTATGCCGACGAGAAGCAAGGCCGCAAACTCGGCAAGCACCGTCAGGCAGTGCTCTACAACGAGAACATCGGCCGCGTGCTGCAACAGATTGCTGCCGAAGCTGAAGCCAAAGCCATAGAAACCGGAAAGGGCATCGTATGCGAAGCCAAGGCTTTCGAGGGCGGACGCCTATACCTGCTCAACTACTATCGCATGTACTCCGACATCCGCCTTGTGTTCACCGTTCCTCAGACGCTCGGTAAGTTCGGCGGCGACACCGACAACTGGATGTGGCCACGACAGACAGCCGACTTCAGCGTCTTCCGCATCTATGCCGACAACGAAGGCCAGCCTGCCGACTACAGCCCAGAAAACCGTCCCTTGCAACCCAAGCGATGGGCACGTGTCAGCCTTGACGGCTTCGACCAAGGCTCCTACTGCATGACCATCGGCTATCCGGGCTCCACCAGCCGCTATCTCTCGAGCTACGGCATCGACGAGCGCGTGAACGTAACGAACATTCCTATGATACAGGTGCGTGGCGTGAAGCAGGACGTATGGACACGCTGGATGCGTGCTGATCGCGCCGTGGGCATTAAGTACGCCTCTAAGTATGCCAGCAGTTCCAACTACTGGAAGAATTCGCAGGGCATGAATGAGGCAGTAAGCCGCTTAGGCATCATCGAACAGAAGGAACAGAAGGAGCAGGACATCCGCCGCTGGTTCTCTAAGGACAAAGCGCTCAAAGACCGCTTCTCACGTATGTTCCCTACGCTCAAGAAAAGCTATAAGGCCCGCCACGACGCCCGCTACGCCAATGGTTTCGTCAACGAGACATTCTTCCGTGGCATCGAGATTGTCGGCTTTGGACGCCTCGCCAGCAACTATGCCCAGTCTCACCCCAACTACCGCCAGACCCTCTTGGAATATGTCCGCAACGCTTATAAAGACTACGACCCACGCGTCGACGAGGAGACCATGGCCGCACTGCTCGAGAACTACGCCCAACAGGTTGGCTCAAAGTACCTTCCTCGTTTCTACTCTGACATCCGTAAGAAGTACAACAACGACTATCGTGCCTATGCCCACGACCTCTTCACGAAGTCGAAACTGACGACTTTCGAGGGATGGTATGGCTTGGCCAATGCCAAGGTTCGCTCTTCGCAGCAGGTTGCCGACTCGCTCGAACAGAGCGTGCTCGACGAGAAAGCCTATCGCACATACGTCGAGAGCGATCCAGCCGTGGCTATGGCAAAACAGGTGCAACAGATGAGCGAGAGTGTCATTGCTGCTCCTATGCGTACCACTGCGCCTATCATCGCCTACAACGAGAATCTGCTCACGCAGGCTGTTCTTGAGATGGAAATGGACAAGCCTCACTACAGCGATGCTAACTTCACTCAGCGTATGAGCTTCGGCATCGTCAGCGACTACACCAACGCAGGCACTCACCACGACTTCCTCACCACCATGCCTTCGCTCATCGAGAAAATCGAGAAGCACGGCGACAACCCCGACTACGCCATGCAGGCCGAGATCCTCGCGCTGCTGAAGTCGCACGACTACGGTCGCTATGCCGACAAGAAGAGCGGTGAGCTGCCTCTCTGTTTCCTCACCACCAACGACATCACGGGTGGCAACAGCGGCAGCCCAATGTTCAATGGTAAGGGTGAACTCATAGGTCTGGCCTTCGACGGCAACTGGGATGCCCTCTCGGGCGACATCAGCTTCGACCGCGACCTCCAACGTTGCATCGGCGTCGACATCCGTTTCGTGCTCTGGCTCATGGAGAAATGGGGTAAGGCCGATCATCTTGTACAGGAAGTGATTAGATAAAGAAATGACGAATCTCGCTTCGCTCGGAATGATGATTGATGAATGAGCGTTACTTTCAGGACTTGCAGGTAACATTCATTCTTCATTCCGAGCGAAGCGAGATTCGTCATTCTTAATTCATAATTTTGTCATTCGTCGTTCATCAATAAACAACAATGCCTCATCCGCTCCACCTCTTTCGCTTTTGTCCAGAATGTGGCTCCGACCGCTTCATCGAATGTAATGCCAAAGCCAAGCACTGCGAGGCTTGCGGCTTCACCTACTATTTCAACCCCTCAGCCGCAACGGTTGCCCTCATCGAACGCAAGGCGGCCGACGGCGGAGTGGAATGGCTCTGCGTGCGTCGTGCCAAGGAGCCTGCACGTGGAACCCTCGACCTTCCCGGCGGTTTCTCTGACATGTTCGAGACCAGCGAGGAAGGTGTCTGCCGCGAGGTCAAAGAGGAAACAGGCCTCACCGTAGAGAGCGTCGAGTTTCTCTTCTCACTGCCCAATCAATACCTTTATTCCGGATTCAACGTCCACACGATAGACATGTTCTACCACTGCCACGTCAGCGAAACCTCTGAGGCACACGCAGCCGACGATGCGAGCGAGATCCTTTGGCTACGGCCCTCCGAAATCAATCCCTCCGACTTCGGGCTCACAAGCATACGCGAAGGCGTGAGAAGACTGAAAAAACGATTAGTGAAAGATTAAGGATTAGGAACTTTTTGATTAGACATTAAAGATTATGGGGGCATTGGTTCTCAGCACAAGCTACCTCGGTCCTATCAGCTGGTGGCAAGCTTTGACGAAGGCTGACATGGCATGCATCAACACCGTCGAGCATTATGTTAAGCAGACGATGCGCAACCGTTGCCGCATAGCCATGCCCGACGGTCCGCAAGACCTAATCATTCCAGTATGCTCGGCACCTAATCACACTCCCATACGCGACATACGCATCAGCGAACACGGCTCATGGCGCCACCACCATTGGAGCGCACTGCGCACGGCCTACGGAAAGAGTCCTTTCTTTGATTATTATGCCGACGACTTTGCACCTTTCTACGAGCAACGTTATGAGTTCCTCGTTGACTTCAACGAAGGTCTGCGCCACCTCGTAGCCGAACTCCTCGACGTGGACACACCCGTCAGCCTCTCCACCACCTTCGAGCCTATCACTCCTTTGCCCGAGCCTTCCTCCCTACCTTACTATCAGGTCTTTGCCCAGCGTCTCGGCTTCCTTCCCGACCTGAGCATCGCCGATCTCCTATTCAACCTTGGACCCGAAGGTATCCTCTACCTCCAGAAAGCATAGATAAGTATATTTCTTGTTCTATGTCAAGAAATGAAACCGTAAAGCCAATTTATTACAAATTGTTTTATTGTTAACTAAAATAGCTCTAATTTTGTTGCGAAAACATAAGAATCATCACAAAATGAAAGCTAATAATACAACCATGCAAGAAGTACTTCACGTGAGTGCGTTGAGCTTTGCACAGTGTTGTTGCGCTAATCATCCGGTTAGCGTCGCGCTTTCTTGTTAATAAGTTATCACAAAACACAAAGATATAGAATAAACACGATAAGCTCCGCTAACTTGTTCATCAGGTTGGCGGAGCTTTTTTTATTTTTCAATTTCACTTTTTATTTTCACTTTTCAACTATGATTTACAGCAAACTTACAGATCTCGTCGGATCAACTCCTCTCCTCAAGGCACAGCAACGTGAAGGCCAGCAAGCACGAATCGTGCTCAAGCTTGAGTATTTCAATCCTGGTGGCAGCGTGAAGGACCGCATAGCCTTGGCCATGATTGAAGATGCCGAACAGCAAGGGCAGCTCGCTCCCGGAGCTACCATCATCGAACCTACCAGTGGCAACACAGGCATAGGCCTGGCTTGGGTCGGCGCCAGCAGGGGCTACAAGGTAGTGCTCACGATGCCCGACACTATGAGTCAGGAGCGTCGCAACCTACTGCGAGCCTACGGTGCACAAATCGTCCTGACGCCTGGCAGCGAAGGCATGAAAGGTGCCATTCGCCGCGCCGAAGAACTGCGCGATGCTACCCCAGGAGCTGTTATCCTCGGACAGTTTGTCAACCCTGCCAATCCTGCCATGCACGAACGCACGACAGGCGAAGAGGTGTGGGCCGCCACCGAGGGTGCCGTGGACATCTTCGTTGCAGGTGTAGGCACGGGTGGCACCATCAGCGGCACTGGGCGTGCACTCAAGCGCCATCGCCCCGATGTGCAGGTGGTAGCCGTAGAGCCTCAGACCTCAGCCGTCCTATCGACGGGCATCGCCGGCAAGCACGGCATTCAGGGCATAGGCGCAGGCTTTGTGCCTCAGACCTACGACGCAGCAGCCGTCGACGCCATCCTTACCATCTCTGACGACGAGGCACGCGCTGCAGCACGTTCGCTGGCTCACACCGAAGGCCTGCTCGTAGGCATCTCCTCAGGCGCTGCCTTTGCTGCTGCGCTCAAGCTTGCCCGCCAAAATGTCAACGCCGGCAAGACCATCGTGGCCTTGCTGCCCGACACTGGCGAGCGATATCTCTCAACCGGATTGTTCGATAACAATTGATATGGAAGGATTACAACTACCCACCGCAACGCAGGTCGACAGCCTCCTCGGGCTGGTCGGCCGCGTGCTGTTTCCCGAAGTCTTCGGCAGCGGCAGTGCGAGCGAGCTACAAAACCTGTTCGCCACCTTCATCGACATCGTATTCCGTGCACAGCCCACAGACAGCAAGACACCGATGTCAAAGCTCTCAGCCGACGAGCTAAGCCGCGAGTTCATGCGCCGCCTACCCTCTATCGGCAAGCTCCTGCAGGCCGACATCGAGGCCGTAACAACCAACGATCCAGCGGCTACTTCGCCAGTCGAAGTCATGTGTTGCTATCCCGCTTTCACCGCCATGCTCCACTACCGCGTAGCCCATGCCCTCTACGAACTGGCCGTGCCCTTGTTGCCTCGCATCATCACCGAGAGAGCCCACGAGCGCACCGGCATCGACATTCACCCTGCCGCCCAGATAGGGCCTGCCTTCGGCATCGACCACGGCACAGGCATCGTCATCGGCGCCACGGCTATCATCGGCGCAGGCGTTATGGTTTATCAGGGCGTAACACTTGGAGCTAAACACTTCACGCGCGATAGCGAAGGCCAGGTGATGGACCTTCCCCGCCACCCCATCGTCGAGGACTACGTCACCATCTACTCCAACACTTCGTTGCTCGGACGCATACGCATAGGCCACCACTCTATCATAGGCGGTAACCTTTGGATAACCCACGACGTGCCTCCCTACTCGCAGGTACGCCAGTCGCGTGCTATCCAGCAGTCTGCCTTCGTCGACGGAGATGGCATCTGATTGGCTTATTCTACATTAATTAGTTTGACCCTCAACTTTAAACTATCAACTTTCATCGCATCACTAACTTCTTGCCGCCTCTGATATAAAATCCCTTCGGGAGCGAAGAGCGCACAGAAGTGACTGAAGAAACGGAGAGACGACGGCCTGAGAGATCGTACCATTTACCATTTTCGGATTCATTGTTAACTATTTCAGGTGCGCTAAAGCTGTCAAGCAATGTCAGGTTATAGTCGCACTCGGCTCATTCCACGTACGCTGCCGCTTTCAGCCCACTGCTCGGGCAAAGCTCAGCGCCTCGGGATACTCATCGCCCAATGGATGATTGAGAACAGAGAATACCATGATTTGGCAGCCAGCCTACGCCGATAGAAATGGCTTCTGAGTATAGTCTATTCCATACTGTAAGCCGAAAAGCACGATGCGGTCAGCCGCTTAAGCCATTAGGCCATCCGAATCATGGCAAAGATATTGGAATAGTGAATACGCCAACTCAGCCATTATTCACAAAAGAACTTTATGACCAATGCGTGTACACTAAGTCGAATTTTTTAGCTATCAAGTCAAAAAACTCGCATAATTCATTTATCTTACAGAAAAAAAATGTAATTTTGCCCTCAGATAACTTAGAATGAATTAAGCCCACACACTTCTGTCGGCCGATTATTCAACGACATAGATTTCAGCAAGATTACACATTAAATATATTATAAAGAAGACATAAACATTCAACATCTTACATCTAACAAAATGAATCCCTATCTGAATTTCTCGCTCGAGGGTAAGGTAGCCCTCGTCACCGGTGCCAGCTACGGCATCGGCTTCGCCATCGCCAGCGCTTTTGCTGAGCAGGGCGCCACCATTTGTTTCAACGACATCAACCAGGAGCTCGTAGACCGCGGCCTGAAAGCCTATGCCGAGAAA
>ODAI012368836.1_pt1 | contig 43110 bp, 39 predicted proteins | sample 1539321 | NCBI WGS metagenome assembly ODAI01 (sample SAMN02144231, study PRJEB22623) | gut metagenome | biome: sheep rumen | host: Ovis aries | place: New Zealand
AAGGGTTAGCCATTGACATCAACCCTCTGTACAACCCTTACATTCACCTCAACAATGGGAAAGTGGAACCAACCACTGGCAAGCCATACGCCACCAACCGCGCAAAATTGCGCAACACGAAGGTGCCTATCATCGACGCCAACGACCTTTGTTACAAGCTTTTCATTCAGCACGGATTCAAGTGGGGAGGAGCATGGCGAACGGTGAAAGACTATCAGCACTTTGAAAAATAGAAGAATCGTAATCAACATAAAATCAGAAAGAATGAACGCTGAAATAGAAGAAACACTCCACCAGCATCACATCCGTCCAACAGCTGTACGCGACCTGATTTTTCAAGCCATACAGTATCGTTCGGAAGCATTTTCGCTCTCCGATGTTGAGGAGTGGCTGCCAGAGATGGATCGTTCCAGCATTTTTCGTACCCTCCGTCTCTTCACTGAGCAACAGATTCTGCACGAAATTGATGACGGTTCAGGCATAGGGAAATACTGCGTGTGCCGTTGCGAGAACAGTCAACACCTCAATCATGTGCATTTTGCCTGCACTCAATGCGGAAAGACTTATTGTCTGGAGGACCACACCATCCCTTTGGTTGTTCTTCCCGATGGATTTCACATGCAGGATGTGGAGTACATCATCAAGGGCATTTGCCCCAAATGCACAAAAGAGCAGAATGCCATGAGCAAACACCTACGGCCATTTAACCTGATGATGTGATAACCTTACCTTATCAGCAAATAACCCAGCCTTATCAGCAAACAACCGTGCTTTATTGAAAAATAAAGTACCGTTATTAGAAGCATCTTGGGGGGATGTGTTCACAAATCCCTCAGAAAACCTTCACAAATTATTCGAAATTCAGCCCCATGTGAGAAATATTCACTACCTTTGTAGCATGATTTTGAAAAAACTGACCATACTGAATTATCGCAACATTGCTGCAGCAGACATGGAGTTCTCGCCCAAAGTGAATTGCTTTGTGGGCCACAATGGCGAAGGGAAAACCAATGTGCTGGATGCCATCTATTTCCTTTCGCTGACGAAAAGTGCCGCCAACAGCCTCGACTCGATGAACGTAAGGCATGGAGAGGACTTGTTGATGGTGCAGGGTGTGTATGACCTGAACGGCACGGAGGAAGACATTTCCATCGGCATGAAACTGCATCAGAAAAAGCACGTAAAGCGAAACCAGAAAGAATACAAGCGATTGGCGGAACACATCGGTCTGCTGCCCCTTATCATGGCCTCTCCCAACGATGCCAGCATCATCAGTGGCGGAAGCGATGAACGGCGACGGCTGATGGACATGGTGATTTCGCAATACGACTCTGCATACATGAACGCGCTGATGGCCTACAACAAAGCCTTGCAGCAACGTAATGCCTTGCTGAAAGAGGAAGAAGAACCCAGCGAGGAAATCATCAGCATCTATGAGGAAATCATGGCTGAAAACGGAGCGTGCATCTACCAAAAGAGGAAGGCTTTCATCGAGGAATTCATCCCCGTGTTTCAGCATTTCTACCAGCTTATTTCGGACGGGAACGAGTCTGTGTCGCTCCACTATTCCAGCCATGGGGAACGCGGCAATCTGCTCGACATCATTCAGAGAGACCGTGCAAAAGACCGCATTGTAGGTTATTCGCTGCACGGCATCCACAAGGACGAACTGGAGATGACACTCGATGGCTTCCCCATCAAGCGAGAAGGCTCGCAGGGACAAAACAAGACATACATGATTTCGCTGAAGCTTGCACAATTCGATTTTCTCAAACGTACAGGCAGCAAGACAACTCCCCTACTCTTGCTGGATGACATCTTTGACAAACTCGATGCCAAGCGCGTGGAACAAATCGTCAACATCGTCTCAGGCGATGCTTTCGGACAAATATTCATCACCGACACCAACCGTGAACACTTAGACAAGATTCTTGAACGTTCACAAGGTAATTACAAAATTTTTCACGTCGAAGGAGGAAATATTCATTAGGGATGAAAATGTGAAGAATGAAATGAATGTAACATAATACAGCAAGATGAGAAGAAGCAACACAGAACGGCTTGACGAGGTGATTCAGCAATTCATGCGCCTCAACGGAATTGAAACTCCTTACAATCAATACCGACTGATTCAGGCATGGCCAGAAGTGATGGGGAAACTCGTCGAGAAGTACACAGCCAACATCTTCATCAAGAACCAAACGCTCTACGTACAAATTACCTCACCCGCCATCAAACAGAACCTCATGATGGAGCACCACACATTGGCTCGCAAACTCAACGAGCATGTGGGTGCCCAAGTGATTGAGGATATCCATTTTTATTGAGCTATACTACCGAGGGAGTACCTCGCATGTACCTCGCATGTACCTCGCTTCGAAAATAGCGAGTATTTAAGCGACTTAATAGCGGGGAAAATCTTTGGCAATAGCTACCCTTTAGCTCGCTATTTATGCTGCTCTTTCTGCATCTTCTTCCATTGAGCCTTGGCCAGTTCCTGCATATCTACCACTTCGTCTTTCTCATCCACAATTTCGAAGCCAAGCATCGTCTCGATGACATCTTCAAGGGTGACGATGCCTCGCAGCGTTCCGTATTCGTCGATGATAATGGAGATATGCTCCTTCTTCTCAAGAAATTTTTCCCAAATGGTGGATACGTCTTCGTCTTCAGAGAAGGAAAGAATGGGTCGTGCCAGTTCGCTCAGCTTGGTGTCGAACTTATCTTCAGCGAGCCGTTCAAGAATTTCCTGACGAAGCACATAGCCCGTGATGTAATCGCTTTCTTCCCCCTTATATACAGGAATGCGGGAGAAATTCTTGTACTCCTCCTCAGCATAGAACTCGCGCAGAGTCATTCCCTCCTCAGCCATAGCTACTACCACACTGGGGGTCATGATTACGTGGGCAGCCACGCTGTCGAGCCTGAGCAGGTTCTGAATCATGCGGTTCTCTTTCTTTTCCAGCACTCCTTCTTCGGTTCCGACGGTGACCATTGCAGCCACTTCATCGCGCGTGACTGATTCCTGTGAGGATGCAGAACCCAAAACATGAGTGAGTTTTTCGAGCACCACAACCAGCAGGTAGGTTACAATAATATATAAATGTATCACCTTACTTGCAGGAATGGCCAATTTGCGCCAATAGGTGGAGCCGATGGTTTTAGGCACAATCTCGGAAAAGACCAGAATGAGGAAGGTGAACAATCCCGAAACAATGCCAACGAAGAGGCTGGTTTCGTTCGATGCAGAGAAATGGGACGAAGCATAGCCTGCCGCAGTAGAACCCACCAAGGAAGCACCAACGGTGTTGGCTATGGTGTTGACAATCAGGATGGCCGATATGGGGCGGTCGATATTGGTTTTATATTTTTTTAGTCGTTCCCACCCCGAAACGCCTTGAGTTTCAAGGGTTGTAACATATGACATAGGTGTCGATAAAATAGTTGCTTCGAGCACTGAACAAAGTGCTGAAATGACTAACGACAGCAACATGTAGGTAATTAGAAGCATTATCTGAGAGTCCATAGCTGATTACCGGGTTTGTTGTCGTTTAACATAAGAATTGCAAAAAAAGTTGAAAGGCGGCCACTGTTTTCCGCCGGATAACTGTCTGAATCCATTTTATTCTGATTTTGTTAATACTCTAAAGTTTGTCTCCATAAGCAAGGTCGCCAGCATCACCTAAACCAGGCACTATGTAGCAATGCTCATCGAGTTCGGGGTCGATAGCCGCACACCAGAGGGTGACATTGTCGTAGTCGGCAAAGGACTTTTTGATATAATCCACTCCCTTCTGAGCAGCAATGACACAACACAAGTGCACCGTTGCAGGGGTTCCCTTGGTACAGAAAGCATTGTAACCTAATTCGAGTCTTCCACCCGTAGCCAGCATTGGGTCGGCAATGATGAGGGTTTTACCCGTCAAATCGGGCGAGGCAATATATTCTATTTTGATGCCTACATTCTTACATTCCTTGTCCTTGTAATAACGATAGGCCGACACGAAAGCGTTTCCTGCATTGTCAAAGACTTTGAGGAAGCCTTGATGGAAGGGAAGTCCGGCACGGAAAATGGTAGAAAGCACGATGGGGTCGTCGGGAGTATTGGCCTTTGCCTGTGCCAAAGGTGTCTGGATAACTTTCTCTGAATATTGAAGCGTCTTACTGATTTCATAAGCCATAAACTGCCCGATTCGCTCTAAGTTATGGCGGAAACGAGCACGGTCTTTCTGAATGTTCACATCGCGCAATTCAGCCACATACTGATTGATGACAGTGCTCTGCTTGGAAAAGTTAATTACTTTCATTGGATACAAGATTAAAAGGTTATTATTTTTTTCATATAGATTGATAAACATGGCAAAAGAAGTCCCAGCAGCAGAGCTATCACTACAGTCAGCCCTACATTGGGCGAGACAACACCCGCAACTGTTGGCTCTTCGATTTGCCTTGCCTGATTAGAGACCGATGAAAGCTGCAAAAGGTTTTCTTCCCTCTTCTGCAGTAGCATCAGATAAAGTCCCGCTTTCACTTCCTGCATTCGATTGATGTCGGCAAGTGCACGCCCACTGGCTGAAGAGGCATTGTGACGAGGGGAGGAACTTTGCTGGTTGAGCAGGTCATTGCGCTGAGCGACAGCCTGATTCTTCACGTTTTGTAAAGACGAGCGTAGGGTTACGTACAAGGACTCAGCCTCTCTTGTGGCAACTTCAACGCCTGTGGAATTGGGCGCATCCGCCTCTCTCAGCAATTTATTCCGCTCTGTAATCACCGCATTATACTTGGCAATTACCTCGTTGAGCTGTTCATTAATCAAACCAATGTTAGCAGGCACTATCTGCATTTCGTTGTGCTTGTCGTTACAGTATTCGATAAGGTAATTGATGAGGTCAATCTGAGTACCCACCTCCACCAACCGCTGTTCGTTAAGCACTTGTTGGGTGGCATCCATTGTCCCATCGGCACGATAGCTTGGGGCCATTCCAGTTCCTCGCTTGTATTGTTTGAGTTCAGCCTCTGTAGCATTGAGGTCGCGACTAATGTCGGTCAACCGCTCATCGATGAAATCGCGAGTGCGTGTAGCCTCTATATTGTTCACGATATTGACATCCTCGTTGAAGAGTTCCACCAATTTGTTCAAGAAATCGGCTGCACGCTCTGGGAGTGCATCAACAAAAGACAGTTCAGCAATCGTTGTGCCTTTTGAAGCTGGACGCACCGTCAATGACTCAGAGTAAGACTGCGCCACCTGCTCTAACGGACGCACGCACACCATCAGCTTTTCCTCCATCGCCACATTGCCGACCTTAGGATTGCGCTGAATGACAAGTGTCCCAAATGGTGTGGCCGCCTGTGTGGGTAAGCTCGGAACAATGAGCTGCTGACTGTAGTTTTCTGCCCGAATCGATACCGCCAAGCTGTCTTGATTTTGCTTGAGGGTCAACTGAATGGGTGTGGGAAGGGAGTCAACCATGTCCTCCTGAAGGTCGATGAGAATGGGAGCATACTTCCCATAGATTTCGTTGTTAACCAACAGACCATCAGCGTAGTAAGAGACATATAGCTTGAGTGCTTTCACCGCTTTCTTACTCAAGGTTTTTGTGGAAAATATCTCTAATCCATTGCAAAAATCCGTATTGGAGTCGCTAACAGGCTGCGTTGAAGAACCCTCATGCCCTGACGATACTGACACGGAAGGTTCAGGTCCCTTCAGCAAAACTTTTGTGAAAGTGCGGTAATGAGGTGTGGCACACCATAAATAAACAAAAGCGATGAGAAAACAAAATAGCACGGAAAGGAGAAAACGCCATTTATGTTTCAGCACGAAACATCGCAAATGGGTTTCATCACGTTTAGAGCCATCGCTATCTTCAGAGTTTTTTTCTTTATTGTCGGCTTGATTTGACATTACTTTAAGATTTTGGTGCAAAGATATAGATTATTTTTCACATAGAAAACAATTTGAGCACTTTTATAGCCTTTCTTCCATAGCTAAATGGATCACGACAAGTATTTTTCCATTGAATAAACACTATTTTGCCGATTGTTAATAAAAAATAAAATGCGTTTTGCTTCTTATATGATAAAAAATATGTATCTTTGCACAAATTTTGCGTAAGCCTGGGTCATTTGGCAACCTCAGGCACTTTTTCGCAGAACAAAAGCAGTGATATAAAACCACAATGGAAAGAATTTAACAACATCGAACAATTTGAACAATGGGAACAGAAAAGAACCTTCGTTTAGGTGTCCTTTTTGTTGACACTATAGTGTTATTATTATTTGTCCTCGGATTTTACCATATAATGTATCACGCCTTGCCCAGCAGCGTGATAGGTATTACGGGGAGGTCGTGGATGATTTTTGTTTATCTGACCAGTTTTTTAATGAGTTCCTTACTCTTCCCATCTATGGTACAGCTCCGACTCATTAAATGGAGCGATGTATTTGTGCGTGTTTTCACCACATGCGCCATGATGCTCCTCTTCATTTCCCTCATCATGCTATTGGCACGACCCGACCACCATTTTCCACGTACATTTATTTTCACATCCATAGCGGCCTATTTTGTTGTGCTCATGTCAGAGCGTTCTCTGCTGCGAATAATCCTTACCCATGCACGTGCCAACAAGCGCAATCTGAAGAAAGTGGTGCTGATTGGGAATGACGAGACGGTGTTTCAACTTTATAGAATTCTCAGCACCCCCATCTATGGATATGATATAGTGGCCATGTTCTACGATGGTGAATGCGCCAATGAAGAAATAAGGAAAAAACGAATGGGCGGGACGAATAACGTTTATGGATGGTTAGCAAACAATCGCGACATCAACGAAATATACGCTTATTTTCCTAAGGAACAGCACGAAACCATCAACATGATGAGCAAGTACTGCGACAATCACCTCATTCGCTTCTACTACCTGCCTGCTATTGATGTGTTTAAGGGAAAAATCACATTCACCCTCTTGGATGACATACCGATTATCGCTCGGCGCGAAGAGCCTCTCAGACAGACAAAGAACAAAATCGTCAAGAGAATATTCGACCTCATTTTCTCCACTATCGTACTCATCCTTGTCTTCCCCTGGGTGTTCATTTGGGTAGCCATCATGATTAAAATCCAATCACCTGGCCCGATTTTCTTCTTGCAGGACAGAACAGGACAAGATGGAAAGATATTCAAATGCATCAAGTTCCGCTCAATGAAGGTAAACAAAGATTCAGACACTACTCAGGCAACAAAGGATGATCCACGCAAGTTCCCATTTGGCAATTTCATGCGCAAAGCCAACATCGACGAATTGCCACAATTTATTAATGTGTTCAAGGGAGAAATGTCGGTGGTGGGGCCACGTCCCCACATGCTGAAGCACACAGAGGAATACTCTCGCCTCATCAATCGCTTCATGGTACGCCATTTTGCCAAACCTGGCATCACAGGCCTGGCACAGGTGACAGGTTTCCGCGGAGAAACACGCTACATAGACCAAATGGAAGGTCGTGTAAAGAAAGATATAGAATACATCGAAAACTGGACGTTCTGGCTTGACCTCAAAATCATCATCAAAACCGTCACCAATATGCTCGGTAAGGAAGAGGGAAATGCCTATTAACTCCAACTTCATCAATCACTAATATTTTAATATTCCACATGGCTTTTTTAGATATTTTCAAGAAGAAAAAGAAAGAAAACGTGGGTGGGATGGAAGACTTCATGACACTCATTCGCGTCTATTTCCAAAGTGTATTGGCTGCCAACCTGGGCATATCCAATTTAGCAGCACTACCTGATTTGCTCACTTTCAAGCGCACACTCCACGTGGCAACCGTCAACAACAAGTTGGGCATCGGCGAGAAGAAAGCATGCGCTAAAATGCTCCAAGACCTCTATGGCATCAGCGACAGTTTTTTCAAGGAAATCGACAACAGCATCAAGAAAGGCTGCCGAACCCAAAATGACGTAAGCCGCTACCTGTACCTCTTTCAGGGGTTCACACAAGACACCATGATGCTCATGGGTAATCTTCTGAAATGGAAGTTCCGCATCCCTGGCTTCATGAAAAAGATGGTAAGGAAACTCACCGACAGTACCGTTCATGACATTTTGACTAAAGACACTTGGAACGATGACAGTGTGAGGAAATCAGTGTTTGCGGTGCGCAAGTACCAGCAGATGTTAGGCTTCAGCGAAGGGTGGATACAGGAATACGTATATAACCTAATCGCATTGGCCAAGAAAGAGCCCAACCCTTCGCAAGAGGAAGTGGCAAAGGCCGAAGCTAAATTGAAAAAATAACTTTTAGAACGTTCTATTTGAGGTACAAAAAGGTGCTTATCTCATCTTTTTCCTCAACAAACTAAGAAAAAATCTTCAAAAGGATTGTTTAAGTCCAATTAAATATATAATTTTGCATAAAATTGTTGTTACGACTCCCAGTTTTTAACACACGACTCTTAGCATGACAACAGAAGAAAGACAGTCAATGAAAAGTTTTGAAGCGAAGGTACGTCAAGTCATCGCTCAATACCGTGTGCTGAAACAAGAAAATGCCGACCTTTACACTGAATTGGAAAGCAAAGAGGAGGAAATCAAGAAGCTCAAGGCTGAAGTGACACAGAGCAAGAATGATTACAACAATCTGAAATTGGCCAAAATGATTGAAATCAGCGATGCCGACATCAAGGAATCGAAGATGAAAATCACTCGACTGGTTCGCGAAATTAATAAATGTATCAGCATGTTGTCCTCTGAGACAGAAGAAGACACAGGTGGCAACAACTGACAAGCACATCCACTTTCTGCTCAGGAGAAGAAGGAGCGTGCTTTCAGACCAACAATAGTGCTCTAATCATGGCAAAACTAAACATCAACGTAACTATCGAAGATATTCCTCTCCCTTTGCAGGTCTCAACCCCTGAGGAGGAGAAGATTTATAGAGATGCTGCGTCCAGCATTCAACGCCGCATCCAGCGGTTGCGCGATGCTTATCCTCATTTGCCTAACGACAAGTACTACTACGCAATGGCTATGCTCAACACATCCGTCGAGGCTGTGAAGGCAGCCAATCGACTCGACACCCAGCCATACGTAGAGATGATACAAGACATAGAAAAGGAAATTGAAACTCTTGGCATCAAGTAAATCATAACGCAATTTTGCCTTTCCCATATATGAATAATGCGAAGGCAATGATGCACCTTTAGCGAAACATTACGGCACAATTTCAGTTTTTCACGTTCTTATCCAAATGTGAACGACTTGAATTGTGTTTTTTATATTGTATAACTTCAAACAAAACAACAAAATGGATATAATATTAGCAATAGTCATTGCAGTTGGCTGCCTCATTCTGGGCGGTGTCATAGGATTTATCCTGTTCCGTTACATCATCAAACAGCGGTACAACCAAATTATCAAAGAAGCGGAAATTGAAGCCGAAGCGCTCAAGGAAAAGAAACAGCTTGAACTGAAGGAAAAGTTCCTCACCCGCAAGTCGGAGCTGGACAAGGAGGCCAATCAGCGCAATCAAAAAATGCAGGCTTATGAGAACAAGCTAAAACAGCGCGAACTGTCGCTGAACCAGCAGCACGAAGAAATTCAGAAAAAGACACGCGACATAGAGTCTCAGCGCATCAATCTCACCAAACAGCATGAGCGCCTGGACTCTCTCATCACAGAGCAGCGTTCAAAACTGGAAACCATATCAGGATTGACCACAGAAGAGGCGCGTGAGTCGCTCATCGAATCGCTCAAAGATGAAGCCAAGACCCAGGCTCAGCAATACATTAACGAAATCATGGATGAGGCGAAGATGACAGCCAATAAGGAGGCAAAGAAAATTGTCATTCAGTCCATTCAACGTGTAGCCAGCGAAACAGCCGTTGAAAATTCTGTCAGCGTGTTCCACATAGATTCTGATGAAGTGAAGGGCCGTGTGATTGGTCGTGAAGGACGCAACATTCGCGCTTTGGAAGCTGCCACTGGAACAGAAATAGTGGTAGATGACACTCCTGAGGCTATTGTCATCAGTGCTTTTGACCCTGTACGCCGTGAAATTTGCCGCTTGGCTCTCCACCAGCTCGTGGCTGACGGTCGCATTCACCCAGCTCGCATTGAGGAAGTTGTGGCCAAAGTGAAGAAGCAAGTGGAAGATGAGATTGTTGAGACAGGAAAGCGTACTTGCATCGATCTTGGCGTTCATGGCTTGCATCCAGAGTTGGTACGCATTGTCGGTAAAATGAAGTACCGCTCATCATACGGACAGAACCTTTTGCAGCATGCACGTGAAACAGCCAACCTCTGTGCTGTGATGGCTGCTGAATTAGGGCTGAATCCCAAGAAAGCCCGCCGTGCAGGACTTTTGCACGACATTGGCAAAGTGCCTGACGAGCAACTGGAAATTCCACATGCACTCTACGGTGCCCAAATTGCTGAAAAATACAAAGAGAAGCCCGATATCTGCAATGCCATCGGCGCACACCACGATGAAATGGAAATGACCACCCTGCTGGCTCCCATTGTGCAGGTGTGCGATGCCATCAGTGGTGCTCGTCCAGGAGCACGTCGCGAAATTGTCGAAGCTTACCTGAAACGTTTGAACGACTTGGAGAACCTTGCAGCAAGTTATCCTGGAGTAACGAAGACCTATGCCATCCAGGCTGGTCGTGAGCTGCGTGTCATTGTAGGAGCTGACAAGATTTCCGACAAAGAGATTGATGCTCTCAGTGCAGACATAGCCAAAAAGATTCAGGACGAAATGACCTATCCAGGACAAGTGAAAATTACTGTTATCCGTGAAACCCGTGCTGTTGCATTTGCCAAGTAATAACGACAAACAACTATCAACATGAAACGGACATTTCTTATTTCGCTCATTGTTATAGCAAACAATGCCTTTGCCCAGTCGTTTGATTCGGGCAAAGGATTTTCTTATTCTATAGAAATGTCTGGCAACCTCTCTGACGGTAGTCATGCTCCTTTCTGGCTAACGGCTAACCGCTACGGGTTATCCTCCATCGAGAGAAATTCCGGCTATGTGAGAGGAAGCGTATTTCAAAGCACAGACACAGACTCCCTGCGGAACTGGGAAACAGGATATGGCATCGACATGTACTTGGCAAACAACCACACTGCCGACCTTTTTGTGCAACAGATGTACATGGATGTCCGATGGATGAAAGGTCTCCTCACCATCGGTGCCAAGCAGCAACCCATGCAGTTGAAGAACCACGAATTGAGCAGCGGGCCACAAACTTTGGGCATCAACGCCCATCCTTATCCCGAGATTCGATTAGCCCTACCCAATTATTGGCAAATACCCGGCGCAAAAGGATTCCTATCATTCAAAGGACACATTGCTTTGGGAATGTACTCAGACAACATGTTCCAAAGACGAATTGCCAAAGGAACAAGCTCCTATGACCAAGACATGCTAATGCACACCAAGGCAGGCTATCTGAGATTAGGGAAAAAGGGAAAACCGTTCAACGTTGAATTAGGATTGGAAATGGCAACACAATTTGGAGGACATCATTTCAGATACCAAGGCGGCAATTATGTAGAGTTAAAGAGCAATCGCTCGCTCTCATCTTTCTGGCACGCCTTCAAGGGCGGAGGCACTGATACAGCAAATGATGGAGCCACAGAAAACAACGAGGGAAATATGCTGGGCAGTTGGTTGATGCGCCTGAACTACAATACAGGGTTTGCCAAATACGGACTCTATGCCGACCATTTCTTCGAAGACCACTCAGCCATGTTCCACCTCGACTATGATGGTTATGCCTACGAAAACGGACAGATGAAGAAGAAGAAAAGACGATATTTACTGTATCCGTTAAAGGACATCATGCTGGGAGCCGACATGACTCTCAATAGATCCAAAGGGTGGATCACCAGTGCGGTGGTAGAATACATCTACACGAAATACCAGAGTGGCCCTGTCTATAGCGAGCACACAGCTCAGATAACAGACCATATAGGCGGCAACGACAACTACTACAACAACGGCATCACATCCGGATGGCAACATTGGGGACAGACCTTGGGCAATCCACTTTATCTCTCCCCCATCTACAACACAGACGGAACCTTAAAATTCCAATGCAACCGCTTTGTAGCTTGGCACATCGGAGTAGCAGGCCGACCCACCCAAGACTTCCGCTACCGCATTCGCGCTTCCTGGCAAGAAGGTTTGGGCACCTACGACCAGCCATACATCAATCCCAAGCGCAATGTGAGCATTGGCATTGAAACTGACTATCACGCCCATGTGCTCATTGACGGACTACACATTGGAGCAGCGTTGGGCATCGACCGCGGAGCATTGAGAGGCAACAACACAGGAGGAGCAATCACCCTCAGGTTTGAACGATAAATGCCTCTACAAGCAGAATTACAAGAAAAAACATAGAAAAAGTGCATGCACATGCAGAAAAAGGCAAAACAAACATTGAACGAAAGATATCCATGAAATCATTCATTTACACATTGCTGGTGTGTTTCTCTCTCTCAGCATGTGAGATAGAAACATCCCATAATGGTGCGCTGGACGGAAACTGGCAGTTGCGCCAGATAGACACGCTCGCCACAATGGGGGTGTGCGACATGACCCATAGTCACATCTATTGGGGCATCGAAACAGACCTGCTGCAAGTGAGAGACATTGACAATGGCGATTTGAGAATCATGTTCCACTTTGAAAGAAGAAACGATAGCCTCCGCATTTTCAATCCCTTCCATGTGCTCACAAAAGACAATCTCCTGCCTCTGAAAAATGATAGCCTCCTCCAACCCTTGGGCATTGTTGGCACAGAAGAGCGTTTTTATGTCGAAGAGTTAAAAAGCAATACCCTTCAACTCAAAAGCTTGTATTATCGTCTCCATTTCAGAAAGCACTAAAAAAGAGGATAAATCAACCTTCCAATGAAAATAAATACAGTTATTCACAATAAATAACAGTTTTTCACGTTTAATAAACATCAATATATTCTCGTGGTTTCAATATTCAAACGATTTAGTCAATGCAAATGACCATCAATTACGCATACATCATCACAGCCTTCACTATCAGTCTCGTCTTTTCATTGATTTGTACACCCTTTTTAGTGAAAATGTGTAACACGCACGAACTTTTCGACTTACCCAATACACGCAAGGTGCACAAAAATGCCATACCGAGACTGGGCGGCTCATTGTTCATGCCCTCGCTAAGTGTGGGGGTAGTCATTACCCTACTCATCATGTATCAAGGCATTAGCCAGAACCTCCAAATAGGTTTTTCAAACATCATGATGGTCATCGGAGCCATTCTCATCTACACCATCGGCATCTTTGACGACTTGAAAGGAATGAAAGCCGTCCACAAGTTCGTCATCCAAACAATTGCAGCATTCCTGTTTCCCCTTTGCAACCTAATGATTACTAACCTGCATGGTATTTTGGGTATCTACGAAATACCCATCTACATTGGCTATCCCCTCACCGTTTTCGTCATCCTTCTCGTTGTCAACGCAATGAACCTCATAGACGGTATCGACGGCCTGGCATCCAGCTTGGCTTGCCTTATATTAGGTACTTTCTCCTATTGTTTCTTCGAATTAGAGGCCTACCTGTTCAGTCTCATCAGCATCAGTTTAGCTGGAGCCACCCTCGGCTTCTTCTTCTTCAATGTCTATGGAAAGGTAGGACGGCTCAAAACCTTCATGGGCGATTCAGGAAGCCTCTTTTTGGGCTATGTCATCGCTTACCTCGCCATCAAGTACCCCATGGTCTATGAAAACAAAAAACTGCTCCACCCTGAAGGAGCCACACTCATATCGTTCACCCTCATCTTCATTCCTTGCATCGATGTTGTAAGAGTGGCCATCCAGCGCAAATTGAATCACAAAAACATGTTCGACCCAGACAAGACCCACATACACCACATCATCATGAATATTGGCTTCGACATGACCACTACGCTTTATGTCATACTTTGCCTTTTCTTCTGCATGGGTATCATCAACTGGGCCCTTTACATTTCCAATCTTTCCCTCTTATACATTTCCATTACCGACATTTTCATTTACGGACTTTTCATCGGATGTGTAAAGTTTCTGAGGAAAATGGACTAAAATTCGGCACCTACACACATTATCTTTCCATTCCTACACATTTTTTATCAGTTCTTCACCTTTATTTGGACAAAATTTCGTAATTTTGCAAAAGCAATTTTTTCGAAACTCATGATGAAGATTACTTTGATAGGTGCCAGCGGATTTGTAGGTACTCGGTTGATGAACCTTCTGGAAGAACATTCCGAAGACTATCAGTTGAAAAATATAGATCTACTGCCAAGTCATTTTTTCAATCAATATACCACCATTGGCGATGTGCGCGATGAAGAGCAGATGAATAAGGAGCTGGCAGAGACAGACCTCGTTGTCCTGCTGGCAGCCCAACACCGCGATGATGTCACCCCAGTGTCTCTCTACTACGACACCAACGTGGGGGGCATGGAAAAGACCCTTCGTGCAATGGAAAGGAACGGAGTGAAAAGAATCGTTTTCTTTTCTTCAGTTGCCGTTTATGGCATCAATAAGCACAACCCCGACGAGGACGGTGAGAAGACCCCCTTCAACCACTACGGAAAGTCGAAATGGCAAGCTGAGCAAGTGTTGCAAGAATGGTATAAGACACACAGCGATTGGAACATCAACATCATTCGCCCCACCGTCATTTTTGGCGAACGCAATCGAGGCAATGTCTATAACCTGCTTCATCAGATTGCCAGCGGCCGTTTTCTCATGGTGGGCGACGGTAACAACAAAAAGTCAATGGCCTACGTGGGCAATGTTGTCTCGTTTGTCAAGTTCATGATTGACAACAAAACCACTGGCTACAACATCTACAACTACATCGACAAACCTGACTTCACCACCAACGACCTTGTGCAACTTGTGGAGAAAGTGCTCAACAAGCGCATTCCCAACATTCATTTCCCCTACTGGATGGGTATGGCTGGCGGCTATGTATTCGATGCCATCGCATTCATCACACGTCAGAAACTGGCCATCAGCTCTGTGCGCGTGAAGAAATTCTGCGCCACTACTGAGTTCAACTCCAACAAGATGCTTAACAGCGGTTTCAAGGCTCCTTACACCCTCTCCGAAGGGCTGTCCCGAACCATGAAGTACGAGTTTATTGACCCACCAACCGACGATGTCATTTTTGTTTCAGAATAAAAAAGCCATCCCATGACTAAAGAAGACAAAGTATCCGTCATCATGCCTTCCTACAACACAGGCAAACTTATCTGCGAGAGCATCGACAGCATCCTTTCGCAGACGTATGCCAATTTGGAATTGCTGATTTCGGACGATCACTCTTCCGACCCTGAAACTATTGCCATTCTGAAAGACTATGCCAACAAGGACAGCCGCGTAAAAGTTTTTTTTCTTGAAAAGAACAAAGGTGCAGGTGTAGCCCGCAACAACTCCATCCAGCAAGCCACCGGACGTTACATTGCCTTCTGCGACAGCGATGACCGCTGGTTACCCAACAAGCTGGAGCTCCAGTTGGCCTTCATGAAAGAGAAGGATTGTTGCCTAAGCTTCACCTCCTATTTCACCAGCACTTACGATGGTGAAATTAACGGGAAAGTCATTGTGCCCCCCACCCTCACCCTTACTCAAGAGAAGCGCGACAACAAAATAGGCTGTCTCACAGCCATCTACGACACCACCAAGCATGGCAAGTTCTTCATGCCCACCATCCGCAAGCGTCAGGACTGGGCCTTGTTCCTCAACATTCTGAAGGAATGCAAAAAGGCTTACGCCCTCCAAGAGCCGCTGGCCATCTACCGAAGCGTACCGGGCAGCATTTCCTCCAACAAACTCAACCTCATCAAGTACAACGCCAAGGTCTATAAAGTCGTGTTTGGCTATTCCAGCCTCCAAGCCTACGCCTACCTTGCCGTATTCTTCTTCCCCACCTACTTCGCCAAGAAAGTCAAGACATGGGTGAACAATAAAAGAAAGAAATGAAAAAATTCTTATATAACCTCCTCGCAACTGTTGCTGAACACATACCAGTCACAATCGTATGCCTCCGATATCTGCTGAGGTTTAAGAAATTGCCCAACCTCAGACATCCACGCAACCTCAACGAGAAAATACTATACCTGAAACTCTTCACCGATACTTCTGCATGGACGAAACTGGCAGATAAGTATGAAGTGCGGAAATACGTCGAAGCTTGTGGGTTGAAGGACATCCTCATCCCCTTATTGGGAGTATGGGAAAGGGTTGAAGATATTCCCTTTGACTCATTGCCTCAGCGGTTCATCCTCAAGGCAAACAATGGAGACGGAAAGGGTACCAACATCAAGATAGACAAAACCCAAATGAGCAGCCAAGACTGGCAAGCTTTGCGCACCCGGTTGAATGGATGGCTATCCACCACCCACATAGGTGCCTTGTCTGCCGAACCACAATATCGCCACATCCCTCCCCTCATCTTGGCAGAAGAACTGCTGTCTGCACCAGAAGGGCAGACCTCGCTGGTCGATTACAAACTTTGGTGCTTCAATGGGCAACCTTATTCTTTCTTCGTATGCTCCAACCGCAAGTCCAACGGATTCCAAGCAGAAGCAGGCTGCTACGACTTGCAATGGAACCATTATCCCGACAACATGCTTCCCACCTCACATTTCACCATTCCGCGCACCCATCTTCCACGTCCTCAATGCCTGGAAGAGATGCTTAAGGTGGGACGCATCCTCTCCAAGCCTTTTCCGCAAGTACGTGTAGATCTCTATGAATGCAACGGAAAAGTCTATTTTGGCGAACTCACCTTCACCTCCTTAGGAGGGATGATGAACTACTACACACCGGCCTATCTGCAAACAATGGGCGCAGAAATTGCCCTTCCACCTAAAGAAAAATGAAAACAAGCCACTATCTCATCCTGCTGCTGACACTACTCTTTGCCTCAGCCGACACCGCCCCCATCAGTGCACAAGAGTCTGAGTGGGAACTGGTTTTCTGCGACGAATTTAACCAACCCAATGGCAGCCAGCCAGACCCCGCAAAATGGAATGCAGCCACACGCAACCCAAGCACTTGGGCACGTTGGATTAGTTCTTCACCCAGAGTGGCTTACATCAAAAATGGCGCATTGATTTGTCGCGCCATCCCCAATAAGTGGGAGCCAACCGACACAGCCAAAATGCTCACAGGTGCAGTTAACACGAGGGAAAAGTTTGAATTTCAATATGGCAAGGTAGAAGTGCGTATGAAGACCAACCTCACCCCCAGCAATTTTCCCGCCATCTGGATGAGCAAGAGCAGCAAACAAAATCCCCAACTGTATGGCGAGATTGACATTGCCGAGGTGGTGCAGAAAAAGGTGTCCCATAACATCCACTCCCAATACACACAAACCCATCCAAAACATGGGATGAATACAAACTTCAGCAAGACAATAGATGTGCAGAAATGGCATATCTATGGCATCATCTGGACACCCACTCAAGTGGTTTGGACCATCGACGGACAAACCACAGGAATTTATAAGAAACCCACAGACAAAAAGCTTTTAGACGAAGGTGCTTGGACATTCGACCACCCCTTCTTCCTCATTCTCAACCAATCTTTAGGTACAGGACGCTGGAAGTCGCTACCCTATCCCGACACACGCAAAACATTTGAAACAAAATTCGACTGGGTGAGAGTTTATCAACGCAAAACGCCCAAATAATTTCCCCATAAGGGAAAATTGTGCATCACCCTCTCATACTTCTGAGAGTAGCTTTCATGCAAGCCAAAATGCGGGTTGCAAAAAACAGAAAGTCATACTTGTCCATCCCCTTGCAATAAATTTTAGCAAAGGCTACTGCCAAGCGGAAATTATCCTTAAATACATCAGCATACGATCGGGTGCGAGAGGCTGAACTTTGACGAAGCCTCCTGTAGTAAATCACGTCTGGAGGAGCCACACCAAAATCTCTGAGCCGATGGCTCATCGTGGCATTGAACAAAGAGTCCTCCCCCTGTTTGAAGCTTGTATCAAAACGGTAGTCACCAATCGCTTTTCTTGCTGTCAGTTTACAGCACGCCACCGACATGAAACTGCGGCAAGACATTAACGAAGCCTTCTCGGGCAATTGACTGTTACGCCGATACGATGCTGTCAACCAGTCATCCACAAACACATTCTTCCCCTCATCAAAATTCATCACTTTCCCAATCACCATCGTCTCATCGCCTTTAGCTACACTCAACAATCCCTCCAAGTAAGTAGCCGACACCCAATCATCGTCGTCCACAAAGCAGACATACTTTCCCTCAGCCCTTTCTATCCCCATGTTACGAGCATGCGACACACCTGGCACATCCGTTTGCAAAACAGTTACTTTCAGGTCTTTATCCCACTTTGCCACATGCGAAAGAATCTGGCTGTAATAAGGTTCTTTACATCCATTCACCACCACAATCAGTTCATAGCGCCGGTGCTCCAGAGTCTGCTGATACAGCGTGTCCAAGCACTGCCAAATATACTCCTGCGGCTTGTAGGTAGGTATGATTACAGAAACGTCCATATCACTTACATCCTCCCATTCAGAAAACTTCACTACGGATGGCATCCAAAAAGCCATGGCCATATTTCAGATCAGGCTCCACATAATTTCCCTCCCCCCATTCGTTCCAAGCACGCAGAAATAGAATTTTGTGCTGCACCTGCTTCCCCTCAATAATGCTCAAAGCATGCTTCAAGAGCTCTTGACAATGCTTGGGCGTGGCATTCACATACACACCATCCAGCGTGCTGGCGCGCGGACTCCTGTCCCACTGAGGCATGATGGACGGATACACATTCTCCCACCCATCCTCTGGAGCAAAGAAATGCTTCATCACCCTTGGGTAGTCAAACTTTGCCGATGGTAGGAAGGGGAAAGCCGTGTTCAGCGCGCGCCTGACCAAACGGCGATACTTGCCCATGTCCATCATCTCAGCCCTGGGGCGACCAAACGAATTGATGCCGTCAAAGCCCAAGGCCAGCAGCGAGTTATACACCTCGGCGCTACTCTCCAGATTGGGCATCACCCGCTTAATAGTGCCATCCAGTTCTCTCCTCACCGTCGAGGTGGTGTTGGTGATGGCCACAAAATGAATGCCCGGCAAGCCATTCTGCTCAGCCAGTTCGCGCCACAAATCGATAAACTTCGTCACCTCCACAAAGTGGTAGGCATCATAAATCAGAAACAGCGGCTTCCCATCCACCCTGATGTATCGATGGTCGCGGAAGGCAGGGAGCACATAGTTGAAGTGGCGCACGTAGTCCTCCTTGCCCGGATACTCCTGTTTGGCTATGTAAGTGGTGTCAGCCGTTCTCACCACCCCCTTCCCCTGGTTCCACGTTTTCGTGGTCCAGTCATGGTTAGCCCAAGCCAGACAGAAGGGGAAGTCGGGTTTGCCGCTCTTCAGCACCTCCTCAAAAGGGCGCTGAAGCAACATGCGCCCATTGCCCAACCAGTAGTGCCAATAGCAGAAGCCCTCCACCCCAGCCTCGCGAGCCAGCTCAGCCTGTTGCTCACGCACTTCGGGCAAGCGCAAATCGTAAAAACCTAAATCGGCAGGGATTCGTGGCTGATAATGCCCCTTGAAGAGAGGCTTTGCCCCAGCCACATTTGTCCACTCCGTAAAGCCCTTTCCCCACACCGCATCATTCTCAGGAATGGGGTGGAACTGAGGCAAATAATATGCTATCACTCTTGCTTTCATCTTCTTTACTAAATTGAGAATCTAATACACTGCAACACCTGCTCATCTACAACTGCTTAATCACCCTGGCAGGAATGCCCGCCGCAACACAGTAGGCCGGAAGGTCGTGCGTCACCACACTGTTTGCCCCCACCACCACACCGTCGCCAATGGTCACCCCTGGCATCACGCACACGTTGTTGCCCAGCCACACATTGTTGCCCACCCGCACTGGCCCCTTGCTGAAAAGCGGACGGTCCACAGGCGAGAGAGCCATCTGCTCGCGCGTGCTCTCGCCATGCGAATTGTCGGTGATGAGCACGTTCGTGCCTGTCAGCACCCCATTCCCAATCGTGATGCTGTTCACGGCTGTGATGTGACAGTTCTCGCGAATGCGACACCGGTTCCCTATCTGCACCGAGGGCGAATAATGCTTGCCGTGATAGCATTCCCAGGCCGACAACTGCACTCCTGCACCAATAAAGGTTCTCTCGCCAATGGATATGTGTTTCAGCCCAATCAGCGACATTGCCCTAAAGCCCAGCCGACTCCTTTTGCCTATGTGGGCAAAGCAGCCCCTGTAGGGCAACGTATAGACAAGGTCTATGAGTGCTTCAACAACGCTTCTTACTGAGTATTTCTTCATAAAATTCATATACTTTCTTTGCATGCACATGGCGCGAATAGAGCTGATTCACCACGCTGAAAGCCCGCTGCCTGCAGGCATCTTCCCCACTCACTTGGCCGCTTCCCACTTTGCAGAGCAGCTCGGCCAGCTCCTCCACAGTCTCATAGCGCAAGCCTATCTCCTTGCCCGTCAGCTCCACGGCATTGTCCAGCTGTTCCTTCGTGCCTCCCGTGTTTCGGCCAATGCACAAGCACCCCTGCTGCATCGCCTCAGGCATGCAGAAGCCAAAGCCCTCATTGGGCGAAGGGATAATGAGCGCACGCGCCTGGCGCATTATCCCTGCTATGTCATCACATTCGCCCAAAAACTCCACCCTGTCCTCCAAGTGGTGGGCAGCAACAAAGTCGAACTGCTCCTGGCAGTAAGGGGAGTTAGTGCGGCTGCCAGCCACCTTCAGCAGCAAAGGCTGTTCAGCGCGCTGCACATACAGCTCGTAAGCTTTCAGCAACTGGTCCAATCCCTTGGCTGGCTGAATGCGACCTGCATAGAGAAAATAGTTTTTCCTTTCGGCCGAGGGCATCGTGGGCATGGCTGGAAACACACCGTCGTAGATCACTTTCGACGAGCTGTTCTTCTGCTGATGAAAGTACCGCTGCACATCCTTCGTAATGCAGATGCTGTAACTCTCCTTCGCCTCCAGCTGCCTCAGGAAGACCTTCTTCGTGGGGAAATAGCGGATGCCGAAATCCAGTGCGCCATACTCGCGTATGTGGTAAACATGTGGCAGGCCCACTCGCTGCGCTGCATCAAAGCCAATACGTATGGTGCCCGAATTGGTGTGCACCAGCTCAATCTCATGCCTCTGCAGGAAAGCCTCCACCTGCCTGCTCGCCTTGGCATTGACGAGAAGCCGCACCAACAGCCTTGGCAGAAAGAGCAGTTTCTCCTTCAGCGTGCGTGCATGCGGATAACTCGACGGACGGTACGTGCACACCAACAGCGGCACATTCCGTTTCGCCAAATCCTGGGCTATTCCGCCGCCATCGGGCACCACCACAAACGGGTGCACGTCGCGAGCCTCCAGCTCCTCCAGCAAGTTCGCAAACGCCTTGGTGGCTCCACCATTGGGCACTGTGGCACTGAGAATGTAAGCTACCTTCATGTCTTCTATCAGCAAATTGACATTTGTTTACCAGAAAAATCATTGCAAATATACTCATTATAATTTGAATAACATCAAAACTCCAGTGTTTTTCATAGCGAAAACCTGTCTGTGAGGCTAAAATCAGGCGTATTTTGTCCCTTTTTGCAATACGTTTAAGAATTAGTTCCATAAAGTTGAAAGATTAAAGAGTAAAAAGATCATGATGATGGTTTGCGGTATTTCACTTTCGAATAACTTTCATCTGCCATCTGTCAGAGCAAACACCCCCAAAAGGGGCGCTTTTCACCCTCCCGAAAAGCCTCAAAACGGTCTCTGCTGAAAATCGGCCCTTACGCACCCCGAAAATTTGGTGGAACGGGAAAAAAGCCGTAACATTTGCAATGTCAAAAGAAAAGAACTTTTGTACCAAAGCTTCGCAGCAATTGCTGGAAGCGCGCCCAACAAAAAACGCACGGCTTCGCTGCAAAAAGGGTCGATTTCCGGAGACAAAACCAGCGTAACGCAGCCACCCAGTGCAGATGGCGGCAAGAGGAATAACCACAACACAAATAAATAAACACAAACACAACTATGGCAATTAAAATCAAAGCAGTGGAGCGCAAGCTCAAATTCAGCAAGACGGACGAGGGTGAGTACCGCTACGTCATGCTGCCCGAAATGTACTCCGCACTGGGGCAGGAGAAAGTGATTCGCGAGGCAGCTCTCCGTTCGGGCGTTTCGCAGGGGGTGATGCAGACCTGCTGGGACGCAGCCGGCGAGGTGATCAAGGCCTGGGCCACCGAAGGCCACTCCGTAGCACTGCCAGGTCTGGGCACCATGCGCTTCGGACTCTCCGCACAGTCGGTGGCCGACGTGAACAAGGTGAAGAGCGACATCATCCGCACTCGCCGCATCGTCTTCACCCCAACATGGACCTGAAGCGCGAACTCCGCGAGACCGCCATCCAAATCACCTGCTACGACCGCAACGGCGAAATTGTGCGCCGCGTGACCTCGGCCGACGATGGCACGGTGGAAGACCTTGAGGGCAGCAAAAACGGCGGCGGTCTGCCATCGGGCGGCAACGAGAGCGACAACGAGAGCGGTAACGAGAGCGGTAACACCAGCTTCAACACCAACCCTGGCGGTCTGCCAACGGGCGGCAACGAATCGGAAGAACCCTAACCTGTAAAAATGAAGAGTTATGCGTAACAAGGAACTTTGGAAAAGCATCATCCAGATTGTCATCAGCATCCTCACTGCGGCTCTCACCGCCATGGGCACCACCAGCTGCTTGGGCCGCGGTCCCTTCTGATGAGCAGGAAACGCCCCCAAACCAACTTCTGACACCGAGGAGCACACACAACTTTTGACACACACAACACACACTCTCTCTCAGCACAAAGGCTGACAACGCACACCACCAGTGAGTTGTCAGCCTTTATGATTTTTCGGGCACACCGCGTTCCCCTATCAGATGTGCAGCAGGTTTCGGACAATGCCCCACAGCACACACAGCGCCATGAAGATGTGGGCGAAGCGGGCATTCCGCACCACTGAGACGAAGCGGCCGCCCCGCTGCATCAGCTTCAGCACCTCAGCCACCAGCAGGGCGAGCACGTAGGGGAGGCTGAGGATGAAGAAGTAATTGTAGGCCAAAGCCTCGGCCAGCCGACCGCCGAACAAAGCGTGGAGCGCCCTCTGCATGCCACAAGCAGGACAGTTCCACCCGGTGAGCTTATGGAGGGGACACCACGGCATCCACGCATGCTGCACGGGGTCGAAAAGCACGTAGAGCAGCACACAGCCTGCCAGCAGGAGGATGATGAGCAGGAGGGCGAAATGGGATGATTTGGCGGAATGAGGCTGCATGTCTCTTTTTTTTGTAAGTAGGTAAACAAAAATAGCTTACATAAAATATTCATGATTAATTCATGGCAATTCGTGTTTATATAAAACATATAATTATCACGAATTAATCACGAATTATCATAAATTTAATTTGTTCAGTTGCTTATAATGCCGTGTTGAGGGGAGGTCATTCTCCGCGCAGCTGTCCCGAAGCCTTCAGCAGTTTCACATGCGCCAGCTGCAATTGGCAACGCGCGTTCACCAAATTGGCGCTACATTGCTGCCAAAGGGCCTGTGTCTCCAAGTAGTCGGCCAGCGGCTCCAGGCCCACCTCGTATTGCTGCTTGGACAGGCGCATGTTTTCGGCGGCCTGGCTGAGAGCCACTTCACACAGCTGCAGTTCGGTTTGCGCTTCCTCGCAGAGATTCTGGCATTGAGCCAGTTCCAGCCGCATCTGGTCGTTCAGGTCCTGCTGCTCCAGCTGCGCAATCTGGTAGGCAGTTTTGGCAGAGCGAATCTTGTTGGTGGCCCCTCCGAAAAGGTCGATGGGTATTTTCACCGCCACCCCCACCGACACGGAGGTGTTGTCCAGCAGGTGCTTTCCGCCCAGCTCCGCTCCGTTGGCGTAGGCCACAGCCGCACCCGCCATCACATTAGGCAAATAGTCGCTCCGCGTCAGCTTCACCTGTTGGCGGGCCAGCTCGGTCTTGCTGTTCAGCATAGCATATTCAGGCCGCGACTCTATGCCCTGCTCCGCTCCTTTGGCAAGAAGGCTGGGCTGGGCGTGGTCGGCAGCTGGCTCCACCACCTCAATCTCTTTGTCGAGTGGGAATCCGACAATGTGGCAAAGGTTCATTCGGGCCAGCCGGTGGGCGTTGTCGGCCTTCTGAATGGAGAACTCGGCTTCGTTCAGCTTCACCTGCACCTTCATGAGGTCGTTGCGCGTGCTCATCCCATGACGGAAAGCACCCTCCACGTTCTTCTTCAGCTCGTCGAGCAAGGCTTTGTAAGAGCGTGCCACACCAGCCAGTTCCTTGGCCTTGAGAGTCAGGTAGTAGGCTTCGTGTGTGCGCTGAATCACTTCCGACTCCGTCAGCCTCAGCTTCTCGGTGGCCAGGTTCACCCCCAATTTCGACATCTTGTAGGCCGTGGAGATTTTCCCGCCCGAATAGAGCGGCTCCATCACCGACAAGCCTCCCGCAAAAAAATTGCTCAGCTTCAGCTTCATCGACTGCGAGGGGAAGTCGGCATACTGGTTGAGCTGCACTGTGCCGTCGGCCTGCTTCGTCACGTTGGGCACGTACTTGCCGGTGGCGGCATCGAAATTGTAAATGGGCAGATGTCCACCGTCGAGGGTGAACTGTCCGTTCACCGTGCTGTATAGGTCGAGTGCCACCACATTGAGCTGGGGGAAGAAATTGGCCTTGTAGGTCTTCATGTCGAACTGCGTCTTTTCCAGCGTTTTCTTGGCCGACGAGAGCGACTTGTTCTCCTCCAACGCCCGGTGCAGACATTCCTGCAGGGTGAGTGTTTGCGGCTGAGCGTACACCCTGTTCAGGCTCAGGAGAAACGCCCCGATGAGTATGAGATATGTCTTCATGTCAGAAAAAAGCAATCGCTTTTGTAAGTTATTTTGTTCATATTTCTTTTTTACACATTATTCTTTCTTCATCAGCCCGCGGAGTCCTCCTTTCTCGTTGAATTCGTTGAGATTGACTACGTCAAGCTAAAGGTTCGTGCGATTCATGTTCGCCAAATTTTCTTCCCACACGAAGCGTAAACGAAGCTGATTTATTTTACCTTAAAGAACATGGCATAAAGCACCGGGATGAAGATGAGCGTGATGAGCGTGCCCATGAACAGCCCTCCCATGATGGTGACGGCCAGCGAGCCAAACATGGCGTCGGGGACCAGCGGAATCATGCCCAGGATGGTGGTGAGGCTGGCCATCATGACGGGGCGCAAACGGGACTTGGAGCTTTGTATGAGCGCCGTGTGGGGATCGGCTCCTTGGGAGATTTCCAGGTTGATTTCGTCCATCAGCACAATGCCGTTCTTGATCATCATGCCTATCAAGCCCAGCACACCCACTATGGCCACGAAGCCGAAAGGCTTGCCGGTGAGCATTACCACGGGGATGACGCCTATAATCACCAGGGGGATGCAGCAGAAGATGATGGCTGGCTTTTTGTAGTCCTTGAAGAGCATGACCAGGATGAGAATCATGGCCACGATGCAGATGGGGAAGCCATTGAAGAGGTACTTCATCGACTGGTCGCTGGCTTTCTTCTCGCCCTCCCACGAAAGCGAGTAGCCCTCGGGCAACGTGATTTTCTCTATCTGCTCGGCAATGGCTCGGCGTGCAGCCTCGGTGCCCACACCCGGACGGGGAGAGCACTGCAGACGCTGGGTGCGCTGTCCGTTGTAGCGCATCACCACGGGTTCCTCCCACTTGATGTCAAGCCCGTGCGACACCTGCTTCAGGGGGGTGGTTTGTATGAGGTTCTCTATCACTTGCTCGCGCGTCACCGTGCCCGCCATCAGCTTCTGCATGGTGGAGCGATTGAGGAATTGACCCACATTGGGCAGCACACCAAACACGCGGGCGTTCTCCAGGTTCTCCACATTCGCCCCGTTCTCGTCGGTGCACTTCACGTAGATGTTTTCGGGGTTGATGCCATCGTAGAATGTGCCGATGGGTACTCCGCCCGTGTAGGCCATCATCGAAAGGGCCACGTCGCTGCGCGTAAGCCCGCTGTTGCGAGCCGAAGCCTGGTCGTAGTCGATGCTCAGCACGGGCACCTGCGGCTCCCAGTCGGAGGTGGCAAGATACACCTTGTCCGACGCTTCCACAATGGCGCGAGCCGAATCGGCCAACTGGTGCAGCACGGCAGGGTCGGGCCCGTGAAAACAAGCCTCGATGGGATATTTCTTGAACATGAGATTGTAGCGCTTGAACTTGACGTAAGCATCGGGGTACAAGTCGGAAATCTCCTGCTGCAGCGAGTCGATGTGCTCCACCAAGGCCTGCGGCGAAGTGAAGTCGATAATCAGCTCTCCGTAAGCCAAAGAGGGCATGGCAATGGAGCGCACCAGGTTGTAGCGCGAGGGAGTGCCACCCACCGAGGTAGTGATGTGGGCGATGTAGTCCTTCTGCATGAGCCGCTCGCGTATCTGCTCCAAGTCGCGTTCCGTCTCGGTGGAATTATATCCTTCCGGCAGCTTGTACTCCATGTACAGCTGGTCGTATTCCATATCGGGGAAGAAGGCCTGGTTGAGGAACTGGTAGCAGAATGCGCTGAAGGCCAGCAGCACCACAGCCAAGGCGATGGTTGTCTTGCGATGTTTCAGTCCAAATTTCAGCACCCCCTCCAGCACATCGTAGGCTTTGCCCTTGTAGAGCTGCTCCTCTCCCCCATCCTCTTGGCTGGAGGTGGCAAGGTGCTTGAACATGCGGTTGCTCATCACGGGCACATGCACCAGGGCCAAAATCCAGCTCAGCAACAGGCTAACGGCGATGACGATGAAGAGGTCGCGCACATACACGCCAGCCGTGTCGGGGCTCATGAAGATGGGCAGGAAGGCCAGAATGGCTATCAGCGTGGCACCCAGCAGGGGCATGGCCGTCTTCTGCCCAATGGAGGTGAGGGCTTCCTGGCGCGACTTGCCCTGCTTGATATCGACCAAGATGCCATCGACAATCACGATGGCGTTATCGACCAGCATGCCCATAGCCAGAATGAAGGAGGCGAGCGACACACGTTGCAGCGTGCCGTTGAAGCCTTTCAGCACCAAAAACGAGCCAAACACAATCACCACCAAGCTGCAGCCAATGATGTAGCCGCTGCGCCACCCCATGAAAAAGACCAGCAGCAGCACCACAATGGCCACCGACTCCAGCAGATTGATGAGGAAGGTGTTGAGGGCGTTGCTCACTCGCTCGGGCTGGAAAAACACCTTCTGGCATTCGATGCCAGCGGGAAACCTCTGCTGTATGCGCTCAACGGCATCCTCCACCTTTGCGCCCACCTGCAGAATGTCGAAATCGGACGAACAGGCTATGCTGATGCCCAAGGCTTGCACGCCGTCGCACATCATCTTGTTGCGCGTGGTGGCCTCGTAGGTCTTCACCCCCGTGGCGATGTCCTTGATGCGCAGCTGGTCGTCGTCGTGACCCTGAATGAGCATGTTGGCAATGTCGTCCACATTGTCGAACTTGTCGTCCACCGTCACGCGAATGCGCCTATTGCCATTGTCGTAATAGCCAGCATAGCTCGTCTTGTTCTGGTTGTTGAGCGTCTGTATCACCTCCGTAGGCATCACGCCCAGGTTGGCCATCTTGTCCTCGCGCAGCTCGATGTTGATGCATTGGTTGCGCTTGCCATAAATCTCCACACGGCTCACTCCGTCAATGTCGCTCACGGCGCGCTTGATGAGTTCGGCATAGTCGTTCAAGTCCTTGTCGCTCTGTCCATCGCCCTTCAGCGCATAGAACATGCCAAACACCTCGCCAAAATCATCGCGCACCTGCGAGGCTGAGGCACCCTGCGGCAGACTGCTCTGTGCGTTGGCCACCTTGCGCCGCAGTATGTCCCACTGCTGCTCCACCTGCTTGTCGGGCACAGTGGTTTGCAACTCCACGGTAATGAGGCTCAGGTCGGAAAAACTGCTGGATTGGATGTTGTTGAGGGTGGTCATCTCGCCGATGCTCTTCTCCAACGGGTCGGTCACCTCCAGCTCCACCTGGTGGGCTGACGCGCCTGGATAGGTGGTCACCACCATGGCTTGCTTCACCTTGATGGCGGGGTCCTCCAATTTCGACATCGACCCGTAGGAGAGAATGCCGCCCACCACCAGAATCACCACAAAGAAATTGATGAGTTTGCTGTTATCTAATGCCCATTTACTGAAATTCATTTGGCTGTCGGTTTTTAAGTTTCACAAAAAAAGATGCCTCGTCTTACAATGTCGGCTCACAAAAGCCCTCCCACATTCGACGCCGCAGGCTTTTGCAGCACACGCACCTTTTCGCCGTCGCCCAAGTGGTGAACGCCCGATGCCACAATCTTTTCGCCCCTCTGCAGCCCCTGGCTCACCAGCATGGTGCCGTCGCGATTCACAGAGGTCACCACCACAGGGCGGCTCTTCACCGTGCCGCTCTGCTCGTTATAGACAAATACCTGCGTGCGCCCGTCGGCATTCAACACGGCCGACGAGGGCACCTTCACCATGCCGTCCCACTCGGTGTGCGAACGCTCGGCATACACCATCGTAGTCATGCCAGGGGTAATCATCTTGTGGCTGGGCATGCTCAGGAACTTCAGCCTCACCTTGTAGAGCTGGGATGAATTGGCTTCCTGGCTCACACGCACAATCTGCAGGGGGAAGGCTTCTTCGCCCGTTACGTCGAACTTGCAGCTGAAACCGGTGAAACGCTCAATGTTGGCAAAGTCCGATGCGCTGATGTTGATTTCCACCTCCGTGTCGCGGTTGCCCACCACACACAGCACGGGCATACCGGCTCCCACCGTTTCGCCGCTCTCATGAAATTTCGTCTGCACATACCCATTCACCGTGCTGCGCAACTGCGTGTCGGCCAGCTGATTCTTGTGGTTGGCCAGTTTCTGCTCCATTTGCTGCAAGCCATAGCGCGCCTTGTCGTTGTTGCTCGCCGTGGTGTTGCCCTCGGCATACAGAGCCATCACACGCTCGGCATCGGCCTTCACCTGCTCATACTCTGCCTGAGTGGCAGCCAACTGCACCTCGTAGTCGCGGCTGTCCATCACCGCCACCACCTGGCCCTGTTTCACATAGTCGCCCTCCTCCACAAGCACACGGGCAATCTGGCCCGCTACCCGAAAAGCCAAGTTCACTTCCGACGCCGACTTGGTGCGCCCCGTAAACGTGGTGGCATCCATCTCGTTCACGCTCTTCACCACCGCCACATCGACAATCTTGTCTTTCTGTTGTGCCGACGGCTCATGATGGCATGAAGTGAACCCTGCCGCTAACAGGCAACTCATAAAAAATAAATGGATAGTTTTCATGTTCTTTCTGCATTACTAATCTAAAATCGGATGCAAATTTACGGCTTTTTTATTGAACTCATTTAGTGTAATTGGCTATATTTTTGTCCCATTTGTTGATAAAAACATGAAATAGTTCGTTTTTTAGTTGGATATGTGGCGAATTTGTAGTTATTTTGTGGTCAAATTCAAAGTTTATGAAAGAAGAAAAGGTTACAATCAAAGAATTGACGGGGGGAGAAGTAAATATTCTCAACGCAGAAAAGGAAGCCGTCAAACTTACAAAAACGGGATTATTTATCTGCACGGATGGCAACGTGGACCTCACCATCGACGAAGCGGAGTACCATCTGCAGAAAAACTCCCTCATCGTCTATTTCTCCTACAGCGCGCTCCACATACTTCACCATTCCGACAACCTGCGCGGCATACTCATCGGGGCCAATCTGGAAATGATTCAGCCCATGCTCTACAACATATCCAATTTCAATGCCCTGTTCGCCATAAAACAAGACCCCCACCAGGTTATAACGGACGAACAGTACACCTCTTTCCAGCAATACATCAACCTGCTAAAATTCGTCTTCAAGAAAGAACGCGACGAAAGGGGAAAATTGAAAAATGAAACAAAACGACCCATCATCGAAATCATCAACAAACAGACCGAACTGCTCAGCTATGCGCTCATGCTCGAAGTGCTGCAATGCTACACACACATCACAGCCGACAAGGAGGCACTCACACGCAAGGACGAAGTGCTGCAGAAATTCGTCTCGCAGCTCTACCGAAACTACCGCGCACAGCACGAAGTGGGCTACTATGCCGAACAGCAGTTCCTCACTACCCGATATTTCAGCACCATCGTGAAGGAACGCTCGGGCAAGTCGCCCAGCCAGTGGATTGCCACAGCGCTACTGGTCGATGCACGCAACCTGCTCAAAAATTCAAACATGACCATCAAGGAGGTGTCCGACACGCTGTGCTTTCCCAATCAGAGCTACTTCGGCAAGTGGTTCAAAAACCTTACCAAGTTGAGTCCGCTCGAATTCAGAAAAGGAAAAATTGAACAGCAAGAAGAAGACGATGAGAAATTCACGGACATTGTGCAGCGAGGCATCAACCACATACTCAATATGGGTTAGGCTTACAGCCCCCCTGCTTTACACTTTATTCACAAATTCATCACAATGAATTGATACAAACAACCATAATTTAATCAAAAAAAAGTTCTAACTTACACACTCACAACATGAAAAAAATCATTTTCATCCTCGCAGCCACAGCTACTTTCGCCTTCGGCATCTCTGCCTGCTCCGACACCAAGCACGAAGCCACCTGCACCTACTATGTGTCGGGCGACAGCATCTCATACACCGACACACTTGATGTGAAATACGATACCATCCTGGGCAATTACTTAGTGGCCTCGCAGTACGTGGCCTACACCTACAAGGAATCGGCCAAGACCAATCAAGGACTCATGGAGTATGCCATTGAAGAATGCGACCGACTGGCCTTACAGACCTTCCTGAGCAAATCGCCCACATCGCTCAGCCTCAGCCTTGTGAAGCAAGAACTTTATGCAGCCAATCTACAACTCTTCGACAGCTTGGGCATCAGCAACCCCGACAGCATCGACCTCGACCCCTTCACGGTGCACATTTCACTGTGGAACTACACTTACAAGGGACAAATGTTCAACAGCAAAATTGAGGTGAAATAAGCGCATACTTTGGGCATCAGCATCAACAAAAAAAGACTAACTAACATGATTTCGACACGAACACTCCTCACAGCCATCGGACTCCATCTTGCAAGCCTCGCTATGACTCAACCAGCATACCCCCCCGACATCCAGAAGGAAAAGCTGGGACGCGGATTGGTGTGCCTCAGAGAGGGTGACAGCCTCGCCATCTCTTGGCGACTGCTTGAGGGCGAAGAAGCTGAATCGTTTGATGTTTTCATCGACGGTAAAAAACTGAACCATAGTAAAATAAACAATTCTACCTTCTTCAAGACATTAGCACCATCCATTCCCGCTACCATCAGCGTCGCCCCCACCTCAAAGACCAACAAAAACACAAGCGGGCAGATTCAATACAAGCCCGACATCAAAGACTATATTGACATTCAGCTCGACACGCCACCACGAGGCACCACCCCCGATGGACGAGCCTACTCCTACTCGGCCAACGATGCCAGCGTGGGCGATGTAGATGGCGATGGCGAATACGAAATCATCCTGAAATGGAATCCCTCCAACAGTCACGATAACAGTCACGAAGGCTATACGGGCAACGTGCTCATCGACTGCTACACACTGGCAGGCAACAAGCTTTGGCGCATCGATCTTGGTCCCAACATCCGTGCCGGTGCCCACTACACGCAGTTTCTCGTTTATGATTTTGATGGTGACGGACGCTCAGAGCTTATCGTCAAGACAGCCGACGGAACCATAGACGGGCAGGGCAACGTAATCGGTGACCCCAAGGCTAACTGGGTGAAAACGGGCTTAATTGAGAACACCATACCCGGCAAGGTAGAACACCAGCAGCGCAACATTGTGGGACGCATCCTCGACGGGCCTGAATACCTCACCGTCTTCGAAGGACTCACAGGGCGCGCCCTCAAAACGGTTGACTACCAGCCACCTCGCGGCAACGTGTCTTCTTGGGGCGACAATTACGGCAACCGTTGCGACCGCTTCCTCGCTGCTGTCGCCTATCTCGACGGCAAGCACCCTTCGGCGGTGATGTGCCGAGGCTACTACACCAAGACCTTCCTGGCTGCCTACGATTGGAACGGCACCGACCTCACGCTCCGCTGGCTCTTCGACTCGCAGCAGCATCCTGGCTATTCGGGCCAAGGCAATCACAACCTCCGCGTGGGCGATGTGGATGGCGACGGATGCGACGAAATCACCTACGGCTCAATGGCGGTGAACAACGACGGCACAGGGCTTTACACCACCCGAATGGGGCACGGCGATGCCATACACCAGTTCGCATTCTACCCCGACAGCACACAGCTACAAATTTGGGACGTGCACGAAAACAAACGCGACGGCTCCGACTTCCGCGATGCAAAAACGGGACGAATCATCTTTCAGATTCCCAGCAACGAAGATGTGGGAAGAGGGATGGCTGCCGACATCGACCCAACCAACTACGGGCTGGAAATGTGGTCGTCGTCGCAGCGGGGCTACTTCGACGTGAAAGGACAACTACACCACCCCGACATCGCTTTCCCTCAGAATAGTGCCGTCTATTGGGATGGCGACCTGCTGCGCGAACTCCTTGACCGCCACGCTGTGCTGAAATGGAACTGGAAGGAAAAACGCATCGACACCCTCAAGGATTTTCGCACCGAAGGTTGCACGTTCAACAACGGCACCAAGCAAAACCCCTGCCTCTCGGCCGACATCTTGGGCGACTGGCGAGAGGAGGTCATTGTCTGCAACCGAAAGGAATCCACCCTCCGCATCTACTCCACCACGCTCCCCACGCCCCATCGCTTCCCAAGCCTCATGTTCGACATTCCCTACCGACTCAGCGTGGCTACCGAAAATGTGGGTTACAACCAACCGCCTGAGCAGAGTTTCTACCTCGGCCACGACATGAAAAAGTAATCAGAAAAAAATACTTTGCAAGAATAAAAAGAAAAAAACTCTTCAAGGAGAAAAACTAAAAGCACTTATAAAAAATGGAAGTCATACAAAGTTTCACAATCGACCACACCCACCTGAAGCCAGGCATCTATGTGTCTCGCCAAGACAAAGGCTTCACCACCTTCGACCTTCGCATTACAGAACCCAATCAGGAGCCCGCCGTTGCCCCTGCTGCCATGCATAGCATGGAGCACCTCATGGCCACTTGGTTCCGCAACTCCAACGTAAAGGACGATGTCGTGTATGTCGGCCCAATGGGTTGTCTCACAGGCATGTACATCGTCATGAAAGGCTCCTATACACCTGAGGACATGCGCATCCTCACCATCCAGTGCTTAGAGTGGATTCTCACCCAACACGAAGTGCCAGCAACCACACCTGAAACGTGCGGAAACTACCTGCTACATGACCTACCCATGTGTCATTGGGAATGCCGCCGCTATCTGCACCGTCTGCAAACCGATTTTCACAGCCAATACACCATGCTGAAGGTCACACTAGACGATGGCAAAATCTTTGCCGATGCTTGACACACAAGGGTGAATAGGGAAACTTTTCATTAAATTCTGGCTAAACAATTAAACCTTTTGAACAACAAAAGGTCTTACCAACCGAAACTCAACAATTAGCTAACATGAATTTATTAAAAAAGGTTATCCTATTTGCAACATTAGTGCTTACATCGGTCGCCACGCATGCGCAAACCACACTAAAGGGGAAAGTGATTGACAGCGAGAATGGTGAAGAACTGATTGCAACCACCGTGATGGTGATGAGCCCCGACACGGCTCGCATGATTACAGGAACATCGACATCAAAAGACGGTACCTTCAGCATCAAAAACGTGAAGGACGGCAACTACATCATGAAGATTTCATACGTGGGCTACCACAACTTTTTCCGCCCCATCACCGTCAACAAAAAAGCAAACAAAGGCAATCAGGCCATTGGCACCATTTTGCTCATTCCCAATACTATACTGCTGAATCAGGCCGTTGTGACAGGCACCATGAAGGAAGTGGAGGTGAAGGAAGACACGCTCATTTTCAATGCCGATGCCTTCAAAGTGCCGGAAGGTAGCGTGCTGGAGGAACTCATCAAGAAACTCCCTGGTGTGACCGTAGAGGATGGCGTGGTGAAGGTGAACGGAAAGACGGTCAACAAAATTCTAGTGGGAGGAAAAGAGTTTTTTGGCAATGACCGCAACATGTCCATGAAGAACCTGCCTGCCGAAATTGTTGACAAGGTGAAAACCTATGACAAACAGTCGGACTTCAGCCGCATTACTGGCATTGACGATGGTGAGGAAGAAACCGTCATTGACCTGACCATCAAGAAAAACTTCCAACAGGGCTGGTTTGGAAACATCGATGCTGGCTATGGTACCGAGAATCTCTATTCGGGCAGATTGATGATTAACCGCTTCTCTGAAAAAATACAAGGAAACGTGATTGGTAATCAAAACAAAACTGGCAACAACGGCAACTCCACCAACAGGCAGGTAGGTGGCCGATTGGTCTTTGCCGTCAAGAACTTTGAATTTGGAGGAAACATCCGCGTGAACTACAACAAAAGTGACTCTCACTCATGGAGCAGCAGCCAGAACTTCATCAGCACCAACGCATCCTACAGCAATAGCCGCAACTCAAACCGAAATCGTAACAATAGCTGGAACGGTGACTTCAAGATTGAATGGAAACTCGACTCGCTCACCACCCTGCTCTTCCAGCCTCGCTTCTCCACTGGTAGCTCCAAAAGTTCATCGGGCAATTCCTCAGCCACTTTCAACGACGATCCCTACACCAATCGTGTAACCGACCCTCTTGACCAGATGGACCAAATTAGCAACAGCATTAAGATTAACGAAAATGCCTCCAGCAACTGGAGCGATGGCGACAACTACAATGTGAGCGGAAGCCTGATGCTTAACCGCCGATTGGGTGGAGGCCCATGGTTCGGCCCCAGTGCAGTGACTGGCAGCAACGGGCGCAACATTAGCCTTCGCATGAACGGTAGCATCAGCGACAACAAAAACAAGAGCTACAACTGGTCGAACGTCATCTATCATCAGCGCAACGACTCCACCGACTTAACTTACCGCCACCGCAACAACCCGTCGGACAACAAGAACTACAGCGTTGGTTTTTCTTACTCCGAACCCATTATGCGCAACCTCTTTGCCCAGCTGAACTACAACTACAACTACTCCAAACGCCACAGTGATGGACAAACCTACGACTTTGCAAAAGTGGATTCCATCGGGCAGATTCTTTGGGAAGACTACGGGCAATACGGCATGCTGGCACCCAATTATTTTGAGTTCCTCAGTGACTCCCTCTCTCGCTATACCGACAACATCAACAAGACACACAACATCGACTTCTCGCTTCGCTACGTCACCCAACTGCTCAACATCAGCGCAGGTATACGTGTAGAAGCGCAAAACCAGAAGATGGTGTATCAGTATCAGGGTCTTGACACCATTGCCAGCCGAAACATTGCACGTGTGTCGCCTACACTGAATGCTCGACTTCGATTCACCAGGCAGCACACGCTGCGACTCACCTATCGTGGCAATAGCAGCCAGCCAGACATGACCGACCTCTTCAACCTGACTGATAACAGCAACCCGCTCAACATCCGCGAGGGTAACCCCGACCTGAAACCATCGTTCACACACAACATGAGCCTTGACTACAACAACTACTTCGAGGCCACTCGCCGCTCCATCTTCGGACGATTTTCCTACAACACCACTCAAAACAGCATTGCCAACCGCACAGAATATAACAGCGAGACAGGTGGGCAGCGTACTCGTCCGGAGAACATCAACGGCAACTGGAGCATGAGTGGCAACGTGGGGTTCAACACGCCGCTGGGTTGGGAGAAACTCACCCTCAACACCAATACCACAGCAAGCTTCAACAACCGCGTGAGCTACATCTACCAGAACCGTGAAACGCTCAAAAACAACGTGAAGCAGACAAGCCTGGGCGAAACCATGAGCATTACTCTCCGTCTGAACAACATCGATGTGCGTGCCAACGGCCGAATCAACTGGTCGAAAACACACAGCCAATTGGTGGAGGCCAGCAACCAAAGCACCTACAACTTCAACTACGGCCTCTCTTCTACCGGCAACTTTGAGAACGGCTTCGGTTTCTCCACCGACATCAACATGAGTTCACGCCGCGGTTATTCTTCAGCCAACATGAACACCAACGAACTCATCTGGAACGCACAAATCAGCTACCGATTCCTATACAAGAAGCAAGCAACCATTTCGCTGCAAGCTTACGACATTCTGCACCAGCGCAGCAACATCAGCCGCAACATTACGGCCTACTCTCGTTCCGACCGCGAAACCAACAGCATCTACAGTTATGTGATGGCACACTTCATTTGGCGCTTCAACCTGTGGGGCAACCGTCAGGCACGACGCGATCTGCGAGAAATGCGCAACTTCATGAACGAAGTGCCTGAAGGTGGCGAAGGAGGCCGTGGAGGTCGTGGAGGCGAAGGTGGACGTGGAGGCCGTGGAGGCAACGGTGGAGGTGGCCGTGGTGGATTCGGTGGAGGCGGAGGCTTCGGCGGCGGTGGCGGTGGTCGATAACAACAAAACGTCAGCATACATAAAGCCCTCGCCACCAATTGCGTGCCGAGGGCTTTTATATGTTCTTTGCTGAATAAAAGATTGAACTATCGCAGTTGCTTAACACATACGGTCACGATAGTCCTCATAATTGAAACGACGGAACAGTTCGAAGGTACCATCCTCGTGCAGCATGCCGATGGAGGGATGAGCGATGCCGTTGAACATCGTCGTTTTGACAGTAGTGTAGTGGATCATGTCCTCAAAGATGAGGGTCTCCCCAATCTGTAGTTCGCGGTCAAACTGCCAAAGACCCAAGAAGTCGCCCGAGAGACAAGAATTTCCACCAATGCGATAAGTGTTCGGAACGGTTTTCACCGTTTGAATATCATCTTCTTCCAGCGTTTCAGCATGTCGGATGGCTGGTTTATATGGCATCTCCAAACAGTCGGGCATGTGGCATGTGAAACTGGCATTGACGATGGCCGTCTTCACCCCATAGTTCTCCACAATATCAACCACCTTGGCCACTAACGGCCCTGTCTGCCAAGCGAAAGCACTGCCTGGCTCAAGAATAACTTTCAGATGCGGATAGCGGTGATGGAAATCCTTCAACGTGTTGACAAGCAGCTCCACGTCATAATCCTTGCGTGTCATCAGATGTCCTCCACCAAAGTTAATCCACTTCAGCTGATCAAACCACGCTGAAAACTTTTCCTCAATATGCAGTAATGTACGCGCGAAGACATCACTTCCCGACTCGCAATGGCAATGAATGTGAAACCCTTCAATGTCGGCAGGCAAAGCAGACGGCAAGTCTCTATTCAAAATGCCGAAACGCGAACCTGGCGCACATGGATTATACAACTCCGTTTCTATTTCACTATATTCCGGATTGACTCGCAACCCAACCGATGCTCTCCCCTGCACTCTGGACGCAAAACGCTCGTACTGCGTAAGGGAGTTGAAGGTGATGTGGCTTGAGCAGTTCAGAATCTCTTCAAACTCTTCTTCTGTGTAAGCAGGAGAATACGTGTGAGCCTTGCTGCCAAACTCTTCCTTTGCCAAGCGAGCCTCGAAGAGCGACGAAGCCGTTGTGTGGGTGATGTATTCACGGAAAATGGGAAAACTCTTCCACAAGGCAAAGGCTTTGAAGGCAAGGATGATTTCCACATCGGCACGCTGTGCCACGCTGCGAATCAGCTCTAAGTTCCTCCTCAGCAAAGCCTCTTCCATCACATAGCAGGGAGAGGGTATCTTATCAATATTCTTTTCAAGTAGTGTCATTTTCGCTGTATCATGTTAGTCTATCACCTCGAACTTGGCGAATTTCAGCAGTAATTGCTTAGTGCCTACATTTTCAAATTGTACAGTGGCCTTGGTGTTGTCGCCTGTACCGTCCAATCGGAGCACTTCACCACGCCCGAAGCGGTTGTGAACAATGTGGGTGCCAACTGTAAGAGTGGAAGATGAGGTGGAGGAGTGAACGGAAGTGGAAGGTGTTGAAGGACGAGAAGGAGCTACAGAGGAAGGGATTGAAGGGTGAGAAGGGGTTACAGAGGAAGGACGGAAAGGACGAGCCTTTTCTTTCTCTTCATAACCTTTGAAAAAGTTGGAGGTGTTGGAAGATGCAACGCGGCTTTTTCTCTGCCAAGGGAGTTCCACATCGTCTTCCAAGCTACGGCTCGACATGAGAAGAGTGCGATTGCGGTCGAGATACTGCGAGGCGATGTCGCTCAGGAAACGGCTGGGAGCCGAAAACTCCATCTGTCCGAAGCGGAAACGGCATTGTGCATAAGAAAGAAAGCAGTGGGTTTTGGCTCGCGTGATAGCAACGTAGCACAGACGACGCTCTTCCTCCATCGCTCTTGGGCTACCTGACACAATTTCGCTTGGGAAGAGCCCTTCTTCCATGCCCACCACAAAGACGGTGCCAAACTCCAGCCCTTTGGACGAGTGAATTGTCATCAGGGTGATTTTATGTTCGTCGCCTCCTTTGTCGGTATCGACATCACTCAACAGAGAAACTTCAGAAAGGTAATCGCTCAGAGAAATATTTTCATTGCCCTCTTCCACACGCATTTCGCAAAAGTCCTCCATGCCGTTGATCAGTTCCTCCACATTCTCTTGGCGAGACAGATTTTCTGGTGTGGCATCTTGATAGATGTCAGCCATAATGCCGCTCTGCTTTACAATCATGGTGCCCACTTGATTGGCCGGAAGGGTCTGTGCATTCTCCATAAACTGCATGATGAGTTGGCGGAAACTTTCGATTTTCGCCAGCGTGCCTTTATTGACTCCCAATCCGTATGCGTCAGCCTGTCCTATTACGGTCCAAAGACTAACCCCATGCTGGTTGGCAGCCGCCACTATCTTATTGATGGTAGTAGCTCCTATTCCTCGTGCAGGATAATTGATGATTCGCTTGAAAGCCTCTTCATCATTAGGATTGACGGCCAAACGGAAATAGGCGATGACATCTTTTATTTCCTTGCGTTGATAGAAAGATAATCCTCCATAGATGCGATAGGGTAAGGCCTCTTTGCGTAGCGTGTCTTCAAACACACGGCTCTGTGCATTGGTGCGGTAAAGAATGGCAAAGTCGGAATAATCGCACCCCTCCTTGCGCTTGATGGCACGAATATTATTCACCACCACCTTCGCTTCTTCTATATCAGAATGTGTGTCGAGCAAATGCAACTTCTCTCCCCTGTCATTTTCAGAAAATACCTCTTTCTGGATTTGCCATTGGTTCTTTTTAATCAGGCTGTTGGCAGCCTCAACAATGTTCTGTGTGGAGCGATAGTTCTGCTCCAGCTTAAACATTTGCACATTGTTATATATCTTCTTGAAAGTAAGAATATTATCAATATTTGCTCCACGAAAGCTATAGATGCTTTGTGCATCATCGCCCACCACACACACATGCTGATGCAGATGCGTCAGTTGCCACACAATGCGATGTTGTGCAAAGTTGGTGTCTTGATATTCGTCCACCAACACATAGCGGAATCGCTGCTCCCATTTCGCCAACACGTCGGGGTGCTGTTCGAAAAGCAGAAAGGTGTAGAGCAGAATGTCATCGAAGTCCATCGCCCCGCTCTGCTTGCAACGGTTGCTGTAACGGACAAAAATTTGCGAGATGGCGGGCATGTTCTGCCTCGCATCGCTCTGTCGGTTGGATGGATTGGCAGCATATTGTTCGGCCGTCACCAACTGGTTTTTCGCATTACTGATGACACCAAGCACTGTGCCTGGCTTGTAATTTTTATCGCTGAGGTCGAGTTCTTTGATGATAGCCTTCACCAAACTCTTGCTGTCAGCCGCATCGTAAATGGTAAAATTAGGGGGAAAGCCAATCAACTCATGCTCCTTGCGCAGAATGCGAAGAAAAATACTGTGGAAGGTGCCCATCCAAAGCATCTTGGCATAGTCCTTCCCCACAATTTTCGCAATGCGCTCCTTCATTTCTCCTGCGGCTTTGTTGGTAAAAGTCAAAGCCAAAATGGACCACGGTTGGTAGCCATGCTCCATCAGGTAAGCAATCTTATATGTGAGTACACGGGTCTTTCCCGACCCTGCTCCTGCGATGACCAACGAAGGTCCATCGCAATACTCCACCGCAGCTCGCTGGGGTGGGTTAAATGTATCTAAGTAATTTCCCAAAACTTCAATATGTCTGTTTCATGCGCTTTCGCCCATTTCATTTTTTCTTGAAGACGGCCACTTTCGGCATCTTCACATACTTACCTTTCTCGGTGGTCTTCATCACCTGGTCGCCCGAGAGTTTCAGCTCAATGTGTCCTTCATCTGTCAAACGAAGTTCTACATCCTGAGCATCATAACCAATGTCGCTCACCATGCGCACCAAAGCCTTCTTCTCCTCCACCTTTTTCACTTTCAGAATCACCCACGTACCATTCAGGTTGCCCTTCACATAACCGTAAGTGTCCTCACCCTCAAAGTCCTTGAGCGTGATGTTCTTCTCTGTCAGGTTAATCACCATCGTCGCCTTCAGTGCCTCGCACTCAAACATGCCTTGGAACTGTTCCTGAGCCGAAGCGACCATGGCTACTGCGGCCAGCATGGCTGATAAAATTACTTTTTGCATAAACATACTGCCTTTCAATTTACGAGGCAAAGGTACGACTAAACAAGCACAAAAACAAGAAAACCACCAAGTTCTTTAGATATTGAACAGAAAAAAGCATTTTCAACAGGGTTGGTGCCTCCCATACACACTTTTCCCTCCTATATTGTCTCGCTTTTTCTCTCTATAATTCCGATGCGAGGTAATAGCGAGGTAATAGCGAGGTAATAGCGAGGTACCCCCTCCGTAAATTCTTTCCTCCATCAGATGGTTTGTTCAAGAAAATATCGTACCTTTGCAGCAAAAACAAACGCAACAGCAAAAGAAGAATGAGAAATCAATACAAGCTCATAGCCATTGACATTGATGGCACATTAGTGAGGAGCGACCAACACATTTCGCCACGCACATTGGATGCGCTCATAAGGGTGCAAGAGCGCGGAGTGAAGGTGTGCATCTGCTCTGGCCGACCCGCCTATGGTATTGCCCCCCATGCGGAGACCCTGCAATTGGGAAAGTTCGGAGGATTCGTGGTGAGTTACAACGGAGGCGACATCTGCCAATGGGACACGAAGGAGGAGATTTATGCCAAACAGTTAGATGAGGCAGTGCTACCCTATCTGTGCGATTGCACACGCAAGCATGGTTTCAGCATCCTGACTTATGTGGGCGACCACATCGTGGCTGAAGGTAAAAAAACAGTTGAAAATGCCTACGTGCAGTTCACTTCGATGCGAAACAAAATGCCTGTGCAGGAAGTGAAAGATTTTCAGGCAGAAATCACTTACCCTATTTCCAAATGCATGATTGTTGGTGACCCAGAACCTTTGCACCAGCTCGAATTGGAAATGGTGCCCATGCTGAACGGAAAGGCCGAAGCCTTCCGCAGCGAGCCCTTCTTCCTTGAGGTTGTGCCCCAAGGCATCGAGAAAGCCAAAGGGCTGGCCGTGCTACTCAACCATCTGAGGTTGCAACGCGAAGAGCTGATGGCATTTGGCGACGGTTTTAACGATGTGGGAATGATTCGCTTTGCAGGTCTTGGCGTGGCGATGGACAATGCACAGCAGGTGGTGAAAGAAGCCGCCGACTTCGTCACAGAGAGTAATGAAGCCGACGGCATAGCTTTTGCAATAGAAAAATTCGTACTTTAAGAGTGGAGACATCCCCCACACTTTTGTCTTTTACTCCTCGTCTTCAGGGTAAGCCTTATTGATAGCAGTCAAGGCGTTAAGTGTTTTAGGGAAACCAATGTAAGGCAACATGCCTGTCAGCACAGCCACCATCTCCTTCTTGCTAATCTTCATGTTTTTACATCCAAAGCCATGACTCTCTAGTTGAGGCTGAGCCACACCCATTGAGGCCAACAGGCAGAAAGTGACCAGTTCGCGATGCTGCATGTCGATGCCATTGCGGGTGTAGAAGTCACCAAAGCAGTAGCTCTCCAAAAACTCCACAATGTGCTCCTGTCCCTTGGGCACTTCTTTTTCCATCCTGTCGGCAGTGCCTGGACCGAAAATGCCGTCAATGTACTCACGACCTTTCTCTCTACGGTTTTCAGCCGTAGTAGTACTCTGATCTTTTAGCGGCAATTTAATGTCGTTGTCATCAAACACTTCGTTCATCTCTAAGAGAAAATCTATCATCTTCGAGAATCCCACGTAAGGCACCGTCTGGTAGATGACCTCGCGAATCTCACGCGGTTTCACACCCACATTGAGGCATACATCCACATATACTTTAAATTGACGCATGGCATTACAACCAATGGTGCTTGCCAAAATGCACATACAACGAGTTTTTTCCAGCACGGGCTCCTCCGTCAGCTTCAAAGCCTCGTCGAAAGCGAAGTTGTCAAAAATGCGAGTTAATTCAGGGTCACGCTTCAATGTGTTGACCGAATTGCGCTGCGAAAACAGCTTACGTATCTGCTGGCGCGCATATTCACTAATCATTACTTCCTTCATGGTTGATACTGATAATTGTTAGATTGATTTTGCAAATATAAGGCTTTTTTCTATCAGAACGAATTTTTTTGTGCTTTTTTTACTTTTTTTTGTGGTTCAAAATCATTTCCGCCCTCATTTCGGTGCTAAACGAACACCTTTTCGCCTTTTCCTTTTCACGTTTCAAGAATTTGCTGTATCTTTGCACCACATTACATGTAACAACAAAAATCATACCGTAACTATACAAAGAAAAAATGGGTATCATCAAGAAAAACGACGAAATGGCAAGCATGAACAAAGCCATTCGCAAATGGTGGATAGCAACTGGTATCATCATCTTTTTGATGTTTTTCGGAGTGTTTGCCATCTCGCAAGGGTGGTTGGGCAAACTGCCCCCTGTGAGCGACCTACAGAATCCTAT
>ODAI013912133.1_pt1 | contig 43109 bp, 28 predicted proteins | sample 1539321 | NCBI WGS metagenome assembly ODAI01 (sample SAMN02144231, study PRJEB22623) | gut metagenome | biome: sheep rumen | host: Ovis aries | place: New Zealand
CAAAATCAATACAAGGCCAAGAAAGAAACTCAATTTTTCAACTCCAATTGAGGAGTTTTTAAATTACTTGTTGTAAATTTGCACTTGCTTGTTGAATTCGCATACTGTTAATATAATTAAATAAGAAGACATGAAAACAAGAAGATTATTAGGGCTTCTTACCCTCCTGCTCTTGGCAGTGGGGTTCACAGGATGCAGTGATGATGAATTAAGTACAATTCAACCCATGAGCAATATTGACGATGAAATTATAACTTTCTTTGAAAATGAATTGCCTGCAATGGGAACTTCAAGCTCGTTTTTTACTGATGTAGCAAGAGACTCAGAAATTTGCTACGTTGTTAACGACGACAAGGATTTTCAACATCTATACAAAGGAAAGTTTACTCCCCCGACAATAGATTTTAAGCATTCAACCCTCATAATAGGTCAATGCCAAATGACAGAAGGCGGCTATTTGGTAAAACGGCAGTTTGTTGAAAATAGAGGGGATAAAATAACATTAAATCTACATATCTACCAGAGTCTGGATTACGCCCCTCAGGTTATAACACCACTCTATTATTGGGGATTATACCCTAAGATTCTTACAAATAATATTACTGTTAATATAATTAAATAAGAAGACATGAAAACAAGAAGAATATTAGGACTGCTTACCCTCAGGCTCCTGACTGCAGGGTTTTCAAGATGTGGTGACAAGGATGAGAATAAAGGAGGTACTTTTGATGTAATGAAAGAACAGTATTGACATTCTGCATGATGCTCATAGGAATAATCGTCAATGGAAATACATTTACGGAAAAGATAATTATCAATAATAAATAAGAATATTAAATGAAACAGTTGTTTTCAAAAATCCTCATGCTGCTCGTCGGAGTAGCTTTCGTGCTGCCCACACAGGCACAGCTGCTGAAGGTAATCGTTCCAGATAAGGCTTTGCAGGCACAGACCGCCATCCCCTGGCAGAAAGCATTGGTGTTTGACAACAAAGGTGTTGCCGTTCTGGAGAACCCGGAAATCACCGAGCGTAAGGAACTGATCGTAGAATTAGAGGAGCGGAAAGAGTTTTTCTTCGCCATTGTTGAGCCGGGACAGACGCTCACCATCACCATCCAGCTGAAAGGCGATCAAACACAAGCAAGTTATACAGGTAAGTATGCCGCGGAAAGTATGTATATGAATGCTGATGCACATTTCTATCCTTCCACCTATATCCCCGTTAACCCCGTCAAGCCGATAGACTACATGGCGGCAAAGGCACAGGAAGAGGCTGACTACAAGGCATTGAACAAGATGATAGGCATTTTTCCGGCTGAGAAACAAGCTATGTTGTTGCAGAAGAATGAGCTTACTCATCTGAAGAACCGTATGACCATACGCAAGGCAGAGGTGACGGCACAAGGTGGCAACTTCCGCAAGGATGCTGAGTATCAGGGGATGCTCTCACAGGTGGATATCAACGACCCCAAATACCGTGATGAATTCTTCCTGAACGCATACATCTATAATATGATGACCCACGACGTGAAGAAAGAGGGAGAAGTTACCGAAGAGACACTCGAGTATATCGACCTTGTCTGGAAGAATATTCCCCGTCTGGAGAGTCGTCGCCAGATGATTGGTGCCTTGTCGTTCTCCGCATTCCTGCCCGAGAAGAAGATTGATGCCCAACGGTTGTGGGATGCTGTGCAGCGTCTGTGCGACGAGCAGCTCAACAATATGTTTAAAGAGGTGATAGAAGAGAAACTGCTTGTCGCCAAGGGAAAGAAATGTCCCGATTTCACCTTCAACGACATCAATGGCCAACAGCACCATATCTCTGAGTTCTACGGGAAGGTGCTCTACCTCGACTACTGGGCTACATGGTGTCATCCATGTGTCTGGGAGATTCCTTTCTTCGAGAAACTGTATGAGGAGTATAAAAACGATGAGCGTATTCAGTTCATCAGCTTCTCGTTCGATGACAATGTAGAGAAATGGAAGGCCAAACTGAAGAAAGACACCCCCGAATGGGCACAGTTCATTCTCACCAAGGCTGACCAGCAATTCCTCCAGAAGGAGATGGGCATAGCGGGCATTCCACGTTTCGTCGTGCTCAATGCCGACGGCACCATCGCTGAGGGGGATGCCCTCCGGCCCAGCGACAAAAATGCAAAAGCTATGTTGGAAGACGTGCTTAGTGGAAGGAAAATGTAAAAGTATTGATTTATATGAAAAAACAGTTTATCATTTCATTGCTGCTGCTTTGCACAGCAACGGGCTTTGCACAGCAGCCCTGTAAAATCAATGGCCGCACAGTCGGCTTGGCCGATGGGAAAACAGTACGTCTGTCAGTGGCCTGGAGTGACAACATGCTCGACTCTACCGTAGTCAAGGACGGGAAGTTCCAGTTCGTAGTTCCCATCAACGACACCACTACCCAGTACCCGCTCGTCGTCTCTTATCCGGAGATGAATCATATCAAAATGCCAATACAGGTGCAGTTGTATGCTGAGCCGGGAGCCGAGTTGAAGGTGGAACTTTCGAAGGACCACATGAAGAACTATGCCGTCGGGTCGCCCCTGAACTGCATCTATAAGATGATGACCGACAAGTATCTGGACAAGATGCAGAAGATCATCGCCCTGCGCACGGCTGCAGACGACCAGAAACTGAGTGAGGCCGAGCGCGCTGAGAAAGAGAAGGAGGCCAATGTCGCTCAGTCGGATATCATCAAGTTTGAGCAGGAGTTTGCCGAGATGAACCTCGACAATATCATCGGCATCAACCTCTTTGCCGAGCGCGCCGTCGTCTTCAATAATGAGGATGTCGCCCGCATGCTCACCGAGATTCCCAAGAAGTGGGACAACCATCCCGATGTCATCCAGCTGCGCAAGAACCAGGAGATAGAGGCCAAGACCGCTGAGGGCAAGCCCTATATCGACCTGACTATGCCGAATGAGAAGGGAAAGAAGGTGAGCCTGTCGCAGTATATCAAGAAAAACAAGCTCACACTGGTCGACTTCTGGGCATCATGGTGCGGACCGTGCCGTGCCTCCATCCCCGGTGTGAAGCGCCTGTATGAGAAATACAAGAAGCAAGGCTTCGGTGTGGTGGGCGTATCGCTCGACTCGAAGAAAGAGGCCTGGCTCAAAGCCATCAAGGACCTCACCCTGCCATGGCCGCAGATGAGCGACCTGAAAGGGTGGGAGAGTGCCGCCTCTGCCGCCTATAACATCAAGGGCATTCCCTTCACATTGCTCGTGGCGCAAGACGGAACCATCGTCGGCCGTAACATCTGGGGCGAGAATCTGCTGGAGGAACGCATTGCAGAGTTGCTGAAATGAGCCACCTTGTTGCATTCTGACTCGTCATTAAGATCCGAATCTGTGGGTTTCTGATGAATGCCCGTAAAAAAAGCCCCATCGAACTGCGATGGGGCTTTTGCTTTATCTTTCTTTCAACCGGTTGATGGCCCGGGTGATGTCGGCCTGCAGGGCGGCATCAGGGGTGGTGATGCGGCTCAAGGCGCTGACGATGTCGTGGCGGCGGGAGCTGGTGTCGTACCATCCGAGCGTCTGTACGGCTGCCGTGCGCAGCTGCAGGTCGGCTCGCTCATCGGCGGCGATGCGCAGGAAGTCGTCGACCATCTGTGGCTGCGGATGGTTGCGATAGGCCAGGATGGTGCTGCAACGGGTGGTGATCTTCAGACTGTCGTCGGCCAGCTCTTTCCTGTCGGAACTGAAATGGCGGTCGATGGCTTTCACTGAGTTGCGGAAACGGGTGATGAGCGTGTCGCTATAGAGGTAGCGACCTTGCAACTGGCGGTCCATCTCGGCGGTGAGGGCGGCGGCATCGAAGGCGGCCAGCGAACCTAAGAGGCGGAAGTTGAGACGGTTCTCATAGCCACGGGCAATGGTGGCAGCGACAATGCTGGGGATGAAGGCGGGCGAGGCGTTGCGTTCGGCCATCTCGCTGCCTAGGCGGCGCACCAGCTCGTAGCTGTCGTTGAAGGCTGCCTTGAGTACTTCGGTGGCCTGGTCGGGGTAGTAGAGTCCCAGCAGGCGGACGGCCTCCATGCGCACCACGAAACAGTCGGAGTTGAAATAGGTCTTCTCCAGCAGGGCGGGCAGCGAGGGAACACGCGCATAGTGCAACTGCCGCAGGGCCATGGCCTGCACGTCGGGCAGTGGGTGGTTGAGTTTCTTCTGCCAGAAGGCGGCATCGGCATGATGAAGGGTGAGGGCTTGGTTGATGTCGAATCCGGCCTGGCTGTTGTCGCTGAAACGGAAGGTGGGGTCGCCGATGAGATGGCTCTCCAGATAGCCGGTCAGGCGGTTGAACTGGCCGATGCGCATGCCGGCGGCCAGCAGTCCCACAAACTCGTCGGGCCATTTGTCTTGCAGGGCGTTCACCGTACCGCCGATGGTTGCGATGGTCTTGCCCTTGGCAAAGATGTAGGCCCCGGCAATGTTGTCTTTCTCGTAGAATGAGCCATTATAGCAGGCATCGAAGAGGATGAACCGGGCGTTGGGATGCAGCGGATGGATGTCGTAGGTGTGGATGTCCATCATCTCGTTGTTGATGGAATCTTTTCGCTGCATGGCCACGTCGAAGGCCTCCTCGCACCAGCTGCGGGGCACGTTGTAGTGGTTGGCATACTCGTCGATGGCAGCCTCGCGCCCTATTTTCCGGGCCTTGGCGGGAATCTTATTGCGCAGAAACACCTTGATGTTCTCGATGCTTGGCTCGATAGCCGACACGTTGGGATAGCCGTTGAGATACTGGGTGTCGGGTGCACCATGATGGTGGAAGAGCAGGATGTCGAGGTCGTCGGTCTGCACTTCGTTCAGATAGATTTTCTTGGCGGGGTACATCGTGTCGAAATCGATGAACTTCACCGTCATGCCCGGTCGGAAGAGCTGCGGCATCTGTTCGCGCAGGGCCAGTTGCTCACCGGCCCATGCGTTGCGGTCCTCGCTGTTGTAGCCGTGCCCTCGGGCCATGGTGAGACGGTCGACGACGTTGGCCTTGTTCTCGTTTTTCTCCCTTACCACCTTATTCAGATAGTCGCGCAGCATGGCATACTTGTCGACACCGTCGAGCTCGAGGGGCTTGATGCGGCCTGAGTAGATGGCGGGCGAGAGATGATGCCTGGAGTCGGGGCGCAGGGAGTAGTAGAAGTAGAGCGGCAGGTCGGCGTCTTGCTTGATGAAGTCGAACTTCAGCGAGAAGTCGTCGTAGAAGCGGTCGCTGGCCACGCTCGACTCCTTCCAGTCGCGTTTCTGGTTCATCTTGAAGGCAGAGGTGAGATACTGGCCGTCGCGAATCATGGGAATGGGGATGTCGCCCACGAGGACGCAGCCTTCGAGGGGCGCTTTCTTGTCGGCATGGTATTGCTGCAGCAGCTGGCGGATGGGCTCTGGCGAGCGCCAGTCGTCGATGAGCAGCCAGGTACCCAGACCGTCGGCCTCGATGCTCTGTTTGTAGGCATCGACAGCAGCGCGGGCTTTCTCGTAGCTCACTTTGTCGATGACGATGGCGAAGGTGGTGGGTGTCTTCACCCCGGGCTTGACAATGGTCTGTGCCGAGAGCGCAGCGGTGGTCAGCAGCAGGCAAATAGCAGAAAGTATTCTTTTCATAAGATGGGTTGTTGAGTTAGCGTATGGATGGGTATCATTTCAGTCGGTTGATGGTTTGAGTGAGTTCGGCACGCAGCAGCTCGGGCAGGTCGGGGGTGTTGAGCAGCTGCTGGCATCCCTTGATGATGTCGGCGCGGCGATAGGAGTAGTTGAACCATCCGAGAGCCTCGGCCATAATGACGCGCAACGGCTCGGGGTTGCCGTCGTCGGCAATGAACTGGAGGTATCGGTCGATGCCGCCCGTGCGCGGGTAGTTGCGCAGCAAGCGGATGCTCATCATGCGGCTGTCGTCCTTGGCCTGTTTGTTGAAGATGACCTGCTCGCGTTTCATCTTGTCGGCAAACTCCTTGCGGATGGCGTCGACGGCACGCTTGCGCTCGTTGTCGATGTCGGTGCGGTCGGCGGTGTCGAAATATCGTTGCAGGGCATTGATGATGGCCTCTTCGTCGAACATGAACAGCGTGCTGTTGAGTGCATATTGGGCGCGTACCCGTTCCTCATCGCCTTGCAATACGCTGATGACATCGTCGACAAGCACCGGGTCGGCAATGCAGCCGGCATAGGTGGCACAGCTGCGGGCAATGCGCTCGTAGGGGTCGTGCAGCCCGATGCGCACGGCCTCGGTGAAGTCGGCGTTGGCATAGCGGCTGAGCAGTTGCAGACATTCCATGCGCACCGTGTTCAGGCGGCTCTTCTTGAAGTGACTGAGGAAGAACGCCGACTGCTGGCGCAGGGTGTCGATGTCGGCCAACTTGCGCAGAGCCAGGCACTGAATATCGGCATAGGGGCTCTGCAGCTGTTGGTGCCAATAGGCGGCATCGTGGGCGCGCAGCACCACATCCTGCGAGAGGCTGTTGGCCTGAAGGGGCGAGAAGTGGACTGTCGGGTCGCCCACCAGATGGCCCTCGAGAGTGGCCACCTGACGGTTGTACTGTCCGACACGCAATCCGTGCGACAGCAGACCAACCATCTCGATGGTCCAGCGGTCTTGCAGCACATTACGGGTATTGGCCTGGCAGACCAGCGTCTTGCCGCCGTTGAAGAGATAGTGGCCGGCCACATAGTCGGAGTCTTGGAACGAACCGTTGTAGCAGGCATCGAACATCACCATGCGGGCATTCGTGGTGCGCCCTTTCAGGTCGGTGGTGCTGATATACACATCGGCGTCGGCAATGGAGTCGTTCTTCCAGAAGTCGGGGTTCTTATAGTCCTTGAAGAACGCCGGCGTGAGGTGGAACTTCTGCTGCATGGCCAGCACCAGCGAGTCTTCGTTGAGGTGCTTGCGCTCTACATGGCTTCGGATGGCACCATAGATGTCGCCCTGCAGTAGCTGGTAGCGGCTGGTGGAACTGTTGCCCACGAGGTGCTCGTTGACCAGTTGTTGGTTGGGGGTGCCATGCTCATGAAACATGAAGAGGTCGAGGTCGGTGCGCTGCAACTCGCTGAATATCTTGTATTTCATGGGCTGGTTCATGCGGAAGTTCCAGTGCTTGAAGCTGGTGCCGCTCTGGAAGGCCAGCGGGAAGTTCTCGCGGTAGGCTTTCTCCTCGTCCATATAGACAATGACACAGTCGTAGTTGTACGACCCGCCATTGTAGGTCACCACCTGGTCGAGTGGATTGGCGGCGGTGTCGTATTTGGCAAGAGCCGCCTTCTCCAAGAACGCTGAGACGGCTGCATATTTGTCGCCGCCGATGCCCTCGGTGTGGCGGATGCGGGCTGAGTAGAAGGTGGGACGGAGCGACTGCGGGCTCTCTTCGGTCAGCTGGTAGTAGAACAGAGCCTTGTCGTCGGGGTCTTGCTGGAGGAAGCGGAACTGCAGGTGCAGGTCGTCGTAGAAGCGGTCGCTGGGCACACTCGACTCGCGGATGCCGAAGGTCTCTTCGTTCATCTTGAAGGCCGTGGTGGTGTGTTGTGCATTGCGAATCATAGCAATGGGGACATCGCCCACGAGCACAATACCCTCGAGCGAAGGACAGTCGCCATACAGCCGGCTGATGGCTGTGCGCACCTCCATGGGGTTCTTCCAGTCGGCATAAATCATGTAGGTGGACAGACCGTCGTGCTCTACGGCATCACGATAGTGCAGCAGGGCCTCCTTGCATTGTTCGTAGGTCTTGTTGTCGGTGATAATGGCAAAGGCCGTGGGGCATTGCCGCTGAGGCTCAACGATGACGGGCTGCTGAACGGCCTTCTTTTTCTTGTTGGCGGCGGCATGAATGACCATTGGCAGGAGTGCCATGAATAGCAAAAGGGAATATATCTTTCTCATCGTATGGTTACTTTAGACGGTTATACGTTCGGAGCGCATTTGTTCTCACCAGTGCGGAGACCTGGTCGTCGTTCATGAGCTGACGGCAGACATCGATGATGGGCTGACGGTTGACAGAGTGGGTGAACCATGCCAATGCCTGCAGCATGGCGACCTTGACCTCGTCGCTCTCGTCGGGATTGAGCAGGAGCTTCACATATTGCGGAACATACATGTGCATGTTGGAGTTCTTCAGCGAGTTGATCATCGACTTGCGGCCGCCGGGCTTGGCGGCAGTGTTGAGGATGCGCTCGTTGATGTCGCTCATCATGTCGTTCTCGCGCAACAGGTTGTCGGCAATGTCGTCTTTGTCGTCGACATACGATGCTGAGAGCACCTCGTCGATGGCTTTCTTCAGTGCCTTGTTGTCGAAGACGCGCATCACCATACCGATATCGAAACGCTCACGCTCAGAGAAATAGTTCTCGGCATACTCCTTGACCAGCAGCGGCAGATAATCGTCGCGGCCCACGTCGCCCATCCAGTTGACCGTTGAGCGGCGGATGAACTCATAGGGGTCGTGGATAGACTCCTTGAGCAGGTCCTCGAAGTCGCGCCCACCGATTTTCTCCAATAGCGAGATGGCAGTATATCTCACCATCCAAAACGACGATGAGCGGTACTTGTCGGCCAGCAGCCGGCTCAGCCCCTGGTAACCATGGTGATAGAGCAGATACATGGCCATATTTTGAATGTCGGCATAAGGCGAGTCGAGCCATTGCAGGGCCTGCCGCTCATCGTAGGGTACGCTCAGCATGGCGGCGGCATCGACGTCACTATCAAAAGAAGTGAAGCGCAGGGTGGGGTCGCCAATGACATGACTCTCGAGGATATTTGTCAGTTGCGCCCATTGTCCGATTCGGGCTCCCATACCCAGCAGGCCCAGCATGTCGTTGGCCATCTTATCCTGCAGCACATTCACCGAGTTGGCAAAGGCAGCCACAGCCTTCCCGTCGCTGAAGATATAGCGGCCGGCTATATAGTCGTCCTCGCGGAAGTCGCCGTTGTAGCAGGCGTCGAAGATGGTCATGCGGGCATTGGGCTTCATCGCTGTGACATCTGTCAGCACGATGCCGGTCTGCAGGTCGAGCAGCGAGTCGGCCTCTATCTGCTTCGGGTCATTGTACCCGGCAAACCAGGTGGAGTCGAGTCCGCGCTCACGCTGCCGCTCATAATAGGCATGGACATCCTTTTCGGTTGTTCCTTTGCGGCGCAGGAACGAACGGCCGTCGAGCTTCATCTTCTCGATGTGCTCGCTCAGGCTTGTTGTGGGTGGCGAGGCTGAGATGTACTGCCTGTCGGGTGTTCCATGCTCATGGAAGATGGCCAGGTCGAGGTCATCGCGTTTCATCATGTTGATGACGAAGTTCTTCGGATAGTCGAACATGTTGTACCGCATGAACCGCGCCCGCCCCTTGCCGTCGAACACACCCGGGAACTGCTCGCGCAGTGTGAATGCCTCTGCCGTCCAAGCAGTGAGTGAGTTCGAGTAAGAGCCGTCGCCGGTATACGAGAAGAACTGATCGAGCGAATTGCCGGCTTGATGCTCTGCAATGGCTTTCTGCAGATAGTCGCTGATCTGGCGATAGGGATCCTTTCCGCTACTCACGGGCTTGATGCGCGCGGAATAGATGTCGCAGTGGATTTGCTGCGGCGAGTCGGCTGCCAGGTTGTAATAGAAGAAGTTCTTCTGTACAGAGTCTTGTTTGAGGAAGTCGAACTTCAGCGAGAAATCGTCGTAGAAACGGTCGCTGGGTACACTGGCGTCGCGCCATGGGAACGTCTCCTCGTTCATCTTAAAGGCCGACGTGAGGTGCTGCGCCTGGCGGATCATGGCGATGGGCACATCGCCAATGAAGACCACTCCCTCGAGATGGTGCTTCGTGTAGAGGCGCGCAATGGCCTGTTTCACTTCCTCCGGACGGCGCCAGTCCTTATACACGATGAAGGTGGGCAGCTGTTCCCTGCCCAACTGCTGCTGATAGGCCAGCAAGTCGGCACGGCAGTTCTTCCAGGTCTTCTTGTCGGTGATGATGGCGAACGACCGCGTCGTCTGCCGTGTCTCCGGAATGGCATATTTCGGTGTGACATATTTCTGTGCCATGGCCATGGTGGCAAGACACAGAAGACAGAAAGTCTGTATGATAGTTTTCTTCATGCTTACTAATAAAGAAAGATGCTGATGGCACCCATGGCAACGGAGCATCTCTCTCCGTGCCACATGAGTGACATCAGCATGATGAATGGTTAGAAATTAAATCCTAAGGTGCAAGAGGCGAAGGTGCGCTTGTCGAAGGCATCGGCTTTCGACTTATGGTAATCAACAGCTGCCTTCAGGAAGACATGCATTTTCTTGTCTTCCTTGATTTGCTGCGAATAGGTGAGCGAACCGCCCACATGCCATGCGTCGCTGGTGAGGTAAGCCTCGTCTGCAGCCTCCATGGTGATGGTGGGGTATTCCTCGTGCGTGCCGCCATAGCAGTAGCATCCCTCCATGGCATTGCGCAGACCTCCCTTGACGGCCACCAGTAGGCGGTTGTTCAGCTTGTCGCCTACACGGAAGTTCTTCTTGGCCTCCAGGTCGATGAACAGGTTCTTCGAGTCTTTGGCCGACGGGGGCAGGATGTACTTGTCTTTGAGTCCCATGTATGCTACGCTGGCATCCACGCGCCAGTCGTACTCGCTGTCGCGGTTGCGCATGATACCGTATTTCAGTGAGGCGGTGCGTGTCACATAGGTTGAGCGGATGTCGTGGTGCAGGTCAATCCATCCCTGCTGCGACTCGGTATTGTCGCGCTGGTTCATGAACTGGATGCCGTCGATATGGCGGTAGCCCCACGCAGCCTTCAGACTGTGTGTGAAGTCCTCACCCTCGTGCAGGATGGTTCCACTCACGTCGATGGTCTGGTCCTTGGCCTCGAACATCTTTCTGGGAGTGGTATACGACTGCTCAGCCCGTTCCACACGTTTGGCGTAGGCACCCTCCAACAGAATGTTCCAGGGACCTGCCTCATATTGATACTGAACGGCAGCACCGATGCGGTCACCGATATAATTGGTGGAAGGACCGGAGGAACCGTAATCCTGTGTGGAACTGCCCAAACCGTAGGTGGCCCAGTAGTACTGATAGAGGTAATAATACACATTGTCCATGCGTGAGTCTTCCTTGATGGATGTGTAGTCAATCTGCACACCGGCACGATGGTGCTCGTTGAAGGCGAAGGTAGCGCTGGGCACCAACCGGAGCGTATAGAAACGTGTATCGACGCTGGGGTCTCGCTGCTTAGCAGCCAGCGAGGCCTTGTAGTTGCCGGCCAGACCCAGTGTCAGCCAGTTGTTGATGACCGGTGACGACACCCTGGCCTGCAAATCGTAGAACTGGTTGCGCCATTTGCTGTCCAGATACTCATCGACGATGTAATAGGGCATGCCGCGGAAGGGGTCGGTGATGGAGGCGTTATAGCCAGCATCTGTCACGTTCTCGTGCTTGAAGGAGAACTTACCCCAGACATACACCTTGTTTAAATCCATGAATCCCTCGCTGCTGACAGACAGGTTCTTGTCCTTCTTGCCCTGCTGGGGGCGCCTGAAGTCACCGTCCTCTATGTCATAGTTGACGATGATGTTCGAGAAGTTACGCGTATTGTCGTACACAGTACCTGCGGCGTTCATCGTGTTGAACCACAGGTTGTGTTCTTTCAGTTTCTCCATGGCGGCTGGCGAGTTGTCCTGCTGGGCCATGGTGGGGGCGGCACCTAACAGTAGTAATACCGTTACCACACCTTTATATAATATATGTTGTCTTTTCATAACCTATATTCCTTTTAGTAATTCTACGTTCACGACCTAGTAAGTCACATTCCATGCAGGTATGCCAGCGCCATAGCGATGGAGCATCGGTACGACGCGCCGCTCAAAGTCATCGGTAGAGTTGTTTGTATCCTGGAAAATCAGGGCACCGTTTTCACGGCGGATGGTATCGCCATCCTCCGTCAGGCTTACCTTACGCATGATGCCCAGTCCGCAATAGGTCTCGCCCACGGTGGTCACACCGGCGTCGAGTACGGCCGGAATGCGCTTGGCGTCGGCATAAGTGTCGTTGTTCACGGCCTCTACGGCATCGAGCACGTAACTGATGGGGATGCGGGCCTTGCGCTCAACCGATGATGTAGACAAGTCGTCGGCCTGCAAGTCCAGGTTGTTCACAGGGTCCCAGGTGTCACCGGCAGGAACGCGGAAGATGACGTAGGCAGAGCCGAACACAGGCGTCAGGTACTGCGGCACGGTTCCCATCTCTCCCTTACCGTTGTAGTAGACATGCTGCATGTCGATGGCGGGCTGGTCGGGGAAGTTGGCGTTGTTCATGTTGAACTCAAACTCCGCATGGCTACAGTCGACGGGTGAGTTGGGGTTGTAGATTTCCAACTGGTGGTTGGCAGCAAACTGTGCGATAACGGCCGACTCTCCCGGCTGCAACGGATATTGCGTGCCATTGCCCGGGAATTTCCATACGCGCTCGCCATAACAATACTTGTTGCCGTCGCTCTCCGGCCATACTGGCAGCTTACGGGTGGCGTTGGTGGGATAGAGGTGGGCAAAATAAACACCATCCAGGTATTGCACCTCGCTGGAATTGTTGTAAATCTCGTAGAACTGGTCGCGGAAGTAGGAGAATCCCACCGGTGGCTTAGACCCGCAATAGTAGATTTCCTTGAATACCAGCGGACTCACCTTCAGTCCCTGCATGGTAATCGACACTGAGCTCTCGCCCGCATAGAGGGCCTTGTTCACAGAGTTGCCATTGATGTAATACTCAGCACCTTCAGTGTCCTTGGCGGTACCAGAGACCGAGATGGTGTAAACGCCGGGAATGACATCGCTGACGCTCACCTCCTCGCCCGAGAACTCTTTCCGGTAGGAATAGCCTTCGGCATTGTTCACAATCTTCACCACCAGTCCTTCTGCCGAAGCCATGTTGGGCACATCGATGCTCAGCTTCACAGAGACGTCCAATGGCTTGATCTCCAGCGCCTCGTCGGCCTCTTTGAAGCGGTCGCACGAAACGACTGCCAGCACGACAAGGGTCAGTATCATATATATATTGATCTTTTTCATAATCTTGCAGTATTAAATTTTTAAAGACAACTCCATTCCGAAATAGAAACGATTGTTCATCACCGTATACTCGCCTGGCGACCTGCGGCTCTCACGGCGAGGATGGCTTCTGAACATGTTGTTGGCAAAGAATGAGACGCGAAGCATGTCGCTGATTTCCTTTGTCAGGTTCAGGTGGAAGCAGAAATACGGATTGTACGAGTCTCTGATGGCATTCGAGTGGCTGGGATAGTTGATGAGATAATTCAGACCAGACTCTCGGAGCTGCTGTACAGAGGTGTACTGTCCGGGAGTGAACATGTGGGCCTTTCCGTCTTGCATCGAGACATATCCCACGGGAATACTGTCGTTGTAATAGGTGGCCCAGTCCATCTCCTGCCATACGGCCTGAGCGGTGAAGGTGGCCACGAAACCGATGCGCGGAATATTGTGGGTGACACGCAGTGCCGTAGTGAAGGTCTGGTCGTGGTGCTCACTGCGGTGCTTGTCGTAGATACCCACGTCGTGGCGTGCCGAGGGATTTTCCGAGTTGTTTTCATAGACGTAGTAATCGTCGGTGTAGGCGTCGCAACGGGTCCAGGCTCCGTTCAGCTGGAACGAGGTGCGAATCGACTCAATGCGTCCGAGGTCTAGCTCAAACTCCACACCCTTGGTGGTCGAGAATCGGGGATTGCTCGGGGTGTTGAAGTAAGAGAGCACCTGATATCTGGTGACGTCGAACTTGGTGGGGTCGTCGGCATTGCGTGTAAACTTATTATAAGGTACCAGCTGGAAACCGTCGAGCGAGGTCGACAGCGAGTAACCGTTCTTCAGCTGCTCGCGGAAGGCGGTGACGGCCAGATTCATCTTGCCGATGCTCAGGTCGAAGCCTACCTCAGCCTTGTAGTTCTTCGCAATCTTCAGGTCTTTGTTCTGAGTGTCGAAGATGCGCGTGGTGGTGATGAATTTGCGGTCGGCCTCGGGAATAGCCTCGTTGGCCAGTTCGTTGATGCCTGTATACTCAAAGTAGGCATTCTCGGGATAGAGATAGAGCAGCGTGGGCATCTTGGCGGTGATACCGTAACCGCCGCGGAGGGTCAGCACCTCGGGAATGATGTCTATCGAGGCGTTGATACGTGGCGAGAAGGTGCCACCTACTACCGAGCAGTTGTCGTAGCGTCCGCCGGCCTGCAGGTTCAGCGCGTGCTTGCCAATCATCCAGTTGAACTTCTCCTCGGCGAAGACACCAAACTGGGTGATCCATGGAATATCTTTATAGGAACGCGGGCGGAAGGTACCGTTCAGTACCGACACAGGACGGAACGGCGGTGTGGTCTGTCCGAATATCTTACCGTCGCCCTCGTTGCCGTCGGTCTTGAAGTCGGCACCCAGCAGGATGCGGTTGTTCACCGAACCGAAGTGCTTGAAGAAGTTAGCCGTCAGCTTGGCGAAGAAGTTGATTTCCTTGCTGTCGATGCTGTTGTGCTCGATATAGCTATTGGGAAGATAGTAGGCATAGTATTTTGCGTCGTCGCCCGAGAAATTTGTAATCTCAGAACCGTCGGTGGCATAGACGTGCTCGCCGGGCTTGTTGGAGAGTACTGCACCGTCGGTCATCACGGCAGAGTAGGGGGCGTTGCCCGAGCTGGTGGCCTCCTCGTGGTAGCTGTTCTTTGCGGTGTAGCTGCCCGACAGCACATAGCGGATATTCTCCAGCCAGCCCTTATTGATGTTGAACACACCATTGGTGTTGAGCGTGACACCCAGGTCCTCGCCGCGGCTCTTGGCCAGCGTGATCTCGTCTTGTGGGTTCTTGTCGCGCTCGTCTTTGCCGTAGAACACATCGAGCGAGGTGTTCGAGCGCAACGCATTGTTGAAGAACACATTAGAGTAGAGTGCCTTGGCGGTGATGCGCTGATAGTGCAAGTAGCTCTGTTTCACGTCGTTCACGTTGTAGGCATAGTCGGCGCTGAGGTTCAGCGCACCTCTGTTTCTGCCCAGGTCGAAACCCGTTCCGATGCTGCCCTGATAGACTTTCGGATTGGCTTTTGCCTTGATGCGCAAGGGCTCGCGTCCGGCCTTCGAGTGAATGATGACTGCTCCAGAGGTAAGGTCGCCATATTCTACCGAGGGTATACCTCTGATAATCTCTACGCTCTCGATGTTCTCGGTCGAGATGCTGCGCACGTCCACACCGTCGGTCGGTGCAGCGCCGCCACCCAGTGCTGCCAGTCCGCCAGAGGCTGTCTCATAGGCGGTGACAGGGTTCAGAACCGACAGGTTGGCGTTGTTAGAGATGGGTGCGCCATCACGGATGATGGAGGCACCCAGCGCATTCTGGGCACTGTTGTACGACCCCGTCTGACGTATTTCTATCGACTTGGCGCTGCTCAGGTTCGGCTCGTTCACCACGCCACCCGGCATGAGGGCCATGATGTCGTAGAGGCTTGTGGCCTGCATGTGGTCCATAGCCTGTCGCGAGATGTTGCTCGATGTCGACTTGCCGGCGGCATTGTGCTTGGCAGTCACCGTCACCTCCTGCAGGCGGAAGTCCTCATTCAACAGAGTGAAGTTCAGCTGCTTGCTCGAGTTGATGACCACTGTCGTATCTACCGTATGCTTGCCGATATACTGTACGCGCATCTTTACCTTACCAGAGGGTACATTATCTAAAGAGTATCTTCCACCGTTATTGGTGGTAGTACCGATACCAAAATCGGGGAATGACACCGTCGCAAAATCCAACGGAGCCCGTTTGTTCCCGTCCAACTCATAAACAGTACCGCTTATTCTGATCTTATTCTGTGCTGATGCCCCTTGTGGTACGGAGAGACCTCCTAGAAGCATCATCAGAAAAAGCAGGACTGCGCTACTAAACGAATTTTTCTTTACCATACTTACCTGATGTTAGTTAAAAATAATTATGAATAATCAATTTATTCTCTCCACTTAAGTTATAATCAATAATTCTTTGCAAATATAAAGAAATATTTTGAAACTTGCAATACCTAAATTAAAGTATTTTAATATTTTTTCCGTGATAGAGCGTTTCCTGCCTCTTTTTTTACAAGAATAATGGTACTTTCCCCCTCTCTTGGATGGCTGTGGGGCATGCTCTGCGGTTGAAAATTGACTCCAAGAGGCTGCTTTGGAGGTCTGGAGTGCGTCTCTGTTTTTCTGGAAGGGTGCTTTGGAAGTATGGAGTGCATCTCTGTTTTCTTGGAAGGCTGCTTTGGAAGTATGGAGTGCGTCTCTGTTTTCTTGGAAGGCTGCTTGGAAGAAAGAGACATCATTCTTACACATACTGAATAAATTTGATTTTATGCTTCTCAATCTGTTTCTTTGAGAGGTGAAATAGCCAGTGGAGAGTGTTCGATGGATATTTATCAAAAAAATAAACGCTGATACTCATCCACGAGCACCAGCGTTCAGCCTATGTTTAACTAAAAATCCTTTTCAAATTAAATGGGAGCCTCGCGGTCCACCATTGTCATCCATAACAAAAGCAATCTTGTTAAACTTACCTTAAATCAAAATAACTAAAAACCTAAATCTATTACTACTAACCTAAACAATCTATTAACCTTTTGACGATGCAAAGGTACAACGTTTTCTCGTTTCCCGCAAGACATTTCACCTGTTTTATTCTTTTTTAGGCTTCTTTCTTGACTTAAATCAACTGTTGTGTGCGATAACAATGAATATTTGGGCGTTTTTTCTTGTCTTTTTCCTTTTTTAGCTGTACCTTTGTTTTCTAATCCATTTTGCGCATGAGAGTACTGATTGTAAATACAAGCGAGAAGACTGGAGGAGCGGCCGTAGCTGCCAACCGCCTGATGGAGGCGCTGAACAACAATGGCGTGAAAGCGAAGATGCTCGTTCGCGACAAAGAGACCGACAGCTTGTCTGTAGTGGGTCTGCGCTCGTCGATGTGGTCTCGATGGCATTTCCTGTGGGAGCGATGGTGCATCTTCTGGCATCTGCGCTTCTCGCGCAAGCATCTTTTCGAGCTGGACATTGCCAATTCGGGCTTCGATATCACAAGGACGCGTGAGTTCCGCGAGGCCGATCTCATCCATCTGCATTGGATTAACCAGGGAATGTTGTCGCTTGCTGGCATTCGTAGGATTCTCAATAGTGGCAAGCCCGTGGTTTGGACCATGCACGATGTATGGCCGGCAACGGCCATTTGCCATCTCACTTTAGGGTGTGGCAGTTTCAAGTCAACCTGCCATCACTGCAAGTATCTGCCTGGCGGCGGCTCGCAAAACGATTTGGCAGCACGCATCTGGAGGCGGAAGATGCAGATGATGGACAAGCAGACCATTTCGTTTGTGGCATGCAGCAAATGGCTGCAGGGCGAGGCCAGGCGTAGCGGGCTGCTGAAAGGCCAGCGCGTGGAGTGCATTCCCAATCCGATAGACACGCATGTGTTCCGTCCGATCGATAAGCAGGCCGCCCGTGAGCGCCTGAACCTGCCAGCCGACCGGCGCCTGATACTGTTTGTCTCACAGCGTGTCACCAATGTGAACAAGGGAATGGATTACCTGATAGAGGCTTGCCGGCTCATGAGCAGTCAGTATCCTGATATCGCCGCTCAGGCTGACCTCGTGATTCTGGGCGGACATGCAGAGGAGATGACCGATAAGCTTCCCATGAAGGTATGGCCGCTGGGCTATGTGAACGACAGGAAGAGCATTGTGGATGTCTACAACGCCGCAGATGTGTTTGTCCTTCCGTCGTTGTCGGAGAATCTGCCCAACACCATTATGGAAGCTATGGCATGTGGTGTGCCTTGCGTGGGATTTAAGGTTGGGGGCATTCCCGAGGAGATTGACCATCAGAAGAACGGCTATGTAGCCCGTTACCGTGATGCGCAGGATCTGGCCGACGGCATTCACTGGGTGCTCAGCGATTGCGACTACGAGGCCGTGAGCCGTGCCGCCGTTACCAAGGTGGCCCACAACTATTCGCAGACCAGCGTGGCCATGCGCTATATTGAGGTTTACAACGAGGCTTTGGCCGTGAAACACTATAAGCTATGATTAAGTTTACGATTGTTACCGTTACCTATAATGCTGAAGGGGTGCTGAGGCCGACCACCGACAGCGTGCTCATGCAGAGCTATGCCCATGTGGAGCATCTCATCATCGACGGTGCCTCGACCGACCATACATTGCAAATAGCCGAGGAATACAGACAAAAGTCGGCCGATGCCGCCAGTGGCCATGAGATACGTATCATCTCTGAGCCCGACAAGGGTATTTACGACGCCATGCAGAAGGGCCTCGACAGGGCCACCGGCGACTATGTGTGCTTCTTGAATGCCGGCGACCGGCTACCCAATGCCGACACCCTGCTGATGATTGCCGACAAGGTGGACAACGAGCGCATGCCCGGTGTGCTCTATGGCGACACCGACATTGTGGACGATGAGGGTAACTACTTGTTCCGCCGCCGGCTGACGCCGCCCGAGCACCTCACGTGGCGCTCGTTCCGGCAGGGCATGGTGGTGTGTCATCAGGCCTTTTATGCACGTACCGACATCGCAAAGCGCGTGGACTACGACCTGCAGTTCCGCTATTCGGCCGACGTCGACTGGTGCATCAGGGTGATGAAAGAGTGCGAGAACGACAGCCTAGAGCTGAAAAACCTGCACCTCACCGTGGTGAACTACCTGCAGGAGGGGCAGACCACCCTCCATCACCGTGCCTCTTTGCGCGAGCGCTTCCGGGTGATGGTGCGCCACTATGGCTGGCTCTCCACCCTCGTCATGCACGGCTGGTTTGCCATCCGCCAATTATATAAATAAGGTGGTGGCTCGCTTTCTGTTGTTCTCAAAAAGTGTTTCGATAATAGAGACAGAGCTTTTTTTGTGTGGAGACACATTTTTTTATGACAAAAATGAAAACTTTTTATTTTTTTTTGATTATATTTGCAAAAGTTTTAATTAACCTCAAATAGTTTAGCGTATGAAAAAAATTATTTTATCATTGTGTGTCGTGCTTTTCAGCTTAAGTGCTATGGCTCAGTCGAAAGGTGATTTCTATATCGGTGCGAATGTTTCCTATGGATTTGACATGGAAATGATAGGAATTGGCCCGAAGGTTCAGTATAACTTTACTGATGCCATCCGTGGTGAGGCAGGATTCAACTATTTTTTGGAGAAAGACAATGTAACCGCATGGGACATTCAGGCCAATGTGCATTATCTCTTTGGGCTTTCCGACAAATTTATGGTTTATCCCTTAGCTGGTATTGGCTACTTAAAAGCAAAGGTTGACATTCCTACTTTCGAGTATGAAGGAGTGAAAGTTTCTGGCTCTGCATCCGATGGTGACGTTTTCTTTAACCTCGGTGGCGGTGTTCAGTATGCCCTTACAGATAAGTTGAATCTCACCGGCGAACTGAAATATCAGTTCAAAGACGAAGGTCAGTTGTGCCTTGCTGTAGGTATTGCCTACAAATTCTGATTTGCACATACCACCATCAACAATATCAGCCGTAAGGAACGTGGTTTCTTACGGCTTTTTTCTTGGGACCATTTCTCTGTCTAAGTCATTGATTATATGGAACTTAGCCATCTCTTGCAAAACGCTTGTCTCTTTCTGCATTTATATTTGTCTCCAAACGGTTGTTGGGATTCTGGTCGTCAGAGTTCTGGTCGGATTCCCATTTTAGATGGTTTTTTGTTCTACTGGAGTAAAGGAAATGCCCTATGAGGTTTGGCTCATTTCCAATTCAGCATGAACTAGACTCTAATTAGGCATTAATTATGTTGCAATTAGGCATTAATTAGACTCTAATTAGGCATTAATTAGCATGTAATTAGGCATTAATTAGAGCTTAATTAGTCGACTAATTGCAACCTAATCAGGCATCAATTGGAAAAGGGTATGAGGCACGAGCTGCTCTCATGACCTGTTCCCTCTGTAATTTGATCTATACGCCTGTAATTTTGGGGCAGAAAAAAAGCCCGATGACTCATCAGTTCATCGGGCTTCTCTTATGAATAGAAATTTACTATCTTATGAATATCTTAGCATTTGTCCAGGACGCACATTCTTATTCTTGCCAATGCGGTTGAGCTTGCAGAGGGCTTCAACCGTGGTGCCGCGCTTACGTGCGATGGAATAGAGTGTCTCGCCTTTGGCCACCTTGTGATACTGCTTGGCACTGCTGCTGCGCATAGCATTCTCTGCATCGCGTGCGGCGGTCTCTGTGTTCATGCCTGCTATGCCTCTCACCTGGTCGGGTGTATAGCCGCCGTTGCCAATCTTACCGCGCATGCGGGTAGCCTCACGGGCGTCTTTCTCGTAGTTGCGCTTGGTGAACACATAGTAGTCGCCGGTGACATCCTGATTGCGGAAGTCGAAGAAGACTGCCGGGTTCAGGGCCACACCGCACAGACGGGTCTCGAAGTGGAGATGCGAGCCGGTGCTGCGGCCGGTGTTTCCACCGAGGCCGATGACCTCACCTGCACGTACTTCCTGGTTCTCGACGACGAGTTGCTTCGAGAGGTGACCGTAGATGGTTTCCAGTCCGTTGTTATGACGGATGACAATATATTTTCCATATCCGGCAGGCTCGTAGCGCACGATGCGCACTTTGCCGTTGAATGCCGAGCGGATGGTGTCGCCAATGTAGACCTTGACGTCGAGTCCCTTGTGCATACGTCCCCAACGGGCACCGAAGTTAGAGGTGACCACGCGGCTGGGAGTAGGCATGCAGAAGTTGCTCAGCTGAATGGTGAACGAGTCGGGCAGGGCGGTGGCACGATGGGCATACTGGTTGTTCCAATCCTCATAGAGGTCGGCCGATGGCGACTGCGCCAGTTCTTTGATCAAGAGGTCGCGAAGAGCCAGGGTGTCTACCGTCTTCATCTTACGGTCTACCGGCGCATAACGTGCCAGCAGGTCTTGTGCCGACATTGATGTGGCACTCATTGACAAGATTACGGTAACAGCAATGGCTTTTATTATACTTTTTAAATTCATCATCTTTTCTTTTTTGTTTGGGTCATAATGGGCTCAAAATGCCCTTTTCGAGGTTCAATGAAAGCCAAAGATGCTTTCCTTGAAATACGAATTTGGTGCAAAGATATAAAAAAAAGACCAATAATGAGTGTATGTTAACAGTTTTTATTGCGATTTTAACATAAACGAAGCTTTGTAATGTGTCGAAAATCAGTAAAATGGCTGTTTTGTGGTGTTTTTTCCGTGTTAAGGAGACTTCGTGCGTTAACGTGCGTTAAGATGCTTTGCCCGAAAAGATGTCTGAAAAACATCAGGAGATGGCGGCCCAGTTGATATTGGTTTTTCTCAGTTCCCTCAGCCGGTTCCACAGCATTTCATACTCAGTTTTCTGGCAGGTGGGGTCGTCGTCGATGATCTTCTGAGCCTCGTCGCGTGCCATTTGCACAATCTGTCCGTCGCGTGCAATATCGGCAATTTTCAGGTCGAAGGCCATACCGCTTTGCTGAGTGCCCTCCAGGTCGCCGGGCCCTCGCAGTTTGAGATCGGCCTCGGCAATGCGGAATCCGTCGTTGGTGTCGCACATGATATCGATTCGCTTGCGGGTCTCGGTGCTCAGTTGCGGGGTGGTCACCAGTATGCAGTAGCTTTGGTCGGCACCTCGTCCCACACGTCCGCGCAGCTGGTGCAGCTGTGAGAGGCCGAAGCGCTGAGCGTCGAGGATGACCATGACCGAGGCGTTGGGCACGTTGACACCCACCTCGATGACGGTGGTGGCGACGAGAATCTGCGTCTCACCGCTCACAAACTTCTGCATCTCAGCCTCTTTCTCCTTCGATTTCATCTTGCCGTGCACCTTGCTCAGCCTGAATTCGGGAAACACATCCAGCAGGGCGGCGTAGCCTTCCTCGAGGTTTTTCAGGTCGCTCTTCTCGCTTTCCTGTATCAGCGGAAACACGATGTACACCTGCCTTCCCTCGTTGATCTGCTGGCGGATGCCCTGGTAGAGGCTGGTGGTCTGGTTGTCGTATTTGTGAATGGTTACCACGGGCTTGCGGCCAGGTGGCAGTTCGTCGATGACGCTCACGTCCAGGTCGCCGTAGATGGTCATGGCCAGCGTGCGTGGAATGGGGGTGGCCGTCATCACCAGTATGTGGGGCGGGTTCTTGCTCTTGCCCCACAGCTTGGCTCGTTGCGCCACTCCAAAGCGGTGCTGCTCGTCGATGACCACCATGCCCAGGTTGCCGAACTGCACCCAGTCTTCGATGATGGCGTGAGTGCCCACCAATATCTGTATGCTGCCGTCGGCGATACCTTGCAGCACCGCCTCGCGTTTCTTGCCTTTCACGATGCCCGTGAGCAGTTCCACGCGGATGTCCATGCCCTCCAGGAACTCGCGGATGGTGGTCAGGTGCTGCTCGGCCAGTATCTCGGTGGGCGCCATGATGCAAGCCTGAAAACCGTTGTCCAGCGCGATGAGCATCGACATCAGGGCCACAAGGGTCTTCCCCGAGCCCACGTCGCCCTGCAGCAGGCGGTTCATCTGTCTGCCGCTGCCCATGTCGGCACGTATCTCGCGCATCACCCGCTTCTGCGCCTCGGTCAGGGCGAAGGGCAGATGGTGGTGGTAGAAATCGTTGAACAGCGCCCCTACATGCTGGAAGATGTATCCCCGGTATTTGCGGCGCTGGTCGCTGGCATACCTCAGGATGTTCAGTTGCACGTAGAACAGTTCCTCGAACTTCAGTCGGAGCTGGGCATGCTGCACCTGGTCCAGGCTCTTCGGATAGTGGATATGACGGAATGCTGTGTCGCGCGACACCAGTCTGAGGCGGTTGGTGATGAAGGGTGGCAGCGTCTCGGGCAGCGGCGTGCTCATGTTCTCGAGCATGCTTTTCGTGAGCCGTTCGATGGCCCTCGAGTTCAGCCCCATGTTCTTCATCTTCTCGGTGGTCACGTAGTAAGGCTGCATGCCCATCTCCGAGAGTTTCACGTCGCCCGCTTTCTCGATGTCGGGATGGGCAAACTGATAGCGGTAGTTGTAGATGGTGGGCCGTCCGAAGACAATATACTCGGTGTTGACTTTGTAGTTGCTGGTGATGTACTGGGCACGGCTGAACCACACCAGGTCGACCACACCCGTCCCGTCGGTCATGTGGGCCACGATGCGTTTGCGGCGGTGTCCCATCTCAAACTCCTCGAAACTCAATATCTGTCCTTTTATCTGCACGAAAGGCATATCGCCCGTCAGTTCGCTGATCTGATAGATTTTCGAGCGGTCCACATATTTATAAGGGTAATACTCCAGCAGGTCACCAAATGTGTTGATGCCCAGTTCCTTGCTCAGTATATCCTTCCGTCGGGGTCCTACGCCTGGCAAGTATTTGATGTCCTGATGAAGTATGTCGTACATAGAGTAGTTGGTGAGTCCGTCTAAGCCGAGTTCTCGGCCAGCAACGCCTCGGCGATGGTCAGGTCGAAAGGCGTTGTGATTTTTATGTTCTCGCGGTTGCCCGGCACGAGTGTGATGCCATGTCCGTAGCTCTCCACCACCGAAGCATCGTCGGTGAACGAGTCGTTGTAGGGTTGTCGGTTGGCAGCCTTCAGCAGTTGTATGTCGAAGGCCTGTGGCGTCTGCACCAGTCGGTAGTCGCTCCGAGGCACCGTCAGCGAGCCGCCCTTTCCTGCTGTCTGTTCGCCCGTTGTCGCCAGCTCCCCGTCGGTGAGCTTCCTGAGCGTCTCCACCACGGGCACCACGGGAATGACGGCCTTCGCCGTGCGGGCCGTCTCAAAGCAGTTGCGGATGACGTCAACGGCAGGGAAGGGGCGCACACCGTCATGCACTCCCACCACTCCCTGAGCGTCGTCGGGAATCAGGCTCAGTCCGTTCTGTACCGAGTGAAAGCGTGTCTCGCCGCCGTTGGCCAGCAGGTAGTCCACGCTGAACCGGTATTCCCGGCACAGCGTCGCCCAATAGTCTTGCTGCGCCTGCGGCAGCACCAGTATGATGGTCAGCTCTGGCGAGTACTCGCGAAAGCGCTCGATGGTGCGCATCAGCACCGGTTTTCCTCCGATGGGCAGAAACTGCTTGGGCGTGTCAGAGCCCATGCGCAGTCCCTTGCCGCCAGCCACGATGATGATGTAGTCCATCTATCCCTCCATTAAGTGCACGTAGCGCATGCCCTCGGCCACGCCTCTTGCCGTCAGCTCGTCGGTGAGCATGGCCAGCAGGGTGTAGGCATAAGGGAAGGCGGCTGCCGGTCCCTCGCCGGTGACGATGTTGCCGTCTACGGTCACCAGCTCAGCGGTATATTCGGCACCGGTGAGCGTCTCCTCGAAGCCCGGGTAGCAGGTGGCCCGCTTGCCCTTGAGCAGCCCCAGTCCGCCCAGCACCAACGGGGCGGCACAGATGGCCGATACCAGTTTGCCGGCCTGGGCCTGGGCCAGCAAAGCCTCCTTCACCCCTTCGTGGTCGTTCAGGTTCGATGCGCCCGGCATGCCACCCGGCAGCATCAGCAGGTCGGCATCCTCGACGTCGGCCGTCTCGAACATCAGGTCGGCCTCCACCCTCACGCCGTGGGCTGATTCAGCAACTAGTGAGCCAGTGATGCTCACGGTTTTCACATCCACACCGCCGCGGCGCAGCACGTCGAGCGGAATCAGGGCCTCGACATCCTCGAAGCCGTTGGCCAAAAACATATAAACTTTCTTCATATTCATCATAAAAATGTCAATTTCTTCTTCTGTTTCGTGTTTTATTCGCCAAAAATCATTAAATTTGCACTCATCAAGTGCCTTTTGTGGGTACAAATATACAAAATGTTTGGCATTTTCAGCCATTTTAGCGTGATAAAGATAAGAAAAAACTTGATTTTATGTCATCGCAGAAGTTAAGGTTCGCCATTTTCGGCAATATCTACAAGGCGGCCAAGTCGGCCTCCATCCCCCAAATCCTGTCGTTCCTTGCCGGCCGGCAGGCTGAGATACTTGTCGAGAAGGAGTTCTACCATTACCTCACCCATGAGCGAGGGCTCGACGTCCGTGCCGACGGACTGATTGCCGATGGATCGTTCTCCGCCGACTTCGCCATCTCCATGGGTGGCGACGGCACGTTCCTGAAGTCTGCCCATTTCGTGGGCGACAAGGGCATTCCCGTGCTGGGTGTCAACATGGGTCGCCTCGGTTTCTTGGCCGATGTGCCGCCCGTCGAGTTAGAGGATGTGTTGCAGTCGCTCTTCGACGGCAGCTACGGGGTGGAGCAGCGCACCGTCATTCAGGTGGAGACCGACGGCGAGGCACTCGACATCTGTCCCCGCGCCCTCAACGATATTGCCGTGCTGAAGCGCGACGACGCCTCGATGATCAGCATCCGTGCCAGCATCGACGGCGAGCACCTCGTCACCTACCAGGCCGACGGACTGATTGTCAGCACGCCCACCGGTTCCACAGCCTATTCGCTCTCCAATGGCGGTCCGGTGCTGGTGCCTCAGACCGGCGTGCTGTGCCTCACGGCCGTTGCCCCTCACAGTCTGAACATCCGTCCGGTCGTCGTCTCCGACGAGGCGGTGATCACCCTCAGCGTCGAGAGCCGCAGCCACAATTTCCTCATTGCCGTCGACGGCCGCTCGGCCAAGTGCGGCGAGCACACCCGTCTCACCATCCGCAAGGCACCGTATAAGATCAGTGTTGTCAAGCGCAGCGGCCACACCTACTATACAACCCTGCGCGAGAAAATGATGTGGGGAGCAGATGGGAGAGTTTAGAGGCTTCCTGGCAATGGACAATTGAAAATGGATAATTAGCCTGCCGGCTTCCTCAGAATTGACAATTGGGAATGGAAAATGGATAATTAGCCTGCCGGCTTGAGTATTCAAGAGGCGAAGGTATTGTCCAAACTCCTAAACGAGTTCAAGGTTCAAGGCAAGAAGCCTGAGTGGTAATCACACTTGTCACTTATCACTTGTCACTTGGGCTAGCTCCCAAACTCCCATAAATGGGCGTCAGCCTTCCCTCCCCCTCGGGGGAGTTGGTGGGGGGCACTCCCCAAAACATAACCACTAATCAACAATGAGTTTCCGACTATTCCATATCGAAAAAAGCAAATATCCGGCCAGCGCCATTCTCCGTTGGCTGTGGCGGTCGTGGCGAGGCAACCGCCTGCAGGCCGTCCTCAATGCCGTCCTTGGACTGCTGGGCGTGGCCGTCAGTCTGATGCAGGTGTGGGCCGTCCAGCATGCCATCGATGTAGCCTCCCATGTTGTCAGCGGGTCGCTCTACTGGGCGGTAGGCATCATGGCCCTGCTCATCCTGCTCAATTTCGGACTGAGCATTGCCGGAGTGTGGGTGAAGAACATCCTGGGCATCCGCGCCCAGAATCGCATGCAGCAGCGCATGCTCGACCGCATCCTGCGCTCCGAGTGGCACGGCAAGGAGTCGCGCCATAGCGGCGATGTGCTCAACCGCCTGGAGTTCGACGTCACCAATGTCGTCACCTTCCTCACCGAGACCCTTCCCGGCACCCTCTCGGTGCTCGCTCTCTTCGTCGGTGCCTTCGTCTACCTCTTCCTCATGGACCCCGCGCTCGCCCTGATCACCGTGGCCATCATCCCCCTGTTTGTGGCGCTGAGCCGTTTCTATGTGGGTAAGATGCGCTCCCTCACCCGTCAGGTACGCGACAGCGACTCGAAGGTGCAGAGCGTGCTCCAGGAAACCGTCCAGAACCGCATGCTCATCAAGACCATGGAAGGCGACGACACGATGGTCGACCGTCTGGAAAACACCCAGAGCGAGCTGCGCCATCGCGTGGTGCGCCGCACCGCCTTCTCCGTGCTCTCCCATCTGCTGCTCAATTTCGGTTTTGCCGTGGGCTACCTCACCGCCTTCCTGTGGAGCGCCGTCCGCATGTCGGCAGGCACGCTCACCTTCGGCGGCATGACCGCCTTCCTGCAGCTCGTCAACAAGATACAAAGTCCTGCCCGCTCGCTCACCAAGCTCGTGCCCGCCTTCGTCAGCGTCTTCACTGCCGCCGAGCGCCTCATGGAACTCGAGGAGAACCCCCTCGAAGAGCAAGGCACGCCCATTGAGCTCGACGCCCCCTGCGGCATCCGCTTCAGCGACGTGTCGTTTGCCTATCCCGATGCCGCCACACAGCCCGTCATCAGCCATCTCACCTTCGACTTCCGCCCCGGCAGCTGCACCGCCATCCTTGGCGAGACCGGCGCCGGCAAGACCACCCTTGTGCGGCTGCTGCTCGCCCTGCTGCGGCCCCAGGACGGACGGGTGGAGATCTACGACCGCCGCGAAGCGCGCGAGATGGGACCCCGCATGCGCTGCAACCTCGTCTACGTGCCCCAGGGCAACACCCTGCTCAGCGGCACCATCCGCGACAACCTGCGGCTGGGCAAGCTCGACGCCACCGACGAGGAGATGCTCGAGGCCCTGCGCCTGTCGTGTGCCGACTTCGTGGCCGACCTGCCCGACGGGCTCGACAGCCTCTGTGCCGAGGACGGCGGCGGACTCAGCGAGGGACAGGCCCAGCGCATCAGCATCGCCCGCGCCCTGCTCCGCAACCGCAGCATCATGCTCTTCGACGAAGCCACCAGCGCCCTCGACCCCGACACCGAGCGCCAGCTGCTTGACAACCTGCTGCACCACTCGCAGAAAACCATCATCTTTGTCACCCACCGCCTGGCCGTCGTCGACTACTGCGACCAGGTGCTCAAACTATAAACGCCGCAGTCATGGAGACATCGTTCGACACGTTGTTCCGCCAGTTCTATGCTCCGATGGTCCTTTATGCCGACAGCCGCCTGAATGACCGCGAGCAAGCCGAGGATGTTGTACAAGACGTCTTCAGCAAACTGCTGGAGACCGGTTTCTCTACTGGCGATCCCGCCAAGGCCCGCCAGTATCTTTTCACCGTCTTGCGCAACAAGGTCATCGACATCTTCCGTTACAACCAGCGCCATCAGCGTGGCGAGCTGTGCGATGCTCCCTCCGACGACTCCGTGGAGGACAGCCTCTTCGAGCTCGAGCTCTACGAGCGGCTATATGAAGAAGTGAAGACCCTGCCCCATAAGATCTCCGAGGCCATGCAGCTGCGCATGCAGGGCTACGACGACCATGAGATTGCCCAGATGCAGGGCATCAACTACAACACCGTGCGCAGCCGTATCTACAAAGGCGTGGTCATGCTGCGTGGCAAGTTCAACCGCCATCTGCTCTATTCCGTTTTCCTTTAGACCATTCCTCTACAGACAGAAGTGATATCTTGCCTTTTGTTTTTTATCATCGAAACGCTGTTTTGTGCTGAAGGCCATCCTTCAGTATACTCTTTTCCGTCATTTTGCGAATAATTTTCAAAAAAGTGCATTTTTTTAATCAAAAGTGCAACGTTATTCGTTCTATAGATAAAAGAAGCGCAAAATATGGAGATAAAAGACATCATACTGAAGTCGATTTATGGTCGGTTGACCGACGAGGAACAGCAGTTGTTCGCCGACTGGCTGTCGCAGAGAGACCACGCCCGGCTCTACGAGCGTATCCGTGCGACCATCGACGAGAAACAGGCGGTGGAGTATCTGGCATCCATCGACGTGGAACGTGCACTCGCGAAGGTGAAGGGCGCCCAGTATGCGGGATCGTCCGTCGGTGCTGAGGATAGTGCAGAGACCGACGGCCGTCAACAGACGGCTGCGTTCGTCACCCTGCGCTCACCCCTCTTCCGCATAGCCGCCGCACTGGTGCTGCTGATAGTTGGTGGTACGTTCTGGTATCGTGAGCATACACGCGTCACCCCGCCGGTGGTCAGCGAAGCTGTCGAGCTGGCCATGCAGCAGAGTGCAGAGAAAGGCCTGCAGGGTGCTGTGGTGGTGAGCGGCAACGGACAGAAGAAGGTGGTGACCAAACAGGAACTGACACGATATCATGTGGACGACGACTTTGCCGAGCAGCTGGCCGAGGCCCGCCGCATCACCACCTATCAGGACAAGGAGTACTGGGTGACACTAGACGACGGTACGTTGGTGCACCTGAACTATGACAGCCGCCTGATTTATCCGGAGAAGTTTGGCGACCGCCGCGACGTGATCCTCGAGGGCGAGGCCTACTTCATGGTGGCCAAGGACAAGAGCCGACAGTTTGTGGTACACACCCCGCAGGGCGATGTAAAGGTATATGGCACAGAGTTCAATGTCAACACGCGAAGCAAAGGTGGTGATGGGAACGACAACGGCGGCTTGAGCGTGGTGCTGGTGAAAGGCTCCGTCAGCTTTACGCCCGCCAGAGGCAAGGAGCAGATGCTGACGCCCGGCCAGGAATTATCAATTGTCAATGCTCAATTGTCCATCAACGAAGTCGACACCGCGCCCTATGTGGCTTGGAACGAAGGCAAGTTCTTCTTCGAGGAGTGGCCGCTGGAGCGTATCATGGAGGTGATGGCCCGTTGGTACGGACGTGAGGTGGTCTTTACCGACGACGACATCAAGCAACAGACCTACTCGGGCAACTTCGACCGGTATGAGGACATCCATCCCACGATGGAGGCCATCGAGACGATTACCGGACTGAAGATAACGTTGACCCCCAATAAAATCATTATAGAACCATAAATAAAAACCTTTAAAAACATGAGAACAACGAACCTTTTGAGAGGCATCAGACAACTGATGCTACTGACCCTCTTGCTTCTGTTCGTGTCGCCATCCGCCCAGGCGGCGATGCCAGCCGACACCCGTGTAAGCATCAATTTCAAGTCGGAGCAGGTGCCCACCGTGCTGAAGGAAATACAGCGCCAGTCGGGCTTGAACTTCTTCTACAGTGCCGACCTGGCCAAGGAGTGGCCCCGCATCACCATCCGTCAGACCAAGAAGACGGCCGAGGAGGTGGTGGCACAGATAGCCAACCTGATAGGTTGCGACTACCAGATTAAGAACAATATCGTGACTATCAGCCGTCAGAAGCTGAGCGGCCGCGAGCGCACCATCAAAGGCTATGTGCGCGACGAGAGCGGCGAGATGCTGGTGGGTGTGCCTATCTGCATCGGCGAGACACGCGTGTGCACCGTGACCGATGCCGACGGCTACTACACCTTTAAGATTCCTGTGGAGCAGACTACGTTGAAATACTCGTATGTGGGTATGGAGACGGTATATGTGACGGTGCCCCGCGGCACGACCGACCTCTCGCGCGAGATTGTACTGAAGTCGGATGTGATGTTGGACGAAGTGCTGGTGACTGGTTACCAGCAGATAGAGAAAGGCCGTGCCACCGGTTCGTTTGAGGTGGTGAAACCCGAGCAACTGAAGACCGTGGTGTCGAGCGATGTGGTGGACAACCTCGAGGGCGTGGTGCCAGGTCTGGCCGTAGACGGCAACGGCAACATGATGGTACGTGGCCAAGCCACCATCTATGCTGAGACGAAACCACTCATCGTTGTTGACGGCTTTCCTATGGAGTATGGCACTTTTAATGTGAATCCGCAGGACATCGAGAGCATCTCCGTGCTGAAAGACGCCGCTGCCGCCAGTATATGGGGCGTGCGTGCCGCCAATGGCGTGCTTGTGATCACCACCAAGAAGGGTGCGCGCAACCACAAAACCGAGGTGAGCTATAATGGCAGTGTCAAAATTGGATCACGTTTCGATGTGGAATCAATGAACTTGATAAACTCGGCCGATCAGGTGGCCTGGGAGCGCGAGCACATTGCCAACAACGAGGGCTTCATCAGCAGATGCGAGACCTACGGAGCCTATTACACTGAGGCCACCGACATACAGCGCCTGTATGAGAACGGCGCTATCAGCGAGAGTGAGCGCGACAGCCGTTTTGCGGCACTCGCCTCGTACGACAACACCAAGGACATCGAGAAGGCCTTCTACCGCCAGTCGCTGATGCAGATGCACAATATTACCGTGAGCGGCGGCAGTGCCAACGCGTCGAACTACCTGTCGTTTAATTTCGAGAACAACATGGCCACGCTGAAGGGCAATGAGCTCAACCGTGCCGGCATCCAGTGGAACAGCGTTCTGGACATTACCAAGAGCGTGAAGATGACCAGCGGCCTGCGAGGCAACTACAGCACGCAGGACCTCTATTCGTTCTCGCCGCGCAACATCATGCCATACGTCCATCTTACCGATGATCAGGGTAACTACGTCAACGAGTATCATGGCGTGGCACAGACTTGGAAAGACCGTCTGGAAGGTGAAGGCTATGTGGATTGGAGCTACAACCGACTGAAGGACCGCGACATGGTGAGCAACAACACCAAACACTACAATGTGCAGGCCAACCTACAGTTCGACTTCGCCCTGCCGTTGGGTTTCATGTTCACCACTAGCGGCATGTTTGCCCTCGACCATAGCGGACAGGAAGTGATCAGCGACCGTCTGTCTTACACCGTGCGCAACCAGTTTAATCAGTTTACCAACAATACCGGTGGCATACTCACTCATTACATGCCCGAGGGAGCGCAGATGGACAAGACACAGATGAACTCTACCAGTTACACCTGGCGTAATGTGCTGAACTGGAAATACGATAAGGGCGACTGGTATGCCACAGCCATGGCTGGTTGCGAATTGTTTGCCATCCGCACAAAGATCACCTCCGATACCTATTACGGCTTCGACCCACAGGCCATGACCTATGCCAACAGTACCTTAGACTTCGGTACCCTGCGCCAGGGTGTGATGGGATACGACCCGCAGAACACCACCACTTTGTTCTACAATCCGTTGGTTAGCGATGCAGAAGACCGTTATTTCTCAACCTTCTTCACCGCCAGCACCACTTATAAGAACCGCTATACCGTATTCGCCTCGATGCGTTACGACAAGACAAACCTCTTCGGCCGCTCAGGCAAATACCGCGACTCCCCAACATGGTCGGTAGGTGGTATGTGGGATATTTCGAAAGAGTCTTTCTTCCATCTGCCTTCCGTAGATCGCCTAGCAGTGAAAGCCTCTTACGGCCTGTCGGGAAACATCGACAAGAGCACCTCTCCTTATCTCATTGCCGCTGCCGGACTCGATATGTTCTCCGGTCTCCCCGCCCTCACGATACAGAATCCAGAGAATAAGGAACTGCGCTGGGAGAAGGTATATACCTTCAACCTCGGTCTCGACCTCAGTATGTGGCGCAACCGCTTCAGGGCAAGTGTTGATTTCTACAACCGTCCCACCCGCGATGCTTTGGGACAGACGCTCGTTGATCCTACGGTGGGCTTCAACTCTGTGATGAAAAACACCGCCGACATCCTCAACCGGGGCGTTGATATCAGTCTCGGAGGAACCCCCGTACAGACGAAGGATTTCAGTTGGGACACCATGCTCACCTTCTCCTATAACTACAACAAGGTGACGAAGGTGCTTTCGGGTGAGCCCACCACCAATGTGGCTCTGGCTAATAATCCCATGGTGAACTATCCGGTTGACTACGTGATGGTATATCGCTTGGGCAAACTCTCTGCTGATGGTCAGGCGCAGATGCAGGACGCACAAGGAAACCTCTTCAACTGGCAGGCCACAGGCGCCTTCACCATCGACGATCTGGTTTATCTGGGACGCTTGTCACCCAAATATTACGGCGCTTGGAGCAACACCCTGCGATATAAGAACTTCGACTTCTCTATGATGCTCACCTATAAGCTGGGACACATGATGAGAATGCCTAACATCAGCGATGTGAACTATGGTGGCGAGCGCGCCTATAAGGATTTCGCCAACCGGTGGGTGAAGGCCGGCGATGAGGAGCGCACGTGGATACCGGTAGATCCCGAGGATGGTCACGGCGGCACCTATATCGACGCTGTGCTACGTAACGACCACATGTTCGACAAGGGTGACCTCTTCCGCCTGAAGTCAGTTGGTTTAGGTTACGACTTCTCACACCTGCTGAAGAAGAACTTCTGGGTGAAGTCGCTGTATGCCAAGGTGACGGCAGAGAATGTTTGGTATCATGCTGCCAACCGCGACGGCATAGACCCCGATAATATGATCTCTGTTGGCAATGGTGCAAGCTACGACGGCGACCTGCCGCATTATTACACACTTACCGTGAACGTGAAATTCTAATTACCATCGAAATCCGCAAAAAAAAGACAATCATATGAAAAGTAGAATATTTAACATAGTGGCAGGTGCAATGCTCAGCGTCTTCTTGCTTGCCAGTTGTAATGATTTTGTTGACGTGGTGCCCAAGGGAAAGGCTATTCCTACGACCGTGGATGACCTTGGAAAACTGATGAACAACTCGTTTATCAGTATCTCCGGTAACAACTATGGAATGGTTGACGTGGCTTTTAACCCAACGGAAATGGAACTGTTCTCGGATGACTATACCGGAAGCGATCAGCCCACCGACTCCTATTACTCATTCTTCCACGACCGTCCCAATTTCTTCAATATGGTGACTTGGAACGATGTCATCTACTCTACGGCTGAGGAGGATCCCAACTGGAACGGACTCTACAAGTCGAACTATATCGTGAACTATATCATCGCCAATATCGACGAGGCAGAAGAGGGCTATGAGTATAAGCGTAATGAGGTGAAAGGGCGTGCGCTGGTGCATAGGGCACTCAACTATTTCATCCTGACCAACCTCTATGGCAAGGCCTACAACGCATCTACCGCAGCCAGCGACCTGGCAGTGCCCCTCTTGCTGGAGCCCGACATCAACGCCCAGCCGGCACGTGCCACCGTGAAGGAGTGCTACGACCAGATGCTCAGCGATGTGAACGAGGCTGTCAACCTGCTGGAGATCGACGTGCCCGAATACAACTTCCTACCCGGTAAAGCAGCTGCCATTGCACTGCGTGCCCGTATCTATCTGTATATGGGAGAGTTCGACAAGGCTTTGACCGACGCTCAACAGGCTGTAAAGTTGCAGCCCACCCTTTACGACTATAACATGTACGCTGGAGCCATTGGTGCGCCGACACCTTTCATGGTAGTGGCATACGGCTATCCTGCCACCACCCGAATAGACAATCAGGAGATTATTTTCCTGCGCACCAACACCAGTTATGCGTCGATGTCATCACCCAGTGATGAGTTCGAAAAGATTATCGACCACGACAACGACCTGCGTGCCCTCCTCTTCTTTACTACTCTCTATGGCTCGCGCCCCATCAACATGATGCGCACCCAGCAGTCGGGCATCAGCGTGAGCGAGATGTACCTCACCATTGCTGAGGCAGCCCTGCGCAAGTCGTCACCCGACGTAAAGACAGCTATCGAGGCCTTGGATGCCGTCCGCTCGAAGCGTTATCTGGCAGAGACTTATCAGCCCACCACCATTACCGATGTAAAGGAACTGCTCGATGAGGTCATCAAGGAGCGCCGCCGCGAGATATCGTTCTGCACCACCTCTTTCACCGATAAGAAGCGTTGGAACTGCGACTCACGTACGGCTACCACCATGACGCGTACCATCTTCGGGAAGACCTATACGATGGAACCTAACGATCCGCGCTACTGTCTGCCCATCCCGCCCAACGTGATGCAGATGAACCCCAATTTGGTGGATAATGAGAGATAACGGTTTTGCAACTTTCCAAAGTAAGGATACGTCTGATAGAATAAGAAAACAATAATACAATTAAAACATAACAAATGAAAAAGATTCTTTTGGCAGCCATGATGCTGCTGGGCGCTGTGGCCGTTAATGCACAGAAAGCGGTGATAACCGGTAAAGTGAAAGGACTGAACGAGAACAGTCATGTGTTCCTGATGAACATTGCGGAACCTGAGAACCTGCAGCCCGTTACGGTGGGTGCCGACGGCAGCTATCGCCTGGAGCTCGATGCCCCGGACGGCTATGCCCGTTTCCTGATCGTTGATGCCCCCAAGGGAGGCGTGAAGTTCTATGTGCAGAACGGCATGAAGGCCAATATCGATCTGGAGATTATCCAGAAGAATGAGGCAGAGACCGAGTCGAAGGTGAACTATACCGGCGACTACAAAGACTGCTATGAGTTCATCAACAACGAGGAGTATTACCAGACCATCCAGACACCGATGCTCGAGAAGTATTACGGCAAGGGCGAGAACCTCACGTTTGCCCAGTGGCGCCAAGAGATGGAGATGCTGCGCGACCGTCAGTTCGCCAAGCTGAACAAGATCAGCAACCCCGTGTTCCGTAAGTTCATGCGCGAGGATATCAACACGAAGCTTGAGAAGGGCGGACTCTCTTGGTTTGCCGAGATTGGCAGCAAGGCCGACGACAGCTATCTGGCTTGGCTGGATGCCCTCGACCGTGACAACAACGTGCAGGAGGCGATGATGTATGCCAGCGGCTACAAGAAGTTCTTAGTGCCCGACGGACAGGATAAGTCGATCACCCTCTTGAACAACCTGAACAATTTGTTTACCAATAAGGAGATTGTCAATAAGTTGGCCGACAACGAGGTGGCTAACCTCTTCGAGCAGGCTCCTGCCAACATCAACGATATCTATGCCGCCTACTGTAACGTGACACCGGGTCGCGAAATCCCTGCACAGATTCAGGCGCTCTACGACCATTACAAGACCATGGTGCCTGGGGCTAAGGCCGTCAACTTCGACTTCTACGACCAGAATGGCAAAAAACTTACACTGGCCAACCTGAAAGGCAAGGCACTGTATATCGACTGCTGGGCAACGTGGTGCGGACCCTGTAAAGCCGAGACACCAAACATGGTGAAACTCTACGAGCATTTCAAGGGCGACAAGCGCATCCAGTTGGTCAGCATCTCATTAGATAAGAACCAAACTGCTTGGAAAACCATGGTCAAGAAAGAGAACTTGGCATGGCCGCAGTACATCGTCAAGGGCGAGTTCGACTGTATGCTCTGCAAGGAATATGGTGTCACTGGCATTCCCCGCTTCATGATGTTCGACAAGAAGGGCAACATCGTCTCGCTCGACGCCCCGCGCCCCTCTGCACCCAACATCATCGAGTGGATAGAGAGCAACCTGAAGTAATCGGCACCTGTACAGGGGACAGTCTGTCAGCATCGGCAGACAGAAACACAAGTAACGGCTGTTTGTTAGCAAGCAGCCGTTACTTTTTGGTTATAGGGAGCCTCTTGACGGTGAGTCATTCTTTGATTCTCCCTCCCGTCTGTTGTCTCATTCCCTCGAAGAACTGCTGTTGGAGTTGTTTGGCCAGCTGGTTGCCAGGATTGAGTTTCAGGGCTTTCTCGTAGTTCTCCATCACATCGATGTAGTAGCGCTGGCCATTGCGGGCTGGATTCTGCACAATGTGTACCATATAGAGGAAGCCGCGAAGGGTGCAGATGTCTGAAAGTTGTTCGTTGCTGTGGCTGTTGCTCAGTTGTTCTATACGGGCGATGGTCTGTTCGGCTTCGGCCAGCAGACCGTCCGTCTGCGGGGCGTGGGGATTGATCACAGAGAAATAGAGACTCTGCAGGGCCATTTGGTGTTTGGGCTGAATGCTGTCGGGGAACATGGCATCGATGCGTTTCAGTTCAGCGATGCAGTTGAGGAAAGCCTCGGGGGTGGGTTGCCGCAGTTTGGCGAGCGACTGGCTGATGAGGGCCTGCATGGTTGGCTGTTGGGCGTGGATACTGGCTGTTGCCATCGTGAAGAGGATGATGGCCGACAAGCGTTTCTTGATGGTGGATTTAAAAGTTTGAAATGTCATACGCTTTATTGTTTTTAAGTGAAATGAATATGCCGACGTAGAGGAAGCGGTCGCGTGAAGGAACGACGGGCCGGCTGTTCGCGTCGTAGCGGAAGATATTGGTGCGGCCGAGGATATTGCCCAGCGAGGAATAGACAATGACTTTAGGGCTGAGCAGCCAGGTGAGACTGGCGTCTACGCTGTTGTAATGCGGCGTGGTGGCGGTGGGAAAGTACCGCCGGCTGGCGTAAGATTCTGTCAGGCCGATGATGACCTTGCCGATGGCGTATTTGGCAGTGAGTCGGAGGTTGTGGCGCGAGGCGAAGTCGGGTGTGTGCGCCTCGGTGTAGTCGAGGTACATTCGTTGGGAGTCATTGAACGAATAGGAGAGGGTGGTCGTGAGGTGCCTGACCAGCGAATGGTCTTCAACGAAGATGTCTACACCCCGGCTCGAGCCATAGCCTTGAGGCTGGTAGAGTCCATTAAGGAGTAACGGCAGCCGGTGGTATCTCTTCGTATAGGGCTCGATGCGCAGTAGCCTGCTACCCGATTGGTATTGAAAGGAGAGGATGGCATGGTCGGCTGTGCTCTGGGTTGGTGAGTAGCGGGTCGGTGCCAGAGGGGTGTCTGTGCCCGAGTGTTGCCCGGCAGCGGGCGGGTTTTCTGCGACTTGACTGTAGCGGCCGGCGATGAGGGAGAGTTGCAGATGCTGGTTGGGGATGTAGCTCAGCGTAGCCCGGGGCATCAGCAGCCAGTCGGTTTTCAGTGTCTCTGCCCTTGCGGACAGGTGAAGAAACAGACGGGGTATGATGCGCCACTGTGCATCGGCGTGGGCACCGAGGAGGTTGTAGGCTGACTGGTGCCGGTAGTCGTTGTATGCCGATGAGTGGCTGCGGACATAGTCTTCTATCCCTGCCGAGACACCCAGCACATCGGAGCAGGCCTTGCGCACCTCGGCCTTCAGATGGATCTCGTTGCGGGCGTTGTGATAATGGTCGCCTGCGGTGAGGGCATCGTCCACATGGTTGAACACCGAGGAGTTGGCGAAGCCTGTGAAGAGGGTGCAGCCGTTGCCGAGGGCCGTGTGGCAGGGGGCATTGACATAGATGTTATGTTCTCTCAGGTGTAGGCTGCGTCCGTCGATGCGCTGCCCGACGGTTGTCAGGTCGTAGCCGGCGTAAGCTTTCAGTACACTCGTGGTGGAGATCTCTTTCTTGAATTGTGCCTCGCCCGACAGTTTGCGGTAAGGACGCCAGAAGTCGTTGCGCTCTTTGAACAGACGGTTATAGAGCCCCATGCTGGTAAGGGCGGCATTGAAGGACAGGCTGCTGTTGGGGAAAGCCCTCGTTCCACCGATATTCCAGTCGACCAGCGAGGCGCTCACTCCCAGCTTGTCGCTTGTGGCGGCATCGGGGGTTTCCATGGGCAGCACGGCAGAAAGGGCCTGGCCGTATTCACCGCCATAGCCACCGAGCGAGAAGTTGATGCCTTTGAACAGAAAGGGGGAGAAACGGCCGCGGACGGCTGTGTTCTCCGTATTGGTGGTATAAGGAACAAGGACATGCATGCCGTTAACGAAAGTCTGGCACTCTTCACTCTCGCCGCCACGGACATAGAGTTTGCCGTTTTCGCCCACCATCTGTGTGCCGGGGAGCGACTGCAGCGCCGCCACGATGTCACCGCACGAATTGCCCGTCAGCACCACATCGAGGGCATCCATCGTCTTGAAGTTCCCACTCTTGCGGAAGTGGAACGTGCTGGCGGTGACCACCACCTCGTGGATAGTGGCAGTCCGTTCGCTCATGTGGATGGTGAGGTGGGCGAGCCGGCTGGCATCGGCCGTCAGCGTATAGTCATCGTAGCCGATAAAGGTGGCCTTGAGCGTCACGTCGCCCGTCATGGATGATGTGAAAGAGAATCGTCCGAGCGAGTCGGTGAGGCATCCGTCGATGGTACCTATGATAAAAACGTTGGCACCGGCGAGCGGTTCTCTCCCGTCGGTGACTATGCCCGAAATGATGGTCTGTGCAGCCAGGTGGCAGGTGGTTGCCAGGCAAAAAACGATATGTGCAATGAGATGTTTCATGCCGCAAAGATAGGACATGAAACCGACCTGGCAAAATTTCCGTGATAGACAGCTAAAAGCGCTGACGGAAAGCTAGTTGGAATGACGAATGACTAGAATGGCGGACGAATTGCTAAGCGATGAAAGACTTGAGGCGTGGCACATATGAGCGCGAAACGGGGATGGTGTCGCTGCATTGGCCTAGGGTCAGCTGATAGCCGTTGGAATTGCCCTTGGCAGAGGTGATGTTGTTGACGTTTACCACAAACGAGCGGTGGCACTGGAAGATGTTTTCGTAGTCCTTCAGTTCCTCGATGGCGGCGGTGAGTGTGGTATGTATCTCTACGCGGACAGGATGGGCTGACGGTTGTTCGCCATCGTTTTCTTTCAGATAGCAGACGGAGATGTTGTTTTTCTGTGCCTCGATGTAGAGCAGGCTATTGATAGGAATGGTCAGGTTGTTTCCACGCACGTTGGTGTCGTGGAGGGTGATCATGATGTCTTTCTGTTGCTCTGTGGTGTTGCTCAGCAATTCCTCCATTCTTTCCCGGAGGCTCCTGTTGTACTCGATGCCTACAGACAGCACCGTCATGATGATTCCTATCAGAAGTGTCCAATAGAGGAACAAGAGGAAGATCTTGAGGGTGATGGGGTAGTGGAAGATATAGGCGAACAGGAGGAAGTTACACACGGCGATAAAGAGTATCAGACCGAGCACAGCACAGCCTTCATGCCAGATGCGCCAGGGCCTGACGCGCCGGGTCAGCGTTCTTAATACTGTCCACCCGTAGAGGGCGTAGCAACAGGTGGTGATAAGCCCGAAGAGGGCTGCCGCCAGGCATTTGCTGCCTGAATACAAGCTAAAGCCGAATGGCTGCAAGAAGTAGAGTATCGCCCAGATGAGGACTCCATAGGCGATGCTGTCTCCCAGCAGATGGCGACTCTGCTTAAATGGATATGATAGGGTGAGGAATGATATCATTGTTCAATGTTCAAAGCCCCCTCCATCTCCCCCGCGGGGGAGATGGAGGGTTACCTCTCAAAACGGCAGGCAATTCTCAATTTTCAATTTTCAATTTTCAATTCTCAATTCTCAATTTTCAATTCTCAATTCTCAATTCTATGAAAGCCCCCTCCATCTCCCCCGAGGGGGAGAGAAGGGCCGACTTGAGAGCAATTGCAAAAGGTAATCATACCTCTCCGTTATCATCTCTCACCTCTCAGTCAGACAAGCTCGTCAACGGTGCGCAGGCTTGTCGCAGCCAGTCGAGCTCGGCGCCCTCGAGGTGGGGTGAGAGGCGGTCGAAGACCAGCTGGTGGTAGTCGTTGAGCCATTGTGTCTCCTCGTCGGTGAGCATCGACGGGTCGATGGGGGGCTTGTCGATGGGGCAGAGGGTGAGGGGCTCGAACTTGAGGAAGCGGCCCAGCTCGGTCTCGAAGGCTTCGGTGATGAGGAGCGTGTTCTCGAGGCGCACGCCGAAGCGGCCGGGCAGGTAGACGCCGGGTTCGTCGGTGACGGTCATGCCGGGGCGCAGGGGGGCTGGCTTCCACTCCATGCGTATCTGATGGGGGCCTTCGTGGACATTGAGGTAGGTGCCTACACCGTGGCCGGTGCCATGGAGGTAGTTGAGGCCGTTCTTCCATAACACCAGTCGGGCAACGGCATCGATCTGCGTGCCGCTGGCTTCCTCGGGGAAGATGGCGTTCTGGAGTTGCAGATGGGCCTTGAGGACGAGGGTGAAGATGCGGCGCTGCTCGTCGGTGATGGGGCCGAGGGCTATGGTGCGGGTGATGTCGGTGGTGCCGTTGAGATACTGTGCTCCGCTGTCGAGCAGCAGCAGTCCCTCGGGTCGCAGGGGAATGTCGGTCTCGGGTGTGGCCTCGTAGTGGACGATGGCTCCATGCTCCTGATAGCCGGCGATGGTGTCGAACGAGATGCCGCGGAAGAGGGGTTGCTCTGCCCTGAAGGCTGTGAGCCGCTGGTCGGCGGTGATCTCGGTCTGTCCGCCTTGTGCGACGGCGGGTTTCAGCCAGCAGAGGAATTTGACCATTGCGATGCCGTCGCGTAGCATCGCCAGCTTAAAACCCGCTATCTCGGTGGCGTTCTTGACGGTTTTCATTTGTTTCACGGGTGACTGCTCCTCGACGATCTCGGTCTTGGGACAGCTGTTGCGCACGCCTTTGTTTCTGACCGTCTCGTAGAGTGTGTAGTTCACCTCGTCGGGGTCGAGCAGGATGTTGTACTCAAAATAATCTCTCAGTCCGTTCTCCACCTGGCTATAGTCTTCCACCTGGATGCCGGCGCCCTTGAGGTAGGCCGAGACGTCGGGTGTGAGCTTGGCTTTGTTGATGTAGAGGGTGACGGACTTTGAAGAGATGAGCAGATAGCTGACGAACACGGGGTTGCAATGCACGTCGGTGCCTCGCAGGTTGAGCGTCCAGGCTATATCGTCGAGGGCCGACATGAGCATGCCGTCGGCATGTTGGGCGCGCAGGGCCTTGCGGATGCGTGCAATCTTGTCGGGTGTGCTCTCGCCGGCATACGACAGGTCGAAGAGCTCGACGGGGTTCTCGGGGATGGGCGGACGGTTGTTCCATATCAGGCGCAGCGGGTCGAGGTTGGTGCGCAGGGTGATGCCGTTCTCCTTACGCAGGTCGGCAATGAGCTCTCGCACGGCGTTGGTGGAGCTCACCGTACCGTCGATGCCTACCTCGGTCCAGTTCTCCCTGGTGTTTCTGGCACTCATGATTTCCTGTCCCAGCCATTGCGGGATGGTGGGTGTGCCGGGCATCTTGAGTTTCATGAGTTGGAACTCGGTGCCCCGCAGCTGTTCCTCGGCGGCGAGGAAATAGCGGGAGTCGGTCCAGAGGGCTGCCGAATGGAGGGGGACCACGGCGGTGCCTGCCGAGCCGTTGAAACCCGATATAAACTCACGTCCCTTCCAATGGTCGGGGATGTACTCACCCTGATGAGGGTCTGTGCTGGGGAAGATGAAGGCTGCCAGATGCTCGCGCCGCATCACTTCCCGTAGGTCTTCTAATCGTTGGTTAACTGTGTTCATAAATATCTGTTTTTGTGATTTTAGGAAGGAGGGTAGAGTTTAGGAGTGTAGGAGCTAGTCCAAGTGACAAGTGATAAGTGACAAGTGATAAGTGTGATTACCACTCAGGCTTCTTGCCTTGAACCTTGAACTCGTTTGGAAGCTAGTCCAAGTGATAAGTGACAAGTGTGATTACCACTCCAGCCTGTTCTCCAACTTCAGGGGTAACCGGTTCCTCCCCTAGGGGAGGTTAGGAGGGGTCTGTACCTTGAACCGGCGTCAGCCCTCTCTCCCCCTCGGGGGAGTTGGTGGGGGCTTCTCTCAGCTCTCAACTCCGTGTATCCCGTGTGCTTCAAACTGCTGGGTGCAGCGCTTGATGGTGTCTTCGGTGGGAACGTTCATGATGTAGCCGTCGGGATTGTAGCGGCTCCACATTCGCGTATGCTTGTCTTTGCCGATGTCGTGGTAGGGCAGCAGCTCTACCGTGCGCCGTCGCCAGGGCAGCGACTCGAGGAAGGCGGCTGTGGCTTCGATGTTCTCTTCGTCGGCATTCACTCCCTCGATGAGGGGGATGCGCACCAGGAAGTCGATGTCGTGAGCGGCCAGCCACTCGATGTTGCGCAGGATGGTCTCGTTGCTGACACCCGTGTACCGATGGTGCTTAGCGGCATCCATCAGTTTCAGGTCTACCAGGAACAATTCGCACTCGGAGGCCACCTGGCTGACAGTACTGGCTGAGGCGTAGAGCGTCGTGTCGACAACGCGGTGGAAACCGCGCCGGCCCAGTTCGGTGAGAATGGCCAGCGCCTCGTCGACATGCATGAGGGGCTCGCCACCACAGAGGGTGACGCCCCCGCCGCTCTCTTCCATCACCGCCCGTTCTTTCTCCACCTCGGCCATCAGGCTGTCGAGTGTCCACTCCCGTCCGCACATCTCGAGGGCTGTGGTGGGACATTCCTCGGTACAGCGGCCGCAGCGGATGCAGGCGTTGCCGGTGGGGCGGATGCCGTCGGGCGTCAGACTGATGGCCTGTTGGGGACACACTTCCACGCAGGTGGCGCAGCCGATGCACTTGCTGCTTTTGTAGAGCTTCTGCGGCAGGGCCGACCAACTCTCGGGGTTGTGGCACCATACACAGCGCAGCGGGCAGCCCTTCATGAAAAGGGTGGTGCGGATGCCGGGCCCGTCGTGGATGGCATAGCGCTTGATATCGAAGAGGAGGACCATCAGATGTCGCTGTTTTCTGTCCGGGCAATGATTTCGTTCTGCAACTGCTCGGTCATATCGTTGAAATAGTCGGAGTAGCCAGCCACGCGCACCAGCAGGTCGCGGTAGTCGTCGGGGTGCTGCTGGGCGTCGCGCAGGGTTGCGGTG